>JAABUK010012889.1_pt1 | contig 10557 bp, 8 predicted proteins | sample 5559141 | NCBI WGS metagenome assembly JAABUK01 (sample SAMN10711869, study PRJNA513367) | rock metagenome | isolation source: Antarctica rocks | place: Antarctica: Victoria Land, Pudding Butte nord | collected 2016-01-03
GTCGTCTTCGCCGGACTCCTGCTCGCGGCGGGCGCTGTCGGCGACCGCTATGGCCGCCGGGGCGTGCTGCTTGCCGGGCTCGTGCTTTTCGGGGCCGCGGCGGCGGGGGCGATGACGACGCGCGACCCCGCCGTTCTGATCGCCCTGCGGGCGGTCATGGGGGTCGGCGCCGCAGCGGTCATGCCCGTGACCCTCTCGGTCGTCACGACCTCGTTCCCGCCCGAGGAGCGCGGACGCGCGGTCGGCATTTGGACCGGGATCGCCGGCGGCGGCGGCGTCCTCGGCCTGCTCGGATCCGGCGTGCTCCTGCGCTATTTCGCCTGGAACTCGTTCTTCGCTCTCAACGTCGTCCTCGCCGGGCTCGCCCTGCTCGGCGCGGTCCGGATCATGCCCAACTCCCGCGACGCCCATCCGCCGGCGTTCGACGCGCCCGGCGCGCTCCTCTCCTTGGCGAGCGTCGCGGGGTTGGTCTTCGGCATCATCGAGGTCCCCGAACGGGGATGGCGCGACAGTCTGACCCTGGGGGCGCTGGCGCTCGGCGCGCTCGCGCTCGGCGGCTTTGTCACCTGGGAGCTGCGCCGAGCCGAGCCGATGCTCGACCCGCGCCTCTTCCGCCTGCCCGGGTTCGGCACCGGCGCGCTCTCAATCATGGTCCAATTTTTTGCGGTCTTCGGGTTCTTTTTCGTTGGGATGCAGTACCTGCAATTCGTCGCCGGATTCTCGCCGCTCAAGGCCGCGCTGGCGCTATTGCCGCTGCCCGCGGTGTTGTTGCCGCTCTCCCGCCGCGCCCCGGACTTGGCGGAACGCTTTGGGGTCAACCGGGTTGGAGCCGCCGGTCTGGTGCTCTTGGCGGGCGGGCTGGTCCTGCTCTCGCGCGTGAGCGTCGACCTCATCTACTGGCGGTTCGCGATCGGACTCGTTGTCTTCGCGGCCGGGATGGCGCTCGCCGCCACGCCGGCCACCACAGCCATCGTCGCCTCGCTGCCGCTGGCCAAGCAGGGCGTGGCCTCCGCCGTGAACGACACCTCCCGAGAGTTCGGAAGCGCGCTTGGGATTGCTCTGTTGGGAAGCATTGTGAACGACCGCTACCGCGCCGGCCTCACCGGCGCAACTGCGGCCCTGCCCCCGGAGGTTGCCCGGCGCGCCACGGGGTCGCTGGCATTCGCCGAGTCGGACGCGATCCGGCGCATGGGACCAGCGGGCGCGGCGCTCGCCGCGGCGGCGCAGCGGTCCTTCGTCGACGGGATCGCCGCTGCCCTGCTGGCGGCGGCGGGCGCGGCGCTGGCCGCGGCCGTCTACGTCGCCCTTCGCGCGCCGGGGCAGGCCGAGGAGGCGGCGCTTCGACCGGAGGAGCGGCCAAGCGCACGGGCGGCGAGCGTAGTGAAAGGAGGACGATCGTGAAGATCTTCGTCACCGGCGCCACAGGCGTGCTTGGGCGTGCGGCAATCCCTGTTCTCACAAGGGGTGGCCATGAGGTTCGCGCGATGACGCACGGATCGGATGATGCCGCCCGCGTCTCTGGATCCGGCGTCGAGGCGGCCCAGGCCGATCTCTTTGACGCGGGGTCGCTGGGAGCCGCCCTCGCCGGCTGCGACGCGCTCCTGCACCTCGCCAGCAAGATTCCCGCGCCGCCCGCCGCCCGGCGCCGCTCCGCCTGGGAGGCGAACGACCGGATTCGGCGCGAGGGCACGCGCAACCTGGTGGAGGCGGCGCTCGCCAGCGGGGTCGGCGTCCTCGTCTACCCGAGCGTCATCTTCCTCTACCGCGACGCCGACGACGCGTGGGTGGAGATGGGTGCGCCGCTCGACCCGCCGCCGATCCTCGCTTCCGACCTCGACGCCGAAGCCGAGGTGGCTCGCTTCGCTGCGGCCGGCGGGCGCGGAGTCGTTCTCCGTCTTGGCCAGCTCTATGGGCCGGACAACCCAGCGACCGCCGCGCTGCTCCAAGCTGCGCGCGAGGGAACCGCTCGGGTGTTCGGCCGCGCTGAGGCGTATCAATCGTCGATCCACGCGGACGACGCGGCGGCGGCGTTTCGCGCCGCGCTGGAGGGAACGCTTGCCGGGATCTACGACCTGGTCGACGACGAGCCGCTGCGGCGCAGGGAGGTGGCCGCGGTGCTGGCGCAAATCGTCGGCCGCTCCGAACTGGAGCGACCCGATCCGCATGGGGAAGGCGACGACGTGCTGGCCGAAGTCCTCGGGCGGAGCCTGCGCGTCGCCAACCGCCGGCTCAAGGCGGCGACGAATTGGGCGCCGACGCACCCGAGCCTTCGAGCGGGCCTCGCCGCGATTGCGGCTGAAGCGGCCGACGCGCCCACCCCGCCTGGGCGTGATGCGTCATCCGCCAACTCACCGGCGCATGGAATCAACGAGCCGTCCGGAGCGGATTGGGTCGGGCGATGACATGCAATGCGTCGCGCCTGTGCCGCGGCGCGACACGCGAATAGGAGATCATCATGGCCAAGACGTTTCGAGTCACCCGAGGAGTTCGCCTGAGCAATGCCGTCATCGCCGGACTGCTCCGGCTCGGGGCGCCGCTCGGGCCGATGCGGCTGTTGACGGCGCCGGGCCGCAAGACGGGCATGCCGCGCACGACCCCCGTCGCTGTCGTCACGTGCGACGGCGGCCGCTACCTGACCTCGTCCTATGGGGAGGTCGACTGGGTGCGCAATCTGCGCGCGAGCGGCGGCGGAACGCTGCGGCGGGGCCGCCGGACAGAGCCGTTCGTTGCCGTCGAGCTCGCCGCGGAGGAGGCCGCGCCCGTGCTTAAAGCGACGCTCGCGAAAGCGCCGGCCTTTCTCCGCGCCTACTACGCCGTCGCCCCGGCCGCGCCCGTCGAGGCCTTCGTGGTGGAGGCCGCGCGCCACCCGGTCTTCCGCCTGCAGCCACCCACGGCTGGGCAGTCGCGCTTCACCCCCTGATCCGCGGCCTGTCACGAAACCGCCGGCGTGCCCGTCTTGTTTATCGACCACGAACGCGTCAGTCGCCGACCAAAGGAAATCGTCGAACCAACGTCGCGCGAAGCGCGCGACAGGAAAAGGAAAGGAATGCGCCCATGTAAGCTCGCATGACCAACCCGGCCGTGCTCGTTCTCGGCGGTCTACGGGTTGCACAACTTGGGGAAGACGGCGCAGCAGGGCGGGACGCCCGCGGATGCTCGAGCTTGTCCATCTCCACGCCAGCCAGATCAACGGCTGCGGCGTTTGGCATTCGCGCATGGCGAAAAAGCTGGGCGAAACGGACGAGCCGCGCTTCGCCGTGGCCGCTTGGCGGGAGGCGCCCTGCTTCACGAACGCCGCGCACGGCGCTCGCGCTTGCGGAGGCGCAGCCACGCAGCTCAGCGATCGAGCGGACCCGGTGCCGGACGAGATTTGGAACGAGGTCGGATCCGGCCAAGGACCGCGGGTTGCGTGGCGGTTTGAGGCGATCTCCGCGCGCCAGCTTTGCAGAATTGATCTTAAGCGCATTTTATAAATTGACCATCCAAGATCAGTTTCAGACGTTGTGATGCGTCCATCACAAGTCGAGCAAGCACGGCGAGCGCAAGGAACCGGCCTCGGCTAAAGGAATCTGCGTCATGGATCCCGGCAGAGTTCAAAAGACGTTGCAGGGCTTACAATCGACCCTTGATCGTCCCGAGAGCACGCTTGCGTCTTGCGGTTCATCGCGTGCGTTGTCAGCATGGATGGATGGATCCTGTTGACCATCCGCTCGATTGGTGGGCCTATGGCGGTTACCCGATGGTGATGAGAGAGCTCCGGTGCCCGCATGTTGTTGCATGCCGCAAGGTGCATGCCAAAATTACCGAGTATTACCGAAGAACGGCCGATCCAATGTGGCGACCGATGCTCAGCCGCCACTCCCGCAAGCAGGAGTTCGGGCGCCTGATAGCGTTGGCCAGCGTCATCCTCCTCAATGATGAGGAAGTCGCCCGTGGTTTTCGTAAAGATCCTGGTGATCATGGGGACTCCCATCCTGCTTCACTGGCCCTATTTGGAGGGTCACTCGTCCGCTCACCGACCATTGGCGCAGGACGCGCGTTCGGACGATCGTGCGTCTTGGCCGACGACGTGGTGGTCAATCGTCGCGAGCGCCAACCCGTAGACCCCGTGCGCCGCGATCATGACCCCCAGCCGCGGCGTCGCGTCCTCATCCGGCCAGGGATAGAGGCCGAGCGCCGGCATCAGGCCCAGATAACTCACGCTCCAGAGCAGCGCGCCATACAGCAGTCCGGCCCAGCGGGGCGCCTGGGGAAGCCGGCGGCGCAGGAGGGCATAGCCGACGCCGCCGAGCGCGCCATACCCGAAGTGGGCGATCCACGCCGCCGCCCGGAGCTGGGGACCGGCGCGGGCGCGCGGGGACGCGATGGGCGCGAGCAGGCGCTTGGTGATCTCCTGGGGCGGCGGCGTGCGCAGCAGGCGGGATCGGCGCGCGGCCAGCATCGCCAGCGTCATGGGAATGGTTGCGAGCAGGCCGATGAGCCCGCCCCGCACGAGTCGGGGCATCGCCGGCGTGAAGGGGTTGGGCATGACTCCTCCTTGTCCGCCGCAGCTTCTGGGCGCGTGCGCAGCGGCGAACGTCGCTGCAATACACGAACTGAACGCGCATGGGCGGCGCCACGACGGACAGGCGCTGCCGATGAGCGCGCTGGTCGCCATCTGGCACACTGACGAGGTGCTGGAGCGTGTCCGCAGACGCGTCTGCTCCAGGCGTGGGCGCCGCCATGGGGCGGCGCCGCCGAGTTGGAGAATGGAGCCGTTCTTGATGACCACACCCTCGTTCGAGCAGATGACGGATGCCGAGATCCACACCGCCGTGGGCATGACGGCGGAGGCAAGCGGCCGCGGCTTCGACGCGGCGGTGCAAGGCCGCGTCTTCGCCAACGAGCTGATCCGCGCCCGCGGGCGCTTCGCCCACCACCGCGCGCTTTACGCCGCCTTCATCGCGGCCGGTAAACCCTACATGGTCGAGAATCTGGATGAGGTCGGGGACGGCCGGGCCATCCCCGCCAAGCTCATCTTCGCCGACGAGGCGCCGGAGCCGGAGGTGAGGGCGAACCCGCTGCTGATGGTCTGGACGGAGCGCGCGCTGCTGGAGGCGTTGACGGAGGAACGCGCCGTGCAGGACTTCTTTGCCGGGTTGCTGGACGAGCTGGCGCCGCTGCTCCCCGGTCAATGACCGCACGCGCGAGGTGCGGATGATGAGGGGTCACCCGTGCCAAGGGACACGACGATGCGGCGGGTTAGCCCACCGCCGCATCGTCGCTGTAAACACCTCACGCACGCAGGGCGCCAACATTAAATGGCAGCGCCCGGGCTGAGGTTCGCCGTGAAGTCGATGGGGTGGTCGGTGAGGATCTTCGAGGTTGAAGCCAGCGTTCCCGGGAACGTCGGCGAGGCGCTTATCAGTATGAACGCATAACGGGCGCCAGAGGATCACCATATCGTCATATTCGCGTCTCTTGAGGTCGAACACCTGGAAAATTGAATGGCCGCCTTTGCAGCGGCCGTTTCTTACGAATGGCATTGCTATTAAACGACAGGGTCGTAATAATCGTCGCCACAAGAACTAGTCCAACCTGGACCCATTTCAAAAGGACAAACCTACTCGGAGAGTGATTGACACAGAGCAGCAGCATTGGTGGCCGATCGAACGAATGCTGGGAGACGATGAGTCGGCTCAAAGCGCCGTCGGCAACGTTATCAGACGCCAGATTTGGCCAATCAAGCTGCAATAAGAAGAGAAAACCACCGCCATCCTGTGTTGATTGCGGCCATCGACGTTACTGCTCTGTGTCAAGGGGTTGTTGAGTCGGTTTGCTCTCCGATTTCGTCACTTGGCGCCCGTGAGACGGGACCCCGTGGCGTTAGCGACGAATCCTCCGATAGGACTCGCCGCATCAACCCTTCGGTTATACCGATTCCGTCGGTATTCTGCCAAGACATAGGGGTTGCCGTTGCGTGCTGGGCGGAAACAGCCGGAAAATTGCCAGATTGATCTCAGAGCAAGAGGCCGCACGTTGGTCCCTACCGGGCGTACCAAAGAGCCTCATGTACGCGATGTTTTTAGCCGACTATGACCCCCATCCATGTGACGGGCTCCCTGTCGCTGCACCGCCGTTGCGCGCCCTGCCGCGCTCGTGTCAAGCGCGACATGCCACAACACCGCCAACCGCTCGGCTCGCGATTCCGGGAAATCGTCGCGCTTAGGCATCTGACCGGAAAGAGTCATCGAAACCGTTGGGACAGGTGGCCGAGACACTCGCTGCTCTGGGTTCAAAGCCAGTGTCGTGAAATACGATCAGTTGACCCCTCATGGCTTCCGCCCGCAGCTCGACGATGATTCCCCCGGCCCATCGATATCGAGCGCGGCTGGCAGGCTCGGGTCTCACGATGACGAAAGCGCGCTTTGATTCCCCTCACACGCTCGGGCGACAACGCCAATGCTCCGATTCAGCCACCATCGCATTCCCCAGGCATCGGACTGGCCGGCGTGCGACTATGGCTAAACGCTCGATTCGCGCGACGATTTCTGCCCAGGGACACCACCATGTTCAGCTCGCTTTCGCTGCCGCTCTTGCTGGTCGTCTTCACGATCGCGGCCGTCGCCGTCTGGTTGTCCGGGACGCGGCTCTCGGAGTCGACGGATGTGCTGGTCGATCGCTTCGGATTCGGGGAGGCGCTTGGGGGACTGATCTTGCTGGCGGTCGCGACCAACTTGCCGGAGATCGCGATCACCGCCAGCGCCGCTTTGTCCGGACAGCTTGACATCGCGGTCGGCAATATCTTGGGCGGCATTGCCGTGCAAACGGTGGTGCTGGTGGCGCTCGACGCATTCGGCGTTGGACTGGCCGCGCCGCTGAGCTACCGGGCGGCATCGCTGGTGCTGGTGCTTGAGGGCGTGATGGTCATGGCGGTCTTGGGGCTGGTCATGATGACCGCGCAACTGCCCTCAACGCTGACCATCGGTCCGGTTGAGCCGGGCGCGGTCATCATCGTCGTCTTGTGGTTCACCGGACTGTGGGTGCTGGGCAAAGCGCGCACCGATTTGCCCTGGCAAGCCAAGGGTGTCGCTCCGGGAGCAGCGTCCCACCAAAAAAAGGCAAAGCCCACGCAGGCAACGACGACGAGCAAGAGCACTGCGCGCGCGATCGTCGTCTTCGTCGTTGGCGCGGCCGTTACGCTGGTGGGTGGCGTGGTTTTAGAAAAGAGCGGCAATCTCATTGCGGGCGACATCGGCCTCAGCGGCGTGTTCTTCGCCGCCACAATCCTGGCCGCCGCCACGGCTTTGCCTGAGCTTTCGACCGGACTGGCCGCCGTGAAGTTGGGCGACGTCCACTTAGCGGTCAGCGACATCTTCGGCGGCAACGCTTTCTTACCGGTGCTCTTCCTCGAAGCGGGGCTGATTTCCGGCGCTGCGGTGCTGCCCAAGTCGCATCCGTCGGATATCTATCTCGCGGGCCTCGGATTGACGCTGACGGTTGTCTATGTGTTTGGGCTCATCTTTCGTCCGCGTCGGCAGGTGTGGCGGCTCGGCTTCGACTCGTGGATCGTGCTGATTCTGTATGCGGTGGGTCTCGCGGGACTGATCGCCATCACCCGGAGCTGACGCAACCGTACGCGACCATCGCCGAAACTCAGGCCGATCGGGCGGGAGTTGAACGCGACATCGTCGCGCGCCAGACGCTTGCCCGTTGTCTTCCTGTCGATCTCCGGCAGACGCCATCAACGCCCGGGCGCGGAGCGCCCGACCGCCGCCCGAGGCGAGATGCGGGCGCCGAAACAACGTCGGCACGTGCTCCGACGCGAGCAGGACGAATTCCTCGTCCGGCAACTTCGGCAAGGCGATCTTCGGCGCGCGGTCGTTTACTGCCTCGGTTCAGGCGTACGATCGGCAAGCGCCCGATAGAGCGTGGCCCGAGAGATCCCGAGCGTCTGGCAAATCGTGGCGATGTCGGTCTGCCCGGCGTCATAAAGCTGTTGGGCGAGGGCCAGCTTCTGCGGGAGCTGCGGCAATGTTTGTGGAGGGGGCCGGATCTGCACTGGCGGCGTCTGCACCGCCGATCACCGCGACTGCCCGGACGGGCAGATCCTGTGCGGCGACCCGTGCGTCGACCCGGCGAGCGATGTGAGCAACTGCGGCGGCTGCGGGACGACCTGCGCCCAGGGGCAGATCTGCTTTGGCGGGGTCTGCGCGACCGATCACCGCGGCGGCTGAGGAAGCGCGGCAACCAGGGCGAGCAAGACGCAGCCCCCGCGTGGATACGGGCAGATCACGGGGTCTGACGCGCCGGGCGGACGCCGTCCGGGGAGCCCGCGCGACGAACCTCGCGAGGCGTCGGCACGATGGCACGCGCCGGTCTCACCCGCCGGCAGGCCGCCAAGAATTGCGACGCTGATTCTGAGACGCGTTTCGCGACATCGAATTCTGTGCAAAGCGCATCATTCAGCGGGGGGACATTGACGGTCGCACAAACGGCCGAGCCTGGTGAAAAACTCCCCAAGACGCTGAATCGAGGCGCCTTGCGCGTCAATCGGCGTCCGCAACGACCCAAAATCCGCCCAAAATAGGGACATGGATGGCGGCTCTCACCATTCACCGCGGCCGCGTTCGCCTTTTTCAACAGGCAGGGCCGATTGCGAGACAACCTGAGCGCGTCTCAACACCTTCGGCCGAGCTCCCGGTGGGGAGCAGACCATCGTGGTGTCGTTCGCGGATGTCTCCGGGACGATCTGCCGGACGTCCCAGGTGGCATGGAGGTTGCGAGGGCAAGGCAGCGGCGCGGCGACGGGCCGGCTGGTCCGGGGCGCCGCGCGCCGCCGCGTTTTGCTGACCGGCCGCCCCGGCCGGCGGCTCCGCAAAAGGACGCCCATGACCGATCCTGCCCTGAGCCTGGGCCAACGCTTGCGCCAGCGGCGCTGGGACGACCTGCGTCTTCGGCAGCGCGCGCTCGCCGCCGCCGTTGGGCTCTCCCCAGGCTATCTGAGCGACCTGGAGCACGATCAGGCGCGCGCCACCGAGCCGACCTTGCGCCGGCTCGCCCTGGTCCTGGGCCTGGAGGAGTTCGCGCTTGTGCGGCAGGCGGTCGCGGAAGAGCGGCTCGCGCCCAAACGCGGGCATCGCGGCCGGCCGGATCTCCAGCCCCTCGCTCCGCCGCCGGCCCGCGTGCCGCCCGCCCCGCCGCGACCCAGGCTCACGACGCGGTGGATGACGATCGCGGAGGCCGCCGCCGCCATTGGGATGAGTCCCCAAAGCATCCGTCAGTTGGCCCGCGCCGGGCGGCTGGGGCCCGCCCGGCGCGTCCATCGGCCGGGCGAGAAAGGGCCGCCGCGCTGGATCGTGGCGACCACGGCGGTGCTGGCGTACCGCTCCCCCTCCGAGGGCTACGCCAAGCCGCCCCGCCGCGCGCCGCCGGCGGGCTTGCTGAGCATCAAGGAGTTCGTGGCGGCGAGCGGGATCGCGTGGGCGACGCTGTATCGGCGGCTGGACGCGCAGGCGATCGCGAGCGTCAAACTCGGCCGGCGGCGGTTCATTCCGGAAACTGAGCTGGCGCGCGTCCTGGAGGCGAAGCAGCGCGGGGACTGGGCGTGAGCGGCCGGCGTGCACCGGTCTGGGGGGAGTTGGGACGGCGACCGCGGGAAGGGCAGGTTCAAGCCGGTAGGCGTCCTCACGGATCTGATCGCATGGGTCGTCCCAGGGGATCGGCTTCATGGGCGCACGCTCGCTTCACGACGGAGCCGGAGCCAGGGGCAGGGGCAGGGGAGCGCGCCTCCGCGTCGAGGTCACCAACGTCAGATCCTCACTTACGGAATCCGTAAGTGAGCAGACACCGACCCGCTTCTCACTGGCGGAAACCGCCAGTGAGCGAACCGACGCAACCTCTCCATACGTCGGGACCATCCGCGCCACCTCGGCGAGGAGCTCATCAATGTCGAAGGGCTTGAAGAGCACCCTCGCCCGCATCGCTGCAAGCTGCGCGCTGCGCGCCGCCATCTGCGGCACCGCCCCGGTGCAAAAAAGCACCGGCGTGTCGCGAAACTGCGCAGCTCCGCGCAGCAGTTCGAACAGCTCCCAGCCGCTGCACTCGGCCGAGCCGAAATAGTCAAGGATGAAGAGATCCGGCGCCAACACGGCGAGGTCGACGAGGGTTTTGCGGGCGTGGCTCTGCAGGGAGACCACGTATCCCTCTTCCGTCAAGAGCTCGGAAAGAATCGCGCGGATGTCAGGGTCGTCGTCCACAATGAGCACGTGGCGAGAGTGAATCATGAGCGAGCCGATCCATCGGTAAGCGCGCAACTCCCGGATCGAGTGATCCGGTTGGCGATAGTCGCTCCCCGAACGGCGGCGACAACGGGACTCCTGCTGGGGCGCAGGGGGACGACCAGAACACGTGTCTTTAGGCAGAATAACACAGGAAAAAGCAGATTTTATGGCGTGTTCGCCGTCATGTCCTCGGCGTGTTTGTTGTCCCACAAACGGCCGTTTGTGCGACGAGGCGACGGACGCGCCGTGTCCGTCTTTGAAGGCGTCTGGGGCGCTCAGGTCGTGGCGGCCCGTC
>JAABUK010012892.1_pt1 | contig 10556 bp, 8 predicted proteins | sample 5559141 | NCBI WGS metagenome assembly JAABUK01 (sample SAMN10711869, study PRJNA513367) | rock metagenome | isolation source: Antarctica rocks | place: Antarctica: Victoria Land, Pudding Butte nord | collected 2016-01-03
CGTACAAGGCCGTGAGGATGCCGGTATAGGCGTACATGCCGGTGGCGATGTCGGCGATGGAGATGCCCACCTTCACCGGCTCGTCGGGCGTGCCGGTCACCGACAGCAAACCGGCCTCGCACTGCACCAGCAGGTCGTAGGCCTTTTTGGCACCGTACGGGCCGCCGCTGCCGTAGCCGGACACCGAACACGTGATCAGCCGTGGGTGCCGCTGCCGCAGCGTGTCGGCAGCCAGGCCGAGCCGGGTCATTGCGCCGGGGGCGAGGTTGTCGATCAATACATCCGCCCGGGCAACAAGGGCGTCGAGCACCGGGCGGTCACCGGGGTCTTTGAGGTCGAGGGCGACGCTCTCCTTACCCCGGTTGAGCCAGACAAAGTAGCTCGCCTGCCCGTGCACGGTCCGGTCGTACTCGCGGGAGAAGTCGCCGACCCCCGGGCGCTCGATCTTGACCACCCGGGCGCCGAGGTCGGCGAGCTGGCGCGTCGCGAAAGGCGCGGCGACGGCGTGCTCCAGTGCCACCACGAGGATTCCGTCAAGGGCCTGCATTCGGCTTCCCTCCATGCGGCTCATCTAAGTCATCACGCAGTTCTATCTTCCCGGTGGCCCCTACTCCACCGGACTGTGGTTGGGTGTCCGGCAACACCAGCAAAGGAGGAGCCAGATGGCGAGCAGTGCGGCGGTAGGCCAGGGGTCCGGCGATGGGGTGATCCGCAGTCTCATTCCGGCGCGGATCGACCGTCTGTCGTGGGCGCCCTTCCACACCAGGATGGTGATGGCACTCGGCGTCGCCTGGGTGCTCGACGGGCTCGAGATCACCATCGCGGGGGCGGTCGGTGCTGTGCTCACCGAGAAGGGCACGCTGCACCTGAGCACCGGGACGGTCGGCTCCATCGCCACGGTTTACCTGCTCGGTGAGGTGTTCGGCGCGCTGCTGTTCGGCAAGCTCTCCGACGCGCTCGGCCGCAAGAACCTGTTCATCATCACCCTGGGTGTCTACCTGGCCGGAAACGCGGCCACCGCACTGGTCTGGGGCAACAGCAGCATCGCCATCGGGTACCTGTTCCTGACCCGGTTCGTCGCCGGCGCGGGCATCGGCGGGGAGTACGCCGCCATCAACTCCGCCATCGACGAGATGATGCCGGCGCGCTACCGAGGCCGGGTCGACATCGCCGTGAACGGCACCTACTGGGGGGGCGCCATCCTCGGCACCCTCGGTGAGCTGTTCCTGCTCACCGTCCTGCCGCACAGCATCGCCTGGCGGATCGGCTTCCTCATCGGCCCGGCCATCGGCGTCTGCATCTGGAACATCCGCAAGCACCTGCCGGAGAGCCCGCGCTGGCTCATCATGCACGGCCGCGAGGAGGAGGCGGAGAAGAACATCTCCTATATCGAAAAGGAAGTCCAGGGCGCGGGGAAGGACCTGGATCCGGTCGACGAAAGCAAGGCCATCGACATCCGGCCCCAGGACCCGGTGAACTTCTTGCACCTGGCCAAGGTGCTCTTCGTCCAGTACACGTCGCGATCGATTCTCGGGGCGACGCTCATGATTACCCAGTCGTTCCTCTACAACGCGATCTTCTTCACCTACACCCTGGTGCTGGTCAAGGTCTACAAGATCGACAGCGGGTTAGCGCCGGCGTTCCTCATCGCCTTTGCGGTCGGCAACCTGGCCGGCCCGCTCACCATCGGGCGGCTCTTCGACACCATCGGTCGGCGCCGCATGATTTCCGGCACCTACATCCTGTCCGGAGTGCTTCTGGCAATCTCTGCTGGGCTGTTCCAGGCCGGCGTGCTCAACGCCTACACCCAGACCGCCTGCTGGTGCGTCATCTTCTTCTTCGCCTCGGCCGGCGCCAGCGCGGCCTATCTCACCGTCAGCGAGATCTTCCCGATGGAGATCCGGGCGCAGGCCATCGCGCTGTTCTTCGCCATCGCCCAGTGCTTCGGCGCCTTTGGCCCATGGTTCTACGGAAAGCTCATCGGCAACGGCTCGAACCACGGGGCGCTGACCATCGGCTACCTCATCGGGGCTGGCGTCATGATCGTCGGCGGTCTGGTCGAGGTGTTCCTCGGCATCGACGCCGAGGGCAAGTCGCTGGAGGATGTGGCCGACCCGCTGTCGGTGGTCAAGCAGGCAGCCTGACCGACTCGCCCGCCGCCGTTGTTGGCATAGATCGCCACCGTGCCGTGGGGTGCGAGCACCGCGGTGTCGAGGCAGCAATGGCGGCCGGGGCCACCTCCACGATGACATCGACACCGTCGGGTGCGATCGTCTTGATGGCGGCTTCAGCGTCCTGCGCGCGGTAGTGGATGACGTGGTGCGCGCCGGCCGACAGCGCCACGCCGGCCTTTGCCTCGCCGCTGGGACGCTGCCAGGCAGCTTCCCAGATCCAGACCCGCTGACCGACCGACAGCCCGACCCCCGGGCCTACTGCGTCGACGGTGCCGGCACCATCCTGGTTGGGCACGGCGTCGTCGAAGGCAAGAGTCCCGCCAGAACGCGACTTCAAATCGGGGGGATTCACTCCCGAAACGGCCACCCTGACCGCACCTCGCCGGCACCTGACTCGGGAATCGGCCGTTCGACCAGCCGGAGCACCTCTGGACCAGCCCGTGGACGTGTAAACAATCGCTCGCTTGCCTGACCTCTCCGGCGCGTCTCCCCGTACGACGGCGTCAACCCCGCCCGGACCGCAAAGTCTTCCCACGCACTTCGGCGCCGGCGCGGGGTCAGGTGGCAGCGCTCCCGTACGTCGCCAATTCTGGACCGCGAGCAAGGCGAGGGAGGAGCGGGTTCGCCCGCCCCTCCCTCGCCTGCCGCGCGCTGCTCAGCCGATCGACATATGCTCCATCGACAGGTAGGTCCGAGCCGCCCAGGAGACCGGGTCTCCTGCGAAGTGGCGCTGCATCGCCCGGTTTTTCAGTGCGTTGTCCAACGACGCCATGATCATGGAGTGGTCCAGCACGAGGATCCGGTGGCCGACCGCGCCCGTCGTCGGATTCACCGCGTCAAAGAAGCCCTGGGCACCGTAGACGCCCGGGTATAGCCGACGAAGTGCCTGGATGTTGGCGTACGCCTGCTGCGCCGCAACGTCCAGCGCAAGGAATGATGCATGCGGCGTGACCACGTCTTCCGTCCCGCAGTTGTCGCACTGTGCCAGGCGCTTGTTCGGATGACTCGCGTCGGCGCCAAACCCGTAGTACGGGAATTTCAGACCGATGGCGCCGTAGATCCCGTAGCCCCCGGTGTCGTCGGCGGTGCTCGACGGCGACATCCCCCAGACCGGGTAGCCCAGCTTCTGTGTCGCGTACTTGATCTGCACCTGCGCCATCCGCGCGTCCGCAAGGCCGAAACTGTGCGGACCCCAGGACGTCTCCGGCACCACGACGTTGGGCATCAGCGCCTCGAACATCCCGCCGCCGAAGGTAGGGATGAACTTCAGGCCGGTGCCCGGGTAGACGTAATGGCCCTCCCAGACGTTGAACCGCTTTCCCGACTGGGGGTCGGCGTACTTCTTCCAGTAGCCGGCGACTGGCCATTGGCCCTGCCAAGAGAAGTCCGGGTCGGTTGCCTGGCAGTCGGCGAAGGCCGCCTTGGGCGGCAGCGTCCGCCAGCTGCGCCACCAGACGTTGCCCGGCATCTGGTCGAGGCCCATCCCGATGTAGGCGGAGATTCGCGGGTCGCTATAGAACGCGCCGTTGTGGTAGTAGTGCATCCAGTTGTCGCCCTGCTCCGGGGGCAGGCCGACGTAGTAGCCGCCGTACATCTGGCCGGTCGGCTGACCGTTCAAAGCGGGATCGTTGGGAGCGGATGTCACGTTGCAGTGCGTCTCCGCCCGGGCGTCGTAGAACTGGCCGAAGTCCATCTCTGCCATCAGCTTGTGCACCAGCACGTTCAGCTGGGGCAGTGCTTGACGAACGATGATCAGACCCGAGGCGTACAGGCCGTTGTCGACGTTGCTGACGAAGTAGCAGTTATCGAACGTCGGCGTCGTCTCGGTCGCGCAGTCGACGTCGCCGGGGTTCCGGATGACATGGCCATTGGAGGTGTCGTACCACTGGTAGAGGAAGCCGTGCGAGCTCTTCAGCTTGCTCACCTGGGTCAATGTCGCCGTCAGCCGGGCCACGGCTTGGGCGCGGGTGATCACACCCAGGTCGCGGGCGGCTACTACTGACCACATATACAGACCCAGGTTGGCCGACGAGGTGTAGCGGCCGTAGGACGTCGGGGTCGCCGAACCGCCGGCGTAGGTGACGTTGTCCATCGGCAGGTGGGTGGTCGGGTCGACGTCGTCACGGTAGAAGTTCCAGGTGTCGTGGGCGATCCCGTACAGGGTCGCTCGTTGCGCCGCGGTGAGTGCACCGGGACTGGTGACCGGGCCGGCCGCCTTTCCGGTCGGGTTCCCGGCGGCGTTGGCCTGCTGTAGCGGCAGCAAGAGGGCGGCCGCGGCCGCCGCGGCCGCCAGCCAGCGAGTCCTCCCCCGGCTTGATCGGAGTTTTGCTCGACTCTTCACGTGCACTCCTAACTGTGGTTGGGTGACCGACTCGGGTAACACCTCGTGGTCCCTAGCCGACTGGCTGGGCACCATGAGGTGCGAACGGAGTCGCGATCGCATTCAGCAATTGGACGGTGTATTCGTCTTCGGGGTGCTGCAGCACGTGCTTGGTGCCGCCCTGCTCGACAACCTTGCCCTTGTTCAGTACGAGGATTTCGTCGGTGACCACCCGGGCGCTGAGCAAGTCGTGGGTGATGTAAAGCAGGCTCAGCCCGCGCTCGGCCCGCAGCCTGGCCAGCAGCGCAAGGACGCCGGCGCGCAACGACACGTCGAGCATGGACACCGGCTCGTCCGCGACGATGAGCTCGGGGTCGCAGGCCAGTGCCCGGGCGATCACGACGCGCTGGCGCTGCCCGCCTGACAGCTGATGCGGCAGTTTAGGGAGGAATTGGCCGGCGGGGGTGAGGCCGACCGTTTCCAGCAATTCGTGCGCCCGGTCGCGGGCTTCCGTCGGCGACATGCCGAGGAAGTTCTGGCACGGGCGGCTGACCGTGTACTCCACGGTGTGCAGCGGATTGATGGCACCGTAGGGATCCTGGAAGACCATCTGCACGCGCTGGTGATACTTGCGTAGCTCACCGGCATTGAGCCCTTCCACGGCGAGGTCACCGAAAAGGATTGATCCGGTGGTCGGCCGTTCCCCACCAGTGATCATCTTCGCCAGGGTGCTCTTGCCGCTGCCACTCGCTCCGACCAGTCCGACCGAAGCCCCGGGCGCGATCGTGAAGGAAACGTCGTCGACCGCGGTCATCACCTTGTTGCCGGCCCCGCGGGCCGGGTACGTCTTGGTGACATCTCGCAGGACCATCGGCGGGACGCCGCTACTCATTTCGGCCGGAGGGGCCGATGCCGCCGTCGGGGCCGTCGCACCGTTTCGCCCCGCGGTCGCCCCAAGTTCAGTGGACATGCTCCACCTTCATTTCTCCTTGCGTGGCCCGGGCCTGCACATGGCAGGCCGCGCGGCCTCGTCCCAACGGATACAGCGGCGGGTCCTGCTCCCGGCAGATGTCTTCCACCAGCGGGCAGCGTGGGGCGAACGGACATCCCCCTTGCGGCAGGGACAGGTCCGGTGGGCTGCCCGGAATACCGCCGAGGTGGATCTCTTCGGCGCGCGGGTCGGCGTAGCAGCGCAGCAGTGCTTCGGTGTAGGGATGGTGGGGGCCTCGCAGCAAGTCCTTGGACGGCTGATCCTCCACAATCTGCCCCGCATACATCACCATGACCCGATCTGTCGCCTCGAGGACGATGCCCAGGTCGTGGCTGATCAGGATCGCGGTGAAGCCGTTCTCTCGCTGCAGATCTTTGATGGTCTGCATCACTGCGCCCTGCACGATGACATCGAGTGCGGTGGTCGGCTCATCGAAGATGATCAAGCGTGGCTCGAGAGCAAGGGCCAGCGCGATCGACACCCGCTGGCGCATCCCGCCGGACAGCTCGTGCGGGAAGCGGCCGAGGACCGACGCGTCGAGGCGAACGTTCTCCAGCAACTCCGCGCCACGCTTGTGAATGGCCGCGGAGGAGACGCTCTCGCCGCTGCGTGAGTGCGCCTTGAGGATGTCGCCGAAGTGGTGCTCGACGTTGCGTACGGGATTTAGGGCGTTCATCCCGCTCTGCAGCACCAAGGCGAAGCCGTTGCGCCGTTGGCGGCGCAACTCCTCGCCGTCAAGGCTGCTGATGTCGACGTCATCGAAGCGGATCACCCCACCCTCGAGCTTTGCCGGCGGCCGCAGCATGCGAGTGAGGGCATAACCGAGCGTCGTCTTGCCGCACCCCGATTCCCCTACCAGGCCGACGAACTCACCTTCCTTCAGCGTCAGGTCGACGTCCCGTACCGACCAGATCCGCTGTCCCCGATTCGGTTCGTAGACGACGTTGACGCCTTGCGCCTCCAGCAGCGCCATTTACTTCTCCCTCAGGCGGGGGTTGGACAGGGCGTCGACGCCGAAGTTCACCAGCGTGAACGACAACGCCAACAGGGCAATGGCAAGGCCAGGGGCGAAGACGAGCACCCACTGGCCGGTGAGCAAAGCGTTCTGTTGCTGGGCGTAGTACAGGATGGTGCCCCAGCTGATGGTGCTGGGGTTGCCGAGCCCGAGGAATTCCAGGCTGGCCTCGGCCATCACCGCTGCGGTTGCCGCGCCGAAGAAGCTGCCGGCGACCAGGCTCGTCATGTTGGGCAGGATCTCCCGGAAGACCACCCGAAAGAGCCCTTCTCCCGAGAACACCGCTGATGTCACGAATTCCCGGTTGCGCAGGGTGGACGCCTGGCTTCGGATGACCCGCGCGCCGGTGGCCCAGCTGGTGAACGCGACGACCAGGACGATGGTCCACACCGACCGCTTCGGCACGTAGGCCGCCAGGATGATCATCAGGGGCAGAGCGGGAATCACCAAGGCAAGGTTGGTGATGAAGCTGAGCACCTCGTCGACGACGCCCGGCCGGTAACCCGCGATCAGCCCGACCGTCACAGCGACCAGCGTGGCCGTGAGCCCCGCGGTCATCCCCACCAGCAACGAGACTCGTGACCCGTAGACCATCTGAGAGAACACATCCTGGCCATTGCCGGTGGTTCCGAACCAGTTGGTGCCACTCGGGTTGCTGTACGGCTTAAACGTCGTGGCCGACGGGGAATGCGGAGCCAGCAACGGTGCGAACACCGCCACCGCGATGAACAGCCCCAGGAGCGCCAGTCCGATCCGCGCCTTGCCGTTGCTCCATAGCGTGCGCAAGGCGCGACTGAAGAAACGCAGCGGGCCGGGGACGGACCGGTCGGGACCTAGTGGAATTTCGGTGCCTGCCCCGGGAGCCTCCGGCGGCGGGACGGTCGTGATGATGGTCATCAGCGCACCCTGGGGTCGAGGCGGACGTAGAGAAGGTCGACGATGAATATCGCGACCAGCATGCTGACCGTGATGACCAGGAAGAGCGCCTGCATCAGCGGAAAGTCGTGATTCGACACGGCGATGTACAGAAGATTGCCGAGGCCGGGATAGCTGAAGACGCCCTCGACCAGCACCGAGCCACCGACAACGGCCCCCAAGGACAGGCCGAAGGCGGTCACATTGGGCAGCAGGGCGTTGCGGGCTGCGTAGAGGAGGGCGACGCTGCGGGAGCGCAGACCGTTGGCTTCGGCAAAGGTGACGTAGTCCTCGCCCAATGTGTTGATCATGTTGTTCCGCATGCCGAATACCCACCCAGACAATGAGGTCACCGCGAGCGTCACGGCCGGGATCACGCTGTGCTGGAACGCGTCGTTGAGGAACGACAAGCTCAGATTCGGGGTGGCGCCGACGCTGTAGCCACCCTTGAGGGCGAACCAGTTCAGCTTGTAGGCAAATACATACAGCAGCAGCAGTCCCAGCCAGAACGGCGGGAAGGCCGCGAAGAGGGTCGCCCCGATCGTCACTACCGAGTCGGCCGCGCGGCCGCGCCGCCAGCCCGCATACACGCCGAGCAGGGTGCCGACGATGAACGAGAAGATCGTGGTGGCACCGACCAGGACGAAGGTCCAGGGCAGCGCCTTGCCGATCGTGTGGGCGACCGTCTCGTTGGGGAACGAGAACGACGTCCCAAATTTGAACTGGGCGATGTTCTTGCAGTAGTCGACGTACTGCGAGAGCAGGTTGGTGTTCGGCACGCCCAGCTGGATCTCTACGGCGTGCCGTTGGGCGTTGGTGATGGGCTGGCCCGTGGAGGCGAGCTTCGCCAACGCCGCGTCCACCGGCGAGCCCGGCATCAGCCTGGGCAATAGGAAGTTGAGGCTGATCGCCGCCCACAGGGTGATGACGAACAGAATGACCTTGCGGCCGAGGTATCTCACTCGGTCACGCCTTGGTGAGGTGCGTCAGCACGGTCAGCAAAGAGTTGTTGTAGAGGGTCGGCAGCGTGTACGGGTCGTCGGCAGTGGGCCACCCGGTGAAGTGCTTGGTGGAGAACAACCCCCAGCTGCCGCCGTAGTACATGAGCAGGACCGGCACGCTGTCGGACATCACATGCTCGAGCTTGTACGTCGCCTGCATCTGTGCGCTCTCGTCAGTGGCCGAGGCGAGGGTGGAGAGCGCCTGGTCCACTGCGGGGTCCTTGAAGCGTTCGAAGTTGTTGGCCGACGGCGTGTTCACCGGCTTCGCGAAGGTGCTGTTCAGCGCGTTGTTGAAGTCGGTGTAGGGGCTCCCGCTCCCGCCAAACCCACCGATGGCGGCGTCGAAGGTGCCGGCCTGGATGGACTGCGAATACTGCGCGAACTGCGGCAGGTCGGCGTTGACCTTGATGCCGGCCTTGCCAAGCTGGTTGGCGACTTCTTTGGACGCCGCTACCCAGTCGCTGAAGTTCGCCGGCAAAACGATGCTCATCGAGGCCTGTTTGCCGCCCTTGGTGAGCTTGCCCCCCTGCATGGTGTAGCCGGCCTTGGCGAAGGCTGCAGCGGCCGCCGAGGGATCCTGCTTGACCGTCCCCTGGTTGGGCAGGCTGGGATCGAGCCACTTCTTGAGGTTCGGCAGGATCAATCCGGACTGGCTGGCCTGATCGAGGTAGCCGTTGACCGCCTTTGTGGCGATGGTCGTCCGGTCCAGCGACAGCGACAGGCCCTTACGGAAGTTCACATCGCTGTACGGCGCCTTGGTCAGGTTGAGGAACAGCCCGATCGTCCCGCCTGGCGGGAACCAGTAGACGTTGTGCTTGGCGTCCCGGGCGACGTAAGTCCGCTTGACGTCCGGCAGGAAGTTGTAGGCCCAGTCGAACTTGCCGCTGGTGACGTCAAGCTGATTGGTGTTCTGGTTGCTTGCCTGCGCGGGGAAGAGGACCTGCGTCGGCACGACCTTGCTCGCCTGCCAGTAGTTGGCGTTCTTCTTCATCGCGTACTGGGTGGGTGCGAACTTGTCCAGGGTGAACGGGCCGGTGCCAACTGGCTTGGTGTTGGCGTACTTGGCCGGGTCGCTGACCGACGACCAGATGTGCTCGGGCACGATCGGCACCTGCGAGATCACACTGGCGAACGGCACGTTGGGCGCCTTGAAGGTGACCGTAACGTTGTTGCCTGAGGCGGTGACACCGGTGATCTGCTGCCAGATACCCCCGGCGTCCAGCGCCGGGAATTTCTTGAGCAGGTTGAAGGTGAAGGTCACATCGGCTGCGGTGAAGGGCTTTCCGTCGCTCCACTTGACTCCCGGGCGCAGCGAATAGACGAGCGTCTTCGGATCGGTGAACTTGTGCCCGGTCGCCAGGAACTGTGTATACGAGCCGTCGATCGGGCTGGGGATCTCCATCGGCTCATACATGAGGAAGGTGCCGTGCAGCTCGGAGGAGGCCTGCAGGGGGTTGAAATTCTCGACCAGGGTGGGGTTGCCGGCGTCACCCTGAATGGTCACGGTGCTGCCGCCACCCGCTGCGCCGGTGTTGGCGTTGTTGGCCGAGCCCTTGCAGCTGGTGATGGTTGTGAGCATCACTGTTGCCAGGGCGGCGCACGCCACGGTGGAGTTGCGACTGGGACGCAGTGTCATCTTGCTTTCCCCTCAGCGGTGCCGGCTGGTTGGGAGCCGGCAGACAGGCGGATCCGGACGATGCCCGGCATGGGTAGGTCGAACTCGAAAGCGGCGTTGCCGTCGGCCGGGAGGACGTCGGGCAGGTGCTCTTCGAACAACTGGTCGGCCAGGTGCAGCCGCGCCCAAAGGCCCTCGTCGGGCCAGACCACATCGTCGGGACATTCGGCGACGATGTTGGAGTGCCGCTCGTCGACGCGTGCCCGGCGCACTTGGTAAGTCGTGGGGTCGAGCCCCTCGACGGCGAGACGAACGGTCCGGTCCAGGCGCATGTCACCGTCGACCAGGCCTGCGTTGATGGTGCCGTTCCAGACGAGGATGTCGACGGTGCCGTCGCGGTGAAGGGTGGCCCAGGCCTGCACCAGGACATCGGCGCCGTCGCCGTGGACTTGGCTGGCCAGGACCAGACTCCCCATCTGCGCGGCCAGGTGGACCGCCCAATATCGCGGCTTGCGGAGGTTGCCG
>JAABUK010012893.1_pt1 | contig 10556 bp, 10 predicted proteins | sample 5559141 | NCBI WGS metagenome assembly JAABUK01 (sample SAMN10711869, study PRJNA513367) | rock metagenome | isolation source: Antarctica rocks | place: Antarctica: Victoria Land, Pudding Butte nord | collected 2016-01-03
TGGATGCATCGCGTGAGGGCCTGACCGAGTTCACCTTCGTCATGGCGCCGCTTCGCATCGTCGGCGGCACGGGCTCTCCGGTGCGCCCATTGGCCGCGGTGCCGGCATGAACACCGACGCGGCAGTCCCGGCTCGCAGGGTCGTCCAGCAGCTGGCCGATCTGGCCGTCACCACCCGTCGGGAGGGACTGCCGGAGGGGCTGCGTGACGACGTCGCGCGCCGCGTGCTCGACCTCCTGGGCAACAGCCTCGCCGCCGGCGGTGAGCCGTCGGCCGCGGCCGTGGTCGCCGTCGTCCGGGGCTGGGGCGGCCCGCCCGACGCGACGGCGATCGGTGCAGGGCTGCGGGTGCCCGCGGCCGCGGCCGCGCTCGTCAATGGCACGCTGGCGCACTCGCTCGACTTCGACGACACCCACCTGCCCTCCGTGCTGCACCCGTCGTCGAGCGTCATCCCGGCGGCGCTGGCGGTCGCCGAGGCGACCGGCGCCACGGGTGCGCAGATGCTCGACGCGGCCGGTGTCGGCGTGGAGGTGACCGTCCGGCTCGGGATGGGCGGCTACGATGCCGCCGCCGGCAGCTCGGAGTTCTTCGAGCGCGGGCAGCACGCGACCTCGATCTGCGGTGCGGTGGGCGCGGCGGTCGCCGCGGCGATGGTGGGGGGGCTGGACGCGGACGGCATCGCGCACGCGGCGGGCATCGCCGCCTCCATGGGTTCGGGACTTCTCGAGGCCAACCGCACCGGAGGCACGGTCAAGCGCGTGCACTGTGGGTGGGCGGCCCACGCGGGTATCGTCGCGGCCGACCTGGCCCGCCACGGCCTGACCGGCCCGCCGACGGTGGTCGAGGGCCGGTTCGGGTTCCTCCACGCGTTCTGCGGCGACCATGCCAACGTCGACGCGGTCACCGCGGGCCTGGGTGAGCACTGGGAGCTGCCCGGCATCTTTTTCAAGCCCTACCCCTGCAACCACTTCACCCACGCCGCTGTCGATGCCGCTCTCGAGATGAGGGCACGTGGGGTCCGGCCGGAGGACATCGCCGCGATCGAGCTGGGGGCTCCGACCTCGGTGCTGCGCACCATCGCCCAGCCCGAGGATGATAAGGCGCGGCCACGGTCCGGCTACCACGCGGCGTTCAGCGGCCCGTATGTGGTGGCCGCAGCGCTGGTGGGCGGCGGCGGGCTCGGCGTGTTCCACGCGGACTTCACCGACGAGGCCACTCGCGACGAGGGCCGGCTGGCGCTGGCCGCCAAGGTCCGCTGTGTGGCCGACGAGCGGTGCGACGCGATCTTTCCCCGTCAGTTCCCCGCGGTGCTGCGCATCGAGACGGTTGACGGCGCGCGGCACGAGGTGCGGGTCGACGAGAACCGTGGCGGCCCCGGTCGTCCGCTCTCGACCGAAGAGCTGGCGACCAAGTTGCGCCTCAACGCATCGCGGGTCTTCGACGCGGAGCAGGCAGCCGCGCTCGCGCAGGCCGGTCTGGGGCTGCCCGACGCGCCCGACCTGTCCGAGCTGATGCGCCTCGTCCGGGGGGTGGGCGAACGGTGAGCCCGACTGCCGCGGCCCACGAGCGACGGCTGGAACGGTTGGTCGAGTGGAGTCTGGGGCCCGACGTCCTCCTACCGGACGACGTGCCTCACGCCGTCACCCTCGTCACCGACACGCTCGCGGCCATCGTCGGCGCCGTCGTCGAGCCGGAGGTCCGGGCTCTGTCCGACAGCGCCCAGGTACTGGGGGGCTGGGGACCTGCCACGGTCCTCACCACGGGTAGGGGCACCAGCCCCTGGGCGGCCGCTCTGGTCAACGGCACGGCCGCCGTACGGCTGGAGCTTGACGAGGGCAACCCGTTCTGTGCCAACCATCCGAGCGCGCACACACTGCCTGCGGTGCTCGGGACCGCCGAGTCGGTGGAAAGCGACGGTCTGGCGCTACTCGCCGCGTCGGCCGCGGCCTACGAGGTCGCCGTCCGGGTCGGACGGGGGGTCCGGCTGCGTCGGGCGGTGCACCTTTCGGGACGGCGATGGTCTGCGGGGCCGCCCTGGGGGTGGCGCGACTTCGCCGCCTCGATGTCGGACAGGCCGTCCGCGCGGTACGGCTCGCCGCCGCCCTGGTGCCCGCCTCGACCCAACGGGCCGCCAACGCCGGGGCGACGGTGCGCAACGCGGTCGCCGGCAGCTGCGCGGCCGCGGGCGTGCTGGCCGTCGAGCTGGCCCGCGCCGGCACCACCGACGACCCCCTCGTCCTGCCGACGGTGCTCGGCGAGATCCTCGGCGAGGAGTACGACGACACCTGGCTCGACAACGATCTCGGTGGGTTGCGCTACCTCCGCACCGGATACCTCAAGACCCACGCCTGTAGCCGGTGGAACCATGCTCCGATCGAAGCCACGGAGATTCTGCTGGCGCAGCACCGCTTCGGCCCGGAGGACGTGACCGACGTCGAGGTGGCGACGTACGACCCGGCTACCCGCCTGGACGGGTGCGACGTCCGCACAGGCTTTGCCGGGAAGCATTCCATCCCGTACAACGTCGCAGCGCGGATCACGTTGCGCGACAACGGGATCGACGCATTCTCGGATGACAGTGTCGCGAACTCGACGCTGCGCACCATCATGCAGCGGGTCCGGGTCGTCGAGGACCCGGAGATGACGGCAGCGACACCTCAGGTGCGTGCGGCCCGGGTTACCGTGCGGCTCTCCGACGGCCGGGAGGTCAGCGCCACCGAGGAGCATCCACCGGGGGGTGCGGACCGGCCCTACCCGGCGCCGGTCGTGCGCGAGAAGCACCGCGCGCTGCTGCGCCGGTCGATGGACGCCGACGCCGCGCAGGCCCTGTTGGGATGGTGCGCCGGGCTGCCCGACCACCGGTCGTTGGCTGGCCTGCCCGAGCTCCTCGGGGGTCTGCGGTGAGCGCCAGGCTGGAGGGCCTGGCCACCGCGGTCGCCGAGACGCGCTGGGCCGACGCGCCGAGCGAGGTGCGCGAGCGGGTCGTCGACCTGGTGGCCGACTGCGTGGCGGTCACCGCGCTCGGGTCGGGTCGCCGCGAGCTCCGGCGCCTGGTCGAGGTTCACGACCGGGTGACACCCCCGGGGACCGCCTCGGTCCTCGGCTCGGGCCGAGGGTGGCCCCCCCTGACCGCGATGATGCTCAACGCCGCTGCCGTCGCCGCAGACCAGCTGCAGGACGGCCATCGGCTGGCGCGCGGTCACCCGGCGTCGCACGTGGTGCCGGCGGTACTGGCACTGGCCGAGCAGTTGGGCGCTGAGGGGGACGACGTCCTGTCGGCCGTGCTCGCCGGCTACGAGGCCGGGGTGCGGGTCGGGCTGGCCATGGGAGGCACCCCGCCCGGCGTCCACGACATCGGCACGTGGGGCCAGGTAGGCGCGGCGGCCGCCACGGCCCGGCTGATGGCGCCCGGCGACGTCGGCGCGGCCGAGCGCGCCCTGGAGCTGGCCGGCGCGGCGCTCCTGCTCACCGACGCGACGACCGTCTTCGCGGGCCACGACGGCTCGCATACGTTCCTCGGGTCCTCGGTCGCGCTCGGCGCCGCACAGGGCCTGGCGGCCGTCGCCGGCCTGCGTGGCGCTCCGGGCTCGCTCGCGCGGCACCTCGGCTCCGTCGGTTCACTCGAGTGGTCGACATCGCCGCTGGCGGTGCCCGGTCGATGGGAGACCTTCGAGGTGCTCCAGGGATACGTCAAGGTGCACCCCACCTGCGCGCACCTGCACGGGGTCAACGACGCCGTGGCCGACCTCGTGGCCGACCTCGAATCCGTCTCGCTGCGGGGGTCGGACGTCGAGTCGGTCCGGGTGCGGACGTTCGCCGGAGCCGCCCGGTTCGACCGGGTGGCCGACGGCGAGCCGATGGCCCGGTTCAGCATCCCCACCACCGTGGCGGTAGCGCTGCTCGACGGGAGGCTCGACGAGACGACGATGACCGATGAGCGGGTCCGTACCGACGACGTGCGGGACCTGGCCTCCCGGGTGGAGGTCGTGCACGACGTCGCACTCGACCCTGGCTACCCCGCCGGGCGCCCGGCGCGGGTCAGCCTGGTGATGAGGGACGGGGGCACGCTGGAAGCCTCGGCCGAGCGGCCTCGCGGTGACGCCGACCGTGCCCTGTCTCGGATCGAGCTGCGCGGCAAGGCCGAGCGGTTGCTCACCGGCCGCTTCGGCGTCAGTGGCTTGAGGGTGCTCGACGCGATCCACGGGCTAGCCGCCCGCGGGGAGGTCTCGGTGTTGGGTCGCGCGATCCGGCAGGCCGCAGAGGAAACGCCATGATCCTGAGTCGCCACGAGGACGGGCTCCGGATGGTCCATCAGACCGAGCACGGGCGGGTCGCTGGCGTCCTTGCGGCGGCCTGGGGCAACAGCGAGGTCGAGCCACCGCGGCCGGGACCGTCGGTGGTCACGGCCGCGGCCCGCCACGACGAAGGGTGGCGCGCGTGGGATGCCCGGGTGCTGTTTGACGAGGTGGCGAGGCGTCCGCTGCACTTCCTCGACATCGAGGCCGAGGAGCACATCCGGCTCTACCGTCAGGGCGTCACCCGGGCCAGCGCGGCCGACGTCTACAGCGGGGTCCTCGTGGGGATGCACTGGACCGGCCTGTACCGCTCGCGCTGGAATGCGCCAGGCGGGGCCGCACGGGTGGGTCGCGGCGACCCGGGAGCCCGTGCCGCCCAGGACCGCGTCGTCCGGGACGAACAGCGTCGATGGGCCGACGCCACCGAGCTGGCCTGGACGCGGGACGAGACCCGCGCCGCCTTCGAGACCCGGCTCTGGCACAACTACGAGCTGCTGCAGCTGTGGGACCTGCTGTCGCTGTACCTCTCGGTGACCCCGTCCCGCCCCGGTCGCGGGAAGCCGGTCCTCTGGGGGCCGCAGCTGCGTGACCTCGACCAGGCCGCCCGGCCGGTGCTGCTGCCGGCGGTCGGCGGGTGGCCCGGCGGCCCACGGTTCACGCCGACGGCGCGGGTCACGTCACCGGGCCTGGTCGCGATCGACCCGTTCCCCTTCGGCGGGCCCGTCGATGTCGAGGTGGAGCACGTGGTGATCCCCGACCGCGAATGGTCCCGGGCCGCCGCGGTCCGGCAGGTGCGCCGGACGCTGGCGACCTCGACGCGGTGGCGCCTCGTCGCCGAGGACGCGGAGGACCTCGAGGACGCAAAGGACGCAAAGGACGGCGCGGGCCGGCGCGGCCGAGAGCGGACGAGAGGACCACAGCGATGACCCAGCCGCCCGATGAGGTCCTCACGCGGGCCCAGGCCTTCGTGCGCCGCGAGGCGGGGTTCGCCCAGGTGACGACGATCGACGCCCACGGCTACCCGGTGAGCCGGTCGATGACCGCCTTCCTCGCGGATGGGTTCGTCGTCGACCTCGTCCAGCGCCGCGTCCACCGCCGGTTGCAACAGCTGCACGACGACCCCCGCCTGTTGGTCACCTGGGTGGGCTCGCCCACACCGGGAGCGACCAACGAGCGTCCGCACGTGTTCGACCTCGGCCGCACGCCGGCCCGCGCCGTGATGGTCCGGGGCACGGCCGAGCCGATGACCGACGACTGGACGTGGGAGGTCTACTCACGCCATCGGTCCGAGCATCTCGCCCATGGCGACGACCGGGCACCGGCCCGCGACCGCGGGCAGGTCGCGGAGGACCTCGTCGGTATCCGCGTCCAGCCATATCGCGTCCGACTCGAGGGGTTCGCCGACGGCGCGCTGTCCTACGACTGGCGGGTCTCCGCCCCGGTCGTCCCTTCGATGTCCGCGAACGACCCACCACCTCGTCCCCAGGGAGCGTTATGACCGTCAAGACCATCCTCGGCTACCAGATCCAGCCCGGTGTCAGCCCCGAGGAGTACGAGCAGTGGCTGTTCGAGGTGCACGCCCCGGACCTTCTCGCCAATCCCCACCTCGACCGGATCGTCTTCAACAAGGTGCTGCGGCCGGTCCGTCAGGCCTCGGGCGGGACAGCGGAGGTGCCGGAGGGACCGACGTTCTACCGGATCGCGGAGATGCACTACGCCGACGAGGAGGCGTACGCACAGTACCTCGCCTGGTTCGATGACCACCCCATCGCGCCCGAGCGGGGGCCGGCGGGCCGCACGGTCTTCCGCTTCTACGTCGTCGCCGAAAGCACCGAGGTGACCCGCTGACTATCGGCGCCGTCGCCCGGGTCGAGGCCCTGCGCACGGCACCGGTCCCCGCCGACCTATCCGGATGGGCCGAGGTGCTTGGGCGTCCCGGCGACCAGGTCACCGGTGGTGCCGAGTTGCTCGGCACCGGACTTCGCGCCGGGACGTATGCGTCGCTGCTGTGGAACGGTTCCCGCCTTCACCGAGCGAGCGACGGGGGTCGCTCCGCGACCCTGCCGGACGCGCTCGCGCTCCTGGCTCTCACCTGTGGGGTGGCGCCGGGGTCGGCCCTGGTCGACGCGGCGGTGCGCGCGGGCGAGGCGGAGGCCGAGCTGGCCGCGGTGGCAGTCCGGTGGGCGACCGACAGCCGTACCGGTGGTCCCCAAGTGGCCGAGGTGACGTCGTTGGTCCTGCCCGCGGCGGCCTGCGCGTGGGTGTGCTCGGAGGGCTCCGACGTCGGGGTGTCGGCCGCGATGGACCAGGGGTTGCGTGACCTGGCCGCCGCGTTGCTCGTGGTGCGCGCGCCCTCGGGGGGCTCCCCGACCGACGAGCCGCCCGGCGACGACGTCCTTCTCGGGCATGCCCTCGCCGCCGGCTGGCTGGCGACCCGGCTGGCTGCCTCCGGGGTGGTCGGCGCCCCGGGGTCGTGGGAACGCACGCTGGCGACCGTCGTCGGCGCCCCGTGACCCCACCGAAGTCGCGTGGCCCGGCTCGCCTCCTGCTCAACCTGGCCCGACCGTGGGGGGAGCAGGAACCGCTGCCCCTGGCCCGCCGTGCACTCGCGGCCGGGTTCCACGGCGTGGGCCTGGCCGACAGCCCCCGACTGATCCCCGACAGCTGGCTGGAGACGGAGCGCATCCTCGCGCAGACCGAGGCGCGGTTGGCCGGACCGGTGGTCGCCAGCCTCGGGCTGCGGCACCCCGCCACCGTGGCCGGCGCCGTGCGCACCCTGGAGCACCACCACCCGGGACGGGTCCTCGCCGTCATGGGTCGGGGGGAGAGCTCGGTTCACAACGAGGGCGTCCCCGTGCCGTCGCTGCGGGACTACCGGGCACGCATGGAGACGCTCCGAGGCCTGTTGCGCGGCGACGACGGTGCGGACCGCCTTCCCGGGCGCCTGCTCGGCGCCGCGTCCGGTCCACGGAGCATCACCGCGACCGCGCATGCCCTCGGGGGGGTCCTGATCGACGTCGGCGTCGACCCCGAGACTGTCGGGCGCGCCGTCGGCCTCACCCGCACGGCCGAGCCGGAGGCTCGCGTCTGGCTGTTCCTCAGGGCGCTGGTCGTCCCGGAGCCCGAGCAGGCGACCCTGGCCGCGGCTCCTCTCATCGGATCGTGCGCGATGCGGATGGCCGCGGCGCCCGACTGGTTCGGCCTCGACACGACCGGCCTCGCTGCGGCCCGTGCGGTCGCCGCCCGGCACGACTACGGACGCCACGGTACCGCCAACGCCGCGGCCGACCTGGGCGACTCCGACGAGGCCCGACTAGTGCGAGACCGGTTCCTGCTCATCACGTCGGCCGCCGAGATGACCCGCCGGGTAACGGGGCTGGCGGGTCTGGGCATCGACGGGCTCGTCGTCGCTGGTGGCCTGCCCGGGGTGGTCCCCGGCCTAAACGCCCTTGCGGACGCCCTGAGTAGCGGGCTGGCTCTGGGCGTTGAGCCATCCCAACCACCATCGACGAAGGAGACGCCATGACCGTGGTCCCACCGACCGGCGGGGACAGTCGGACGCCAGGGGCGATCCGGGACGCGGTGGCCACCTTCGCGGCCTCCACCCGGGGGAGCCGCATCCCTCCGTCCGTGCAGCGGTTCGGGCAGGTGCTGTTCGTGGACACCCTGGGCGCACTGGTGGGAGGTCTGCGCTACCCGCAGGTGCATCGGCTGGGTGCGCTGCTGCGCGAGGCCGAGATCGACGGGACGGCCTCGCCGTTCTCGCGCCTCATGACCCTCGGGACCGCTGCCACCTGGCTCGACGCCGACTCCGGGGGGTCGTTCCACCCGCAGGGCCACCGGTTGCCGCCCGTGCCGACGGCACATCCGGCGCCACGTGGTGCGGTGCTCCCCGACCAGGTGCGTCTCGACCTTCAATGGATGGCTCGCGACTTCGAGACCCTGTTGGCGACCGCGCCGACAGATCGGCTCGGCGAGCCAACCGACGGCACCCGATGGACGAACCGGCAGGTGCTGTGGCACATGGCGTTCGGTCAGCACATCGCCCGCGTGCTCCTCCCTCTGATGAGCGGGTTCTCCAAGCTCCCGGCGTCGGCGTCCCGCCGGTACGCCAACACCCTCTCGGCAGCTTCGCGCCCCTACGACTGGGTGAACTACGCCGGCAGCGTCGCCGGGGCCCGGGTGACCGGCCTCCGTCTCGCCCGGCGGTGGATGCGTCGCGACACCGACCGTCTGCTGGGCTGGGGAGCCAGGGCCACGGACGCCCAACTTGCCTCGGGCATGTCCGTGCCAGCGGATTGGGACCCTTACTTCACCCCGTGGATGAGCCGGTGCGACGTCTTGGTCTGGACCAAGAAGCACTACGACCACCATCGTGCACAGCTGACCCTCGACACTGCCGAGAGTCCGCTGTCGGGTCCACGTGGCGGATGCCAACGCACCTGACACTCCAGGATGGTCGGCTGGCGGCGGTGTGACGCGGCGTGGGGCGCCCCGCTGGCGGCGAAGTGACGCGAATTCATAGCTGGAGAAGTATCTCGCAACGCGTGTTGGTAATCAGGGCAGGCCGGGCTCTGGGTGGTCGGCCGCGAACTTCTCAGCAGCGTTCTCGTCGATGAGACCTTGGTCCAGGAGCCAATCGACGGCGCGGCGTTGGGCTCGGAAGTCCCGGAGCGCGTGCCACGGCGAGATCAGCTCGGGAAGGTGCTCATAGAGCTGGTTCTTGAACCGACGGAACGCTCCTCGCCCCTGAAGCGCATTGGCCAGGCGTCGTCCGGCCGCACCGTCGCTGATGCCCTCCGCGAAGTCGGCCATGTCCTGGTACCAGACGTACGACGGGATCGGGTCGATGGGAATGAGGTCCAGCTCGTCGATCTCGACGGGGTTCTCGCCATCGATGCCGGTGTCGCTGGTCCAGAACGCCACCTGGCCCGTTCGCGGGTCGAGCAGCCATCGGTGATCGTAGTCCGTCTGATCCGCCAGCGCGGTGGCGATCTCTTCAACGTCGATCCCGCCCAGGTCGAGCATTCACTCAGGCTATAACCCGAGCCGGAGGTCCTGAAAGGACCGGTCTGTACCGCGTCGCGCGTGGCGGACGGCACGCGGCGAAAAGGGGCAGGTCCGCCCGGCGGCCCGAGCGCGAGGTCCCGGCGGATCGGCGCACCCCCTGTCAGCAGCCGGGACGCGCGCTAACGATCGGCGCGTTCACAGGGTGTTGGTGACGCCGAGCAGTGTGGCTCGGGCCAATCGGGTGACGAGCGCGGGGTCGACGGCCCGGTGTCCGCGTGCCATTGACTCCAGCACGTCGAGCGTCGAGCGTGAGCCGCGGTGCGCATCCGAGGCGCTGACCCCCGAGCTGCCGTCGGTGCGCCAGCCGCGGTCGGTCAGCATCTGCCCCACCCTTGCGTCGAGGGCCGCACCGGAGTCTCCGGCCGCCAGACCGAGCAGCAGGAACCACCCCGCGTCCGCCTCGAACCCCTTGCCGAGCGGCAGTCGCTCGAGCACCGTGGCGACGAGCTCGCGGGGGTGGTCTGCGACGGCGCGGGCGCGAGCGGTCGGGGCCAACGTGCCCTTGGCCTTGCGCAGCAGCCCGACTTCTTGCGCGTTCTCACGAAGTGCGGCGACCGGCCAGGTGAGGTCCTCCCGGTTGGCCTTGCCGATCCACCAATCCGTCACCCCGGCGGCCTGCGCGATCTGCCCGACCACGACCGGTGGCAGGTAGCCGGCCGCCGTCAGCTTCGTCCCCGCCCCGACGGCATCCAGCACTGCCAGCCAGGGCCGCGCTGCGCGGCGCACGTCTTCCTCGTCCAGCCCGACCGCCAGACGCGGACCCAAGGCCGTCAGCCAGGTGTTCGCCTGCAACCACCCCACGCCACGCAGACACTGCACCATGGCTGCCAGCGACTCGGGAACGCCCTGCCAGGGCAGGTGCTCACCACTAGCCCACAACCGCATCGCCGCGGTCGCCTCGACGGCGTCGAACGCGTCGGGGTCGTAGCCGATGGGGAGCCAGCCGTGGGCGTGTTCGGCGTCCTCGAACGGTTCGGGCACGTCGTCGGCCGGGGCCCCCGCACGTAGCCAAGCAACGATCTCGTGGTGTCCATGGATCCCGCCGACGTCCTCGGGTGGGCAGCCTCTCGCGCCGCCAAGACACACCGGCTCGCGGTTGCCCGGCGTCAGTGGGGCAAGCGACTCCAGCGTGACCCGATGCTCCCAGCCGTCACCGAAGTCGTACAGGTAGGTCAGCCGATCCCCCGGCACG
>JAABUK010012896.1_pt1 | contig 10554 bp, 11 predicted proteins | sample 5559141 | NCBI WGS metagenome assembly JAABUK01 (sample SAMN10711869, study PRJNA513367) | rock metagenome | isolation source: Antarctica rocks | place: Antarctica: Victoria Land, Pudding Butte nord | collected 2016-01-03
CCGTGGAAAAGTGACTCAGGGGGTGATGAAGAATGAAAGTACTGACATCGTGTGATTGCCACTTAGCTGGTAAACATGTCCTTTTCTCGCTACATCACACCTCTCAGACTGACTAGTGCCCAAGCGCAAGTATCCTACTCTCTTGAAGGCCGGTTGTCCTGTTGTGGTGTGCTCTTACGGTCAGCACATGTTTGGTTGTCTTCACTCCTCTGCAGCATCGCATTTCCACTGTTCCTGGCTCACTGTCCAAGCTCTACCCAGCATCCCCTTACCTCTGCCCTAACTCTTGCAGGCTCATCAGTGAGCGTGCATCAGGAGCCCCGCCATCACCACAATGGCATGTTAATGGGCTCCACCTTGAACAACACCAGTCACAATGTCCAGATTGCTTCCAGGTTATACTCATAACATACCAGGATTTGATGATGACGTCAAGGCTAGCATGTTGAAAGTGTAGGTGAGTGCACTTTCAAAGCAATCTGGGGTCATGCACCAGACCCTTAATTGGGAATTGAGCTGTTCTCAGCCGTGCACATCTGCTTGTGCTGATCTGTGCACACGTGCAGGTTACTCAAATGCCAGTGTTGCATGGCCAGCATACGAGTACAGGAATGCTGAAAATGCCCTTGACATGACATGCAGGCTGTTCAGTGTGCAAAGACTGACCGGCCAAATGCACAGTGGCGCAGCAATGGCAGTCCACTCAGGCTCATCCCTAAGCAACACCTGTGGCGTCCTGCTTCTGCCCTTGCCTGTCTACGACAGCAAGCCTTGCAGCTTGCAGCACAAATCACAGCCATCGATGATGAAGGAGCCCCCCTTGCTCTGGGCTTTCCTTGAGTTGGTAAGCAACACTAGTCACAAATGGTGCCGTAGTAGAAATTGCCAGCAGTACAGATACCTTAGCCTATTTTATCAGAAAAGGAGCAAATGAGCGTTTGGGGCGCATGACCATTACAGTACAGTAGCCAACTAGGAGCAAGCTACCTGCCATAGCTTTCTATAGGAGTAAGGCCATCTGATTTGACTTACATATAGCCATTCATATCCTTTCATTTTGAATCAGCTAAGGGACAAAGGAACCTGAGCCATGCTGCATCATAAGAGACAAGGACAAGGAAGTTTAACAAGCTTGCCACATTCATACAATTCTGGCAACATTGACACGAAGTTCCCTTGGACAACAGACCTGCGCAGGTGTCTCAACTGGCCACATTCAACTACCTGACAGCTTGCACACAAAGATGTTAGACATTCATCAGGTGCTGGCAACAGCCATGCAAGAAGAAGCATGCAACGCAAGTTGCAATCCATTTTGCTTCTGCGACAGGGAACCAACATCCTTTCCCATCTCTGTGCTTGCAAAACGCCTGCATAGTAGAAATGAAACAGAAGCAAAGTTGCGCATCAGCTGGCTGAAACTCTTCAAGCATCATGGCTTGCCATGCCGTGCAGCATGCACCGTTGACTACAGCTCATTGCGGTTTGTATGGCAGCTTCAAACGCAGGAGGAGTTGTAAAACAGATTTCGAATGGCAGTCGCATCGCTGTCTTCAGCATGTGAGGCGCGAGGCGTCCGCAAGTTGTATGCTCGGCTGTCGGCATCACACGCGCTTGACACGTTGCAAGCAGAATACAGACCACAAGCAGCATGTCACCTTGTGCAGAGCCGTTGATAAGGTGCTGACAATTTGAACTCTGCATATATGGCGTGTCAGCGGTCAATATACCGCGCTGGCTGCAGGAGTCACGAAGTCAACAACAAGAGCCTGATCAACATTTCGTGAACCCCAAGCAGCAGGTGGTGCCACCTGTAGCAACACTTGGTTTGACAACCGACCGTACACAGCTGAACGAGCTGTTTCACTGAAATTGCAACAACAGAAGTCCTCAAATCAGAACAGCTTTGATGCAGGATCACGCGCCTGCAAGTCGATGGCAAGTTCCCTGGGGTGCTGGGTGAGCCTTTGTGACACCTGCATAGCAGAGCCTCACTGTCTACTGCATGCATTCAATGCCATTCTGACTGACAAGCTGTGCCCTCGTGCTTAATTAGCAAAAAAGGAATGCAGCATGTACAGCATCGCTTGCTTGTTGCATTTAAAGCACACCCTATCATGAGTGCATTGTGCACCTAGTGCATGCGCATAGCTCAATACATACATACAGCATATGCCATGTCAGGCAGGCTAGAATTTCAACATCTGCTAGTGAGTTTACGCTGCTGATGTTGCAGGCAGGTGACTAGGCTCATGCTTCAGATCTGGGCTCTGGAAGCTGTAAGTAAGTCTTCATGCAATGTTGGCCTGCATAAAGATTGATTGACACAACGCAGGGTGTCATTCGTATGCCAAGAGTGTGCAGCATCTAGCTTTGCCTTGACACTGTTGCAATGCACCTTGATGGCAATTCCACTTCTGTACTGACTGCATTAATGGCCACTTTACTCATGCCGCGAAGTCAGCTGCACACTACTTGCTGTAGGTGTACCTTTGCTGACTCAGCTCAGGGGGTTAAGCCTGGCAGAGACTTCCATGTCAGACAAAGTGAGCTTCTTTGCTGTCTTCATCATCGCATGATGTGATTCATCAAATGTGCCCTGCTCTGCTCCACCCAGCCTTACCATGCCCCTGTCCTGGCCTGCCCCAGTCCTGCCCTGCCCTGCCATGCCATTCCCTCTCCTGTTACACACTGTCTTACAGCACATCATGATATGTCTTGCAACCTGCCAGGCCTTCTAGTCCTGGCCTGTGTCATCCTGCCCTGGGCCGACTCGTTCTGCCCTGCCCTCAAATACCTTGTTCTGGGCTGACACCCTGCCACTTGCCCTGTTCTGCTGTGCTTGAACAGCAAGCTTTGCACTGTCCTGTCAAGCTGTGTGTGTCCTGTCAAGCTGTGCAGCCAGACTCTGTTCTGCCCACAGGCCATCACAGCAGCAGCTGTGCAGTTCCTGAAGCTTCTGGGAGCTGTGCTGATTGTGCGCAGGGCCCTTCTGCCCTACAAGCCCCTGCCCCCCAACTGGTGGGTAAGCTTCCCACTCCCATACCTTCTGTCCTGTTGTTGTAATTGCAACAAGCTGATGTGGTGGCCATGATGCAGTGTGGAATCTTTTGTTGCCTGCACTCTGGAATTGGCTCATGCCAGTGAATATCACACCATATATGCGCTGTCCAGGGTACAAAACAGTGCATAGCTGGTGCATAGCTGCAGGGTTTCATCACAATTGGCTGTTTCTGCTTTGACTGCTATGTTATCTTCTTTGAGGATGTCACCGAGCACCCAAAGGGGTCTGACTGCTGTTGAAAGACTTGCATCACTCTTTGTCTGTTTCAGTTTCCTGATGAAAGACTGCAATGTAGTTGAATGGGTGAGTTGGCCCCAGTGATTGTAGAATTCTTGCTTGACTGGATTGATTAATCGCTTGATTGCTGGATGGGTTGATTGAGTGAGTGAGTGAGTGAGTGAGTGAGTGAGTGAGTGAGTGTGTGGATGGGTGGGTGGGTGGGTGAGTGGGTGAGTGAGTGAGTGAGTGATTGATGGCTTGCTTGATTGCTAACAGCTGCAGCTCAGCACAGCATACTGTAGTCTCAGCCTCACTGCCAGCAGATACAACACATCACCATCAAGCTGCTGGCTGGTGTAGGTACAAGTACAAGCTGGATGGTGAGGCTGTGGGGTTAGGCATCAGTGGAGGGGTTACAGCCCTGTGCCTCACCCTGCTAACTGCTGCTGTCACTGGTGGTGCTGCTGCTCAAAACACAGGTGAGCTGGACTCCTTTTCCCCATTTTTTGGGTTTGAAGTTGATTGGCCTGTTGTAGATGGCACAGCCTGATGGTTGCCGACATAACTTTACAGTCCTGCAAGGGCTAAGGCATAGCAGTAAATCATTTGATCCCTGGAGCAACACGCCCTGCCCTGCATGTTCCTAGCTCATCACAAGACAGAAAGTGGTAGTCTTTCTTTTCATCACTTTTGTTGTTGTTATTGCAGCAATCATGATGATCATTTTGTTGTTATTATTGTCAGTATCAGCTTATCAGCACTGCAGTATCATTACCATTATCATTATCATTAATGTTGTCTTGCCCCAGCTGACTATACGCTCAAGGCTTCAAGGAGTGTACAATTCTGTCAGCTTGTTCCCTTTGTCTCCTGCGCTCATGAACAGGTGATGCTGATGACAACAGACAGACATGTTCTCATGCTGAGCAGGTACAGTGAAGACGCTTCTTGGAGATGGGCAGACAAGCACAGTTGCAGCCATAGCAGCAGCTAGCGTCATTGGCGCTCCTCTTCTTGAGGAGTTCACCTACAGAGGCTTCCTGCTGCCTTCCTTAACCAGATGGTTACCCACCCCAGCTGCGGTGAGTCACACCTGTTACACTTTCTTTTCGGTAGAAAGCATTTACCACTACACATCTTGCTCTGAAGGCCTGCTGACATGTGTTGCAGTGACAAGTTCATGTGCAACACTGAACATGACGGTTTACCAAGCTTTGCTGACAAGTGCACTATCAGAATCTGGCCATTCATACCAGTCAAATGAAGACCCTGCTGTACTCCTGACTGCCTGACTATTGGCCAATCTGTGGACTGTGGAAAGTTGCTAGGTACTCATGGCGTTCCCTATTGCAGCAGATTGCAGGTCACCCAGCAGGTCACACAGGGTCACTAATAGTGACTAATAGTGACTCACTAATAGTCACTAACAGTGACTCACTAGACTGCCTGCTGTGTGATGATGCCTTGACCACGCTTGCCTACATGCAATGGAGCTGCCACTGCCATTGACATCTGTCCCCTTGACAGCACTCTGCTGAAGCTTGCTGAAAGCAGTCCCAAAGCATGTTTGAAGCTTCTTTCTCACAGCATGAGATGCACGCCTCCTTACTGTTGGCCCAGCGCTGATACGGTTCTGTGTTGAGGCGCAGGTCTTTGCTCAAGCAGTCGTCTTTGCTGGCTCTCATGCATCACCTGGCGATCTGATACCCTTAACAGCCCTGGGGGTGTGCCTTGGCACTGTCACAGTTGCTGCTGAAGGCAATTTGATTGCTCCAATCTTGGCTCATGCCATCTACAACGGAGCAGTACTGTATGTGATTGTCAAGTGACAACACAGCACTGCTTTCACATGTGTAACAGACCACCCTGTGTAATTGAGTGCTGTTTCCCATTCATGCGTTTCAGTCTATAGGCGTGTCAGGGGATCGATTGGAGTTGACTGTCGGGGCATGCGCTTCTGTCATCACACAGCCACCTTGCTGCTTATGAGGTTCAAACCACAAACGCAGTTAGGGTTGTAGGTCTGTCCCTTTGCACCATAGCATGACCACAACCTTGTTGGTGAGGTTCTAAATGGTAGCGTGGGGATGACGTTTCTGAATTAAAATAGACGTTTCGGGATTTAAAAGAGCTAATGCAACCAAAGGCCAATCCAGCTACGGGAATCAGCTTATGCCGGTTTAAGGTCAGGTGGCAATACAGCCCAAGCGCCTGCCAATATGCAGCAGGCCAACGTGCACAGTAGCAAGCAGTGGAGTTCACTCACAGCAGAGCTCTGGACTGAGGTGTTCGCTCACGTTGAGGCAGCACAGATACGCTACAGGAGTTGGCGCGATATCGAAGACGATCCGCCGACTCAGATTGGTGTGCAAACAGTTCAACGAAATCTTTGCAGCTCAACCACTCTTCGTGAGGCGACTGTCTCTTCGTGAAGCATTTCCTAGTAGTTCCTTGCCCAGCTTGCTGACATGGTTGCAGCAGAACAAGAGTTGCTTGGAAGTTTTCGAAGCAAATTGCAGCAGTCATATGGCTGACGTGTTTTTGAGTGCCCTGACTTCTTCCACGTCGCAACTGAAGCTCATTGACATTGGTCATGCCAGCACCGCCTGCTCAGTGCAACTACTCGGAAGCTTTTCAAGCCTCGAGATGTGTGCATTAAGCTCGGCCGAGGGGGTTTTACATCTTACCCCATCGCAAGCACTGCCTAAGCTCAGGAGCTTGTGGCTGGCGGGCAGTTTTGATGGCTTGGCCTCACTGAGACATCTGACCCACTTGAGGTGCTATGCTGCTACAATAGACTGTTCAGGAAGCTGCAATTTAATGACAGCGCTGCAACATCTTGACATGAAAAACACCACTCTTGAAAATTCTGATGACAGGGGCCTATCTATTTGTCAAGGGCTCCGAAAGCTGACATTACAGAAGTCCAAGGTAATAGGTGCCCATAGCGTCCTGTATGCAGCAGATCATTCGTACACTCCTGTTGGCATGTCTCTTTTTACAAACCTGGCCAGGTTAAGCTTGACTTGTAACCTGCGCACAGCAGGGCCCATTTCTTTAGCATGGATATCTGAGCTTACAACACTGCAGGATCTCTACATCAGATACACCACCACTGATTCAGGATTAATCGAAAAGCTTGCCTGCTTGTCAAGTTTGGTTAGTGGTCTCGGGATATGCTCACCTTGCAGATGTCTCTCCAGTACTGAACCTAGATTTTGGTTGGTGTAGTTTGACAGCATTGAAGCAATTTTCCTTGTGCCATAGCAGATTCGCAATGGGACCAGGCACTGCCAGTCTTTTGCGTTTGCAGCTTTTGACAGAGATTGCATTCCACAATGGCACACCACAGGCTATAAGCAGCATTGAACACTATGCTGCCCTCATACATAGCTTTACAACATTACGCCCGCAAGTCAGGCTGCACCTAAACACATCTGCTATGGAATACTTCCTAGAGTTTGGGAAGGACGGCATAGGAACAGGGCAGCAATAAACTGCAATTCCATTTGTGTTTATTACAATGGCATATTATATCTGTTGTCAGTATCATCATTGACGGTACGATCAATGTTACTATAAACTACCAAATGTTCCTGTAGCATGCATACGTCTTCATCATGCACGAGCCCACATGCAATCAGCTGTCCCATGCAGTAACTGGCTGTGCTGTTGCAACATGCCCTCCCAGCTAGTAAGACCTGCTGCCTGTGAAATACCACGTGGTTGCCTTCAAAAACCACATGCCGATGATCAGCTTGCTGGCAGTGATGGCTCCATCTGAAGCGTAAATTTAAATACAAACAATGTTCAGACAGACTGTGTAGAACACCTGCAGTACTGCAAACATGTGACACATAGCATGCTGCGCAGTCTGACATTTGGCAGTGCAAAAGCACTGTACAGTCATGCAGCAAACAAGCCGAGCTGACTTTGCTGAATGCAAGAGGCTAGCCGTGCATTTGTGGAGGGTTTGAATCCAGAAACCTGTCCTCATAGTAACCATACACCCATGAGGTATCTGCAGAGACTGGTGATTTCAGATGTACCTGCAATTGCAGCAAGGAAAGTCTGGGCCAGATACAGTATGCGTGTGACGCTGAACAAACGTGCCAGTGAAGGATTGTAGCATAGGAAGCTAGAACGTGTGTGACACAATGGCTCACCTCAGCCCAACATCATGATATCTGCTGCCACCAACAAATCTCAGACTTGTTACAACTTGCCAGGGTGCCATCAACTAGCAAACACTCCAGCAGCCTGGAATCAAGCTTATAGCTACCCCAGCAGGTCAGGACAAGCACACATGCATGCAGACCTGCGGTCGCCCATAAACATATACATCCTAAACTGCTCCATGGCAGTCTAGAATTCTGTATACAGTACGTACCCTGTGCCCCGCCACCTGCACTCAAACATATACAGCAGCCATACTTATTTGACTTGAGCAGTCAGACCATACACCTGGTCTGAGCATGAGCATGACTGACTGTATTACGAGACCGTCAAACTCACCCGACACAGTAAGAGAAGCATTGAACAAGCCCCCACTGCTGTACCTTACTCACAACCAGGAACGTCATGCAGTGCAATGCACAAAGGACATACAAATGTGACTATGCTCAGGCTTATCAAGGCGGCTGCTTTATATCATGGCAGACAGTGTTTCTCACTGGTGCAGGCATGAAAGGGCTGAAAGTTTCAACATATTGCACATATTTAAGCCTCGTCTGCCACTTTTTGACTGGCTTGAAATCTCATCTCAGGGTAGCTTACTGATCCAGGAGGGCTCCAGGAGGGCTGCTCTCTTTCAGACAGCTGCAACAAATCTCGTATGAATCACCGCTCTGCACGAGGGCAGTTGGTGTGGTACTGTGCGTGACACGTGTACCAGTGCACTTTTGTCTCATGAGTTCTGTTGCCCCAACCACAAGTGCCTCACAAAATTCAGCGCTGCCATTTGGTTGCCTTTTGCCGAAATGGCAGGAGTTTGCCATGCCCCAACTTCAGTCCATGAAGCCGATTTTGCGTCTTGTGTTCCACCTAGTTGTCAAACAACGTTGTCTTTCTTCTTCAGAAACGAGGATGCAATTTAGTCAATGGTACGGACTCCGTGCGCCACACAGTCACTCACAGCTCCTCAACGCTCCATCGCCCGTCTCCAGCGCCCGTCCCTATCCGGAATAAGCTATTCCGAACAAAGTCCCGCACACAGTTTGGCACAGCAGGCGCGACCGTTTGAGGTCTCCTTGGTCCAAATTTTGCCAAAAAACGCGTCTATTTCCCCGAAGACTAAGCCGGCACGGCGGTTCACCAATCTGCCGCAGTAGGCCAACATGCACAGTAGCAGGCAGCAAGGTTTACTTACATCAGAGCTCTGGACTAAGGTGTTCGCTCACGTTGAGGCAGCAAAGATGGGCTACAGGACTTTCAACAAGATAGAACAAGATCAGCACAATCAGCGACAACTTCACCAGCTCAGACTGGTGTGCAAGCAGTTCAACGAAGTCTTTGCAGCTCATCCACTCTTTCTGAAGCGGCTGTCTCTGCCTCAAGCTTTTCCTATTAGCTCCCTGCCCAGCTTGCTCGCCTGGTTGCACCAGAGCAAGGATTGCCTGGAGGTTTTCGAAGCAAGTTGCGGTGGTCCTACGGTCGACGTGGTCCTGGGTGCCCTGACTTCCGTCACGTCTCAACTAAAGCACATCACTGTTGCCAGCACCGCCTGCTCAATCCAACTGCTTGGAAGCTTTTTGAGCCTCGAGACGTGTGCCTTGAACTCGCGCACGGGGTCCCTAAACCTTACCCCTTTGCAAGCACTGCCTAAGCTCAGGATTTTGCGGCTGACAGGCAACTTTAATGGCCTTGCCTCACTTAGCCATCTGACCCATATCCAGTGCCTTGATGGTACTATAGACTGTACAGGAAGTTGCAAGTTTGGCAAAACACTACAACAGCTTGATGCCAACAGCACCACTTTTACAAACTTTGACATATCTGTTTGTCAAGGGTTGCAAGTTTTGAAATTGGACATGTCCAGGGTAGAACATCACCACAATCTTATGTATGCATCACATGCCCCCTATACTCCTGTTGAGCTGTCTCTTCTGACCAAGCTGGAGACATTGAGCATAGGATCTACCTTGAATTCACGCGACAATGTATCCTTAGCATGGGTCAAGAAGCTCACAAACCTGCAGGATTACAGCATCGCGTTCTCCTATGTGGAGTCACAACTGATCAAGTCATTACGCTTGCCACATTTGACTAGATTGGTGGTCATAGCCTATGACTCATAGGTGCTAACGACCAAGAGTTCCAAGACTCTCCTTGCTCAGTGCTCGATCTAGACTTTGATTGGAGCAGTTTAAAGGCACTGAAGCATTTAGTCCTGTCCCATATCAAACTTGACGTAGGACCAGGCACTGCCAGTCTTTTGCTTTTGCACCACCTAACAGCTGTTACATTGCATTATGTCATGCCAGAGAGTGTAGCCAGTCTTGAACACTATGTCGCCCTTATACACAGCCTGGTCACATTACGCCCGCATGTCAGGCTAGACTGTCAATCCACTGTTATAGACCATTTTTTGGACTATGGCAAACGCATTGCACCTACAGGGCAGCTGTAGCTGCAAGTGTCGTTGTAATGACATCTGGTGCCAGTATCGTTGCCAGTGCATTATTGCGCGTGTTGGTAACGCCTGTTGGTACCTTATTGCAGTAGCGAGCGTGCCACATGGTCATGCTCGAGCACATGGGTGCACTTGGCTGTCTTTAGCCCGCTGTTGAACAGTGCGAAGTGCTGGCAACTTTGCACTGCATTGCGATCTGCTGATCTTTCCAGATCTTTTTGGCTGTCGTAGGCAGCAGTTTTGCTATGCTGTCGCTTTCAGACGTGCCAGCAAAATCCGTGACAGTGCATCATGTCAACGCACAACACTAACCTAGGCTAGAGCTCTGATGTGATAGCTCCATGGAGCACAGCACCTGAAACTCTTTTACATTTTGAAGGTCATATACTGAGAACCTGCAAGTGTGAGCGGCATATGTGAGGTTCTTGCAAAATGTAGTGGCACATGCTCTGCAATTGCAATACACAGCTCCTACAGCCAATGATTTGCACTGAGACCTGCTACCTATCCACTGCTCATTGTATAAGACCTAGCAAATCAACCTTAAAGTGAAAGCTAGAGACGTGACGACACCAATGCGCACTGTTTGACGTACAAAGAAAATTTTGGAAACAACACACGCTGCTCAGATGCAAAAGGG
>JAABUK010012897.1_pt1 | contig 10554 bp, 13 predicted proteins | sample 5559141 | NCBI WGS metagenome assembly JAABUK01 (sample SAMN10711869, study PRJNA513367) | rock metagenome | isolation source: Antarctica rocks | place: Antarctica: Victoria Land, Pudding Butte nord | collected 2016-01-03
GGCTGGGCAGGCAGATCACCAATGGCCCGGCCTGAAGGCCATCGGCAAGGTCGTCCGCAGTCGCGAAACCCCGGCATAAACCACCACCGAGACAGCCTATTATCTCCTCAGCAGCACCCTAGCACCTGATCGGTTCAATGAGGTTGTCCGCTCGCACTGGGATGTCGAGAACCGGCTGCATTGGCGCCTCGATGTCGTGATGAACGAGGATCAGGATCGAACACGCCTGGGCAACGGCCCGAACAACCTCGCCATCCTTCAGCACATGGTTCTCAACCTGATGCAGAAGGACAAAGCCAAAGGATCCCTGCGCGGCAAATTCAAACGCGCCGCATGGGATGAGGGCTACCTGTCAAGCCTCATCGCACCCTGCTGAAATGCAATCGCCCTGGCCCTTCGGCCCCTTAAGCATTGCGGACGCCCTCAATCGGCCGGGTCCATGCGACGTTCAGTTCGGCTTCGTCATCTATGAGGCGGACCGTGTCCTCATGCTCGTGGACGACATCCTCATGTTTGCCGTTTGGCATAGCAGAGATGGCGATCGGCTGCGAGCGGGGTCAAGCCTCTCGGATTTCAGACCGAGACATTGCCGGTTTCCTGTCCATCGCTGCTCGCCTAGCTTATCGCCGCTTCCAGACCTGAGGCCCGCGAACGAGATCATCGTTCCCGGAAATCCTTTCCATGCTGGTGCGCTTAAGCGGGGTGGGTATGGACGCGAGCTACCAATTCGGAATTGAAGAAGAGTTCTTCCTGGCTGACACGACCACGAGGGACACACCAAGCAAAGCGGCGAAAGCCTTTCACCGTGACGTGCAAGCGCGGCTTCCCGACGCCGAGCGCGAGCTGATGCATTCACAAATTGAGATCGCGTCGCAGCCAACCGACAGCTTAGCCGGAGCTATGACTGAATGTGGGTGACGGCTTCGATCAGGCGGCGCGTTCGGCTTGGGCCTCGATGATCTCGGTCCCGTCCTTGAATCTGACACCGGCGACGACCTTGGGCAACAGGTTCTCGCCTTTCAGCCTCCGCCAGGTCTTGGCGGCCGCCAAGACGAGCTTGAAGACCATCAGCTTGGCGGTAGTGGGCGACAGCGCCCCCTTGGTGCGGACCGTCCGATGCCGGACAGTTGCGAAGACGGACTCGATGGGGTTCGTGGTCCGCAGGTGGTCCCAGTGCTCGGCAGGGAAGTCGAAGAAGGCCAGCAACGCGTCACGGTCCTTGGTCAGACATTCGGCCGCCTTGGGGTACTTCGCCCCATACTTCTCGACGAAGACCTTGATGGCCGCCTCGGCCGCGGCTCTGGTCGGTGCCGCAGAGATCTCGCGGATGTCAGCCTTCATTGTCAGTTGCACGGATTTCGGCACCTTGTTGAGCAGGTTAGCTGTCCTGTGCAGCCAGCAGCGCTGATGGTGCGTGCCGGGGAAGATCTCGTCGAGCGCCTTCCAGAAACCGAGCGCGCCGTCGCTAACTGCGAGTTGAGGCGCGATGGCCAGGCCGCGTCGCTTCAGGTCGACCAGCAGCTCGCGCCAGCTCTGCGTTTCGCTGAAGTGCAGTCGCGAGGCGTCGGCAAGGAGGAGGCCCTTGCTGCCGTCGTGGACTGGATCGCCAAGGCGACCGTACAAGCATCGGAACGATCCGAAGCCAAATGAGGCGAGCGGCACCGTTAAGGAAGTATTAACCATGTCAGCATAGGGTCAATCTGTTCCTCCTAACACTCACTTAGCCCCGCCTGCCTCATGTGGCCCGGCGGGGCTTTTTGCTGAGTACGAGGCCTTTCCACGATCGTTACGTAACGCGGTTCCGCTTCTTTCGGCCGAGGGTGGGATAGGCACCATAGGCGCGGAACAAGGCCATGCGCCCGCCCTCGCTTAGGATCTGGATCGCGGCATCGCCGCATTCCGCGATGATACGGCCGGCCTCGCCCTCGCCATAGGCATAGACGTGGTCCTGATGGGCCTTCATGGCGCCCTTCTCGGCTGCCACCCCTTCCCATGCGGCGCGCATGCCGAAATGGTCGATGAGCGGCGCCGGCGCTTCGGACCACTCATACCGCTCCCATCCCTTGAAGCGCGGCATCTGGGCTCGCCTGTCCACCGGCGGGACTGGATACAAGGGCTCGGCCATCACGGCATCCCGGGCGGCGCACTGTTCGGCGGTCAAGCCGCTCGCAGCTGTGGCGCCGGCTCTCAGCCGCTCGCGGAATCGCTTTTGCCGCTCGGCGTTCGTCAGTGGCATCGCAACCCCCTCGTAACGATGACAGCGGAGCCCGTGACGTAACGCTAGCTGCGCTTGACGGCTCGCCACACGGGAACAAATAGTGAACGGAGAGATACACCGGAGCCGTTCATGCCGTCTAATTCCCGGCCCGAGAGGATCAAGCCGCCATCCTGGCCGAGAGCAAGCGATTCCGAGACTTCCTCATCAGGGCCAGCGTGCGGTGGTCCCGCCGTTCCGGCATCAGGCGCGCGGCCGAAACCGTGTGCGACGAACTGGACGAACTCGCTATGGTCATCACCGGCAACCGGGATGCCTTGCTCGACCCACTGCACAAGACGGCAATGTCACGGGAACCGGCAACATCGCCCCTGGTCTGCTATGATCCCCGACCATGACCTCGATCTCGTTTGCTCGCCACCAGTTCCCGCCAGACGTCATCCGGCACGCGGTATGGCTCTACCTGCGCTTCACCCTAAGTCTGCGTGACGTCGAGGAGATGCTGGCCGAGCGCGGGTTCGACCTGACCTACGAGACGGTCCGGCGCTGGGTCGCCAAGTTTGGCCCGCTGTTTGCGCGGGAACTGCGGAAGCGACGGCAGCGACCGACCGGACGCTGGCACCTCGACGAAATGGTCGTAAAGATCGCGGGCAAGCGGCATTGGCTCTGGCGGGCGGTGGACGACGAAGGCGAGGTGCTCGACATCCTGGTGCAATCACGGCGCGACACCCGAGCAGCCGTTCGGCTCATGCGCAAGCTCATCAAGAAACAGGGCTTCGCGTCCGAGGTGCTGGTCACCGACAGGCTGGGCTCATACGGAGCCGCCAAGCGGAAGCTTGGTCTGCTGGCCCGCCACGAGCAGGGCCTGCGCAAGAACAATCGGGCCGAGAACTCGCATCAACCGACACGCAGGCGCGAGCGCAAGATGCAGCGCTTCAAGTCGCCCGGATCGGCCCAGCGCTTTTTGTCCGCCCATGCTGCCGTCCACAACACGTTCAACACCCAGCGCCACCTCGTTTCCCGCCGCACCCTCCGCCAGTTCCGGGCCGAGGCGGCCGTTACGTGGGAAGCGGCCACGGCCGCGTGAGCTTCGGGGTCGAGTTCGCTCGACTGCCGCTCGCTTTCAGTTCCCGTGACAGTGCCGCAGCCCATCACGCGACCTACCCCAGAGTTATCGCAAGCCCGTGACCGTGTTCGACCATTTCTGCCGGCGTTAACTCAGGGTTTGGGCGGCGGTGTGACACTGACCTGGATGCTCGTATAATAAGCCGCGAGATCGGCGATGTCGGCGTCGGTCAAGGGCTTTGCGACCGTGTTCATGAGCTCGTTCTTGCGCTCGCCGCTATGATAGGCCTGGAGCGAGGACACGATGTAGATCTGCACCTGGCCCGCCAGATTGGGCGCTTCTGGCAGCTTGGAAACGCCGTCGCGCCCATGGCAGTTGATGCAGCCCAGCGTCCTGATTTTTTGCGCCCCCGCCGATGCCGACCCATCGGCGTAAGCCGCCGTCCCGACCAGCATCAGCACCGAGGCCACCCCAGCGCACCAACCAAACTTCATATCGCTTCTCCGCGCCGCTTTCGCCCCGCAGCGGATGAACCGCGGGGCGAGGGGTCGAGCTTACTTCCTGCCGTCGTAGGTGATCCGATACAGGGCGCCCGCAAGGTCGTCCGAGACCAGCAGCGAGCCGTCGTGCATCTGCTCGACGTCTACCGGGCGCCCGGTATATTCACCGTCCTCATTCAGCCAGCCTTCGGCGAAGGGTTTGGAACCTTCCGGCGCTTTGCCGTCGGCATCGATCTTGGTCACCATCACGCGGGCGCCGATCGGCACCGTCCGGTTCCAGGACCCGTGCTGAGCCGAGAAGATAGCGCCCTGGTACTCCTTCGGGAACATCTTGCCGGTGTAAAGGCTCATGCCGAGGTCGGCTGCGTGAGCGACTTCCTCGACGACAGGGAATACGAGGTCGGCAGGAGGGGTTTGATCTTTGTATTCGACGGTCCTCGTATGGCCGCCGCCGTACCAGGGGAAGCCGAAGTTCTGGCCCGGCTTGGTGGCGTGGTTCAGCTCGCCGGCCGGAATGTCGTCGCCCATGCCGTCGACCTGGTTGTCCGTGAACCAGAGTGTTTTGTCCTTGGGGCTGAAATCCATGCCGACGGAGTTGCGGACGCCGTGCGCGTAAACCTCGCGGTTGGATCCATCGCGGTCCATCCTGATGATGCTGCCGAGCCCCGCCTTGTAGTACATGTCGTATTTTTCCGGCGCATAAACGTTGTAGGGCTGGCCGACCGCTATATAGAGCTTGTTGTCGGGACCGATACGACACACACGTCCCGAGTGATTGAAGCTTTCCTCCGAAGTCGGGATAAGCTCGCCTTTCTTAACCACGACTCCGACGGCGACGTCCGGATTTTCGTAGAAGAATTCTGCAGCTGGAAAGACCAGAACTCGATTCTGTTCGACTGAGAACAGAAAACCGTCCTTCGAAAAGCAGATAGCGTTTGGGTTGCTGAACTGGATCGTCGGGGCAAATTCTCGAACGTCCTCGGCCCTACCTGTATGACCATGGTCGGTTACAGTCCAAATCTTGGTCTTTCGGGTCGAGACATAGGTTACGACACCCTGCGGGCCAACGGCTATCATGCGAGCGTCGGGGACGAGGGCGTAAAGGCTGATCTTGAACCCCGGTGGCAGCTTGATGGCTTCAAGGTTCTTTTTGATCGCCTCGGCCTTCTCGCCGTTCTGCGGGATCGACACCAGGTCTCGCGCGCCGGTGGACTTGAAATCCTCGAGTTTCTTCATCGTGGCATCGGCGTTGCCCGCGGTGGGCTCCGTGCCGGTCGTGCTCTGTGCGTATGCCGTCGAGGCTGCAATTATGGCGCTCGTCCCGACGGCTGCAAGCCAGACTGATTTCATGCTTTCCTCCCAGTGCCAGACGGGAATTATCGTCTGATCCCGCTTCGATGGCACCAGAAGTCGTAGACGGTTGTGACCTGATTCGGCAAGGTGTCATATTTTCTCAGGTCCAATCTCATCTTTGGTCTTTGCAAATTCGGTGGTCGGTGCATACAGAGTTTACCGACCGAACAGGACCTGGTACGATTTCAGCTCTGCTTACTGCAGAGATCAACCCCGGAGAAAAAATGACCTGGACCACCCCGACCGTTGAAGAAGTCTGCCTCGGCATGGAAGTCACGAGCTACGAGTCTGCCGAGATTCTGTTTTAAGTATTGCTTTCGGCCAATGCCAGACCGTGCAAATCGCTATAGGCAGGCGGTGGTTTCTATCTTAGATTGTACCGACGCCGCCTCCCCTCATAGTCGCTGTCAAGCATGATCGCCCCGAGCGCGACCACGTTTCGCGCCTTATCTTAGAGACCGTTTGAGGATGCGGGTTTTGACCGGCGTGATTCAAGCTTGCGATGTGGACCTTTGCAAGCCGTGGCCGGATGGCGGATATCGCGAAGAAGACTGAGCGCTATCCGGCCGACTTTACTCCAGGCAGGGCCTGACCGGATCGGCGCGAACCTCAAACCCTTCCTCCACGGACTACCCGCCGCCGTAACAGTCCTGGCCGCAGGTCCGGCGGCGTCCTATGCTCGAGGTCGGGGAGATAGGCTTCGCAGCGCTCGGCGGCGATCTTGTGGCGGTCGTCGCCGCGCCATGGACAATCGTAGCTGACGCGGATCACGAGGTCGTCGAGGCGCATTTCGGAACCGAACTTGGCCGCAAGCCGCGCCAGCCTGTAGGCGCCACGGCGGGGACATCGTCGGCAGGCAAAGCGCACGATGATCCATGGATAGCTCGCGAGACGGTCCGATTCCATCCCTCATGTTCTTGGTTCGTTCACCTTGGAGTCAACGAAATGATCTGCGGCAAAACGGGCCAACCAAGGGTTTGTCCGCTGAACGTCCGGCCACGAGATTCCTTCCGATAGGTGGCCCTTCCTGGAAGCGGTTAACCAGCGGCTCAGGGTGGAAGGCGGTCCAACACGTGGCACGGTAAGCGGATACAGCTGCTTCTTGTCTGGACAGTTCATGCCTACCCTGAACGGGCGATCAGTGCATGGAACGATCGCCTCGGCGCAGCGTCGACCCGTGACGCCACATGATCAGGAGACAGAGAGCATGACCCGGACGATTCTAATCGGCATCATTGAGCTTGTCGTGGCGGTCGCCCCGGCATGGGCTGGGGACGATAAGGCCGAAATCGACTTCGTGACCAGAGCCTCGATCGGCAATCTCAGTGCGCTCGCGGAGTCGCGGCTCGCGCTCGACCGGGCAGGCAATCCCCAGGTGAAGGCCTTCGCGCGCCGGCTGATCGAGGACCATGGGAAGGCCGAGACGGCGCTTGAGGCTGCAGCCGACGGGTCCGGCGCGACGGTCCCGACGACGCTTGACCAGGATCATCAAGCGCGGATCTTGACGTTGCAAGACAAGTCCGGTGCGGACTTCGATAAGGCCTATGTTGCCGATCAGGCCTTGGTCCATTCCAACGTTCTGACCCTCTATGCTGACTACATGCTGTTGGGCGACAATGCGAAGCTCAAGGCTCTGGCGATCAAGATGATCCCGATCGCGGAGGCGCAGTTCAAGGGCGCTCAGGCCCTCTCTGGCAACTGACGACGGGCTTGTCGCAAGCTCTGAGGCGGCTCGCGTGTCGAGCCGAACTGCCTTCGATTTTACCCTTTGTTAACCTCTGGAAGCTCGTCCACGCCATCTAAGCAAGACGGCCAAGGTGCACGGCCAAGGTGCATGGTTCGCAGCATTAGGCCCGAACGGAGAGTGCCGGTCCGCCGCTTTGCCCGACCGTCCGTGACCGCCGTTTGCCATCTAACTAGCTATGGGTCCAATTGCCTCTTGGCGGGATGCCAAACCGGCATGACGCCATTGTCTCGGGAGCCCGGTCACGTTAATCTGGCGTGAGCTGCGACATTAGGCGGTAGCCGTTCGTGTGTGGTTGGGCTGCTACACAGCTTTGGTGCCGCAGGACGACCCGGCGGCCGCTCTAGGAGGACGACATGACCTGGACGGCCCCGATATCGAAGAAGTCTGCGTCGGCATGGAAGTGACGAGCTACGAGTCAGCCGAAATCCTGTTTTAGGCGTTCACGGTCGAACTGCTCGCCAGGTCGGTGCGCATCATAGTTCTTGGTTCCGAGGCCGGCGGCGGCTTACCGCAATGGAACTGTCGCTGCCCCGTCTGCTTGCTCGCCTGGTCAGGTGACCCCCGCGTTTCGGCGCGGACCAGTCAAGCCTGGCGGTCTCCGTGGATGGCCGATCCTGGCTGCTGCTGAATGCATCTCCGGATCTGCGGCAGCAACTCATCGCGACTACCGCTCTCCACCCGCGTCTCGGGGCCCGAGACACGCCGATTGCCGGCGTTTTTCTCACCAACGGCGATGTGGATCATATCGCCGGGCTGTTGTCGCTTCGCGAACGACAGAGGTTCACCCTGTACAGCTCTCCAGCCATCCTGGATCTGATCGACCGCGACCCGGTTTTTGCGGTGCTCGACCGCCAATTCGTCAAGTGGTCGGCCGTGCCGGCAGGCGGCCGCTGCGAACCGCTCGAGAACTTGTGGCTTGAGCCGGTTCCAATACTGGGCAAGGTGCCGCTCTACCTCGAATCCGATACGGTCGAGATTGGCGGGGAGACCGAGATGACGAGCGGGCTCGAAGTGCAGGGCGGCGGGTGGCGGGCGATCTATGTCCCCGGCTGCGCTGCACTTACGCCCGCGCTGCTCGACCGGACCGCGGGGGCCGACGTCCTGTTCTTCGACGGGACCACCTACACGGATGACGAGATGGTGCAGCTCGGCCTTTCCCACAAAACCGCAAGCCGCATGGGACATATCGCGATGGCCGGACCGAACGGCTCGCTCGCGGCCCCGGCTGATGCGGCGGTGGGGCGCAAGATCTATACCCACATCAACAACACCAATCCGGTTCTCGTCGCGGGCTCGCCGGAACGCGCCATTGTGGAGGCCTCCGGTTGGGAGACCGCCTACGATGGAATGGAAATCGACCTGTGACGCCCGAGCTCGAGCGGTTGTTGGAACCGGATGATCTTGAAGCCGCGCTGAGACAGACCGGCGCCGAACGATACCACAAACCTGCATCGCTTTCACCTTCGCCTCCATGGCGGCGGCTGCGATCAGCACCAGGTCCGGGCCTGGGCGCTCAACCGCTATTATTACCAGTCCATGATCCCCATCAAGGACGCGACCGTGCTCAGCCGCATGGAAGACCCGACGCTGCGCCGAGCCTGGCGCGAACGCATCATCGACCATGATGGCCGCAGCGACGGCGAGGGCGGAATTGGCAAGTGGCTCAAGCTCACCGGCAGCCTCGGCTTTCCGTGCGAATATGTAACGTCCACGCGCGGCATTCTGCCGGCCACGCGCTTCGCTGTGGAGGCCTATGTCAATTTCTGCGCCGAGCGTACGTTGCTCGAAGCGATCGCCTCTTCGCTGACGGAACTTTTCTCGCCCCTAATTATCGGCGAGCGCGTATCGGGGATGCTGGCCCGTTACGGCTTCGTCAGCCATGACACGCTCGCCTATACCACGGCCCGCCCCGAGCAGGCCCGGCGCGACAGCGATTTCGGGTAGTGTCCTAATTTGAAATACTACTTTTTCTGTTTTTTCCCGCTGGCTTGGGCAAAATCAGCGAACTGCTTGAGCGTCACACCGTACCAAGAATGGTCGCCTTTGGGCGACCAAAGCACCTGATTTGGCTTCACCCGCACGTAGCCCACGAGATCGCCATCCTCAACGATGACGAGGTCTTGGGATACCGGGGCTTTGAACGTCTTCGCCATGCGGGCAATCTCCTAAGTAGGATTAGATCGACGTTTGCTCTACCAAATCGTGCAGCGACCATAGCCGATTCGACACCCCGGCCGCCATAGCTGGCGTAACCCGGTGCTTGGAATGGATCCGCACGAAGTTGTAGTGCGCGAAGTGAAGCCCCACGGCCGCCTGCAGGTTCTCCACCTTCTTGCTGAAAGCGTTCGTCAGGCGCGTGAACCGCCTCATGCTCATGCGCATGGTGAGGTTCTGCCGCTCAATGAGGCTTGTCGAGATGTGCTTCCAATCGGGGCCGCCCTGGATGACCTTCTTCTCGGCTCTCACGACCTGAGGCGGGCTGTAGCGGCCGGCACCGGCATTTTCGGCCTCGTATATTTTTACCACCTGCCCGTAGTCGATGTCCGCCCCGAAGGCTTCTTCGGTCGCCTCGACATAGGCCGCAAGGGCGTCAGACGAGAGTTGCACCCGGTTCGCCAGCCGGCCGGCGAGGTCGCCCATGAACGCCTTGGCGGTCGGCAGGTCGCGCTTGCCGATCCTGTAGGTCGGCACGAGCTTGGTGTCCGCGTCTAGGGCCACGAAGGTCCATTGATCCCCGACGCGCAACGCGTCGTCCCCCGGCATCACTTGGCGCTGCTTCTTCTGCACGTAGGTCCAGATTTCATCGACCTGCAGCCGCTCACACGGCAGCTCGCGCATTTGCTCGTCCATGAGGGCCGCACAACCTGTGCCGACCTCGACAAGCAGGCGCATGACGGTATCGCGATGGATGCCGGTCATGCGTTCGGTCGAGCGGATCGAATTGCCTTCCACGAGGCAGCCGATGGCTTGGGTGCGGCGGTCGAGAGAAAGGCGGTTCATGGGGTGTCCGATATCCAGTTGCTGAGACGCACTTTACGCCGATTAAGAACCGATGTATATGCCTTAAAAGCGTTAAGGCGCGCCGAAGTTCGCCGTTCTTGGCGTCTGATGGCGGCAGCAGGAATGAAAGGCGGACGCGAATGGCTCTCAGTGCAGAAGTTCGTCGATTGCAGAATAAGTGGCTTACCAATACGGGATGGCCACAGAGGCTTGAGTGGCTTGAACTCTCCGGCTTAAGAGGATGGTCAGGGCAAAGGGTCGACTTTCAGTTTCCGATCGTTGCTATCGTTGGCGAAAATGGTTCAGGCAAGAGCACAATTCTTCAGTGCGCGGCGTCGGTATATCAAGGAGAAACCAAAAAGCTGACCTATTTTCCGACAGACTTTATGCCCGATACGACTTGGGAGAAGGTGACAAGAGCGGAGATCGTATACTCTTTCCGACAGGGCACTGTTTCAAAGACAGACGCCCTAAAGAAAACTGCAATAAGATGGCGTGGTTATGGTAAGAGACCGAACAGAGTAGTCGAATATATAGACCTAAGCAGGGTTCAACCCGTATCATCTCGAACAGGCTACTCTAGACTAGCAAATCCGCAAATCAAGGAGTCGAACGTCGAACCTTGGAACCCAAAAAGACTCGCCAGGCTTTCTCAGATCATGGGAAAGAAGTA
>JAABUK010012898.1_pt1 | contig 10554 bp, 17 predicted proteins | sample 5559141 | NCBI WGS metagenome assembly JAABUK01 (sample SAMN10711869, study PRJNA513367) | rock metagenome | isolation source: Antarctica rocks | place: Antarctica: Victoria Land, Pudding Butte nord | collected 2016-01-03
CGACAGTCCGGCCTCGGTGACCACATTCCGCAAATCCGCACCATTCAGCTGATCGCTCATCTTTACCACGCTCTCGAAATCGATCTCTCCCTCCATCACCACCCCACTGGTGTGGATCTTGAGAATCTCCAATCTTCCCACCTCATTCGGGAGCGGGATCTCGATCTTCCGATCCAACCGGCCCGCTCGCAGTAGAGCCGGGTCAAGGGTATCTGGGCGGTTGGTCGCCATGATGATTTTCGTCTTGCCCAAGTAGTCGAACCCGTCGAGTTGGTTGAGGAGTTCCATCAGCGTGCGCTGGATCTCGCGGTCGGCGGAGGTGCCTTCGCTGAAGCGGCGGCCGCCGATGGCGTCGATTTCGTCCATGAAGATGATGCAGGGTTCGTGCTCTTTGGCGTAGCCGAACATTTCGCGGATTAGGCGCGCGGATTCGCCGATGTATTTGTCGACTATGGCGGAGGAGACGACTACGGTGTTGTTAGTAAGATGATGATGATGGAAGTTGAATTTGGTCTACTGACCTTTGAGAAAGTTGGTTTCTAGGCCGCTGGCGACTGCTCGGGCCAGTAATGTCTTGCCTGTGCCGGGCGGGCCGTAGAGTAATACACCCTTCGGAGGCTTGATACCGACCCTCAGGAATAGCTCTGGATTCTTCAATGGTAGCTCGATCACTTCTCGTAGTTCTCGAATCTGTTCATTCAGACCACCAATGCCAGCAAATGATATTTGACCCGGATCTTCCAAAGACATGTTGTAGACCAGAGGATCGACTTCTCGAGGAAGCATACGCATTATTGTGAGAGTTGTCATATCGAGCGCAACGCGAGTTCCTTGTTTCAGTTTTGCTTTGTCGACTTTCGACCGACATCCGACGACATAGCGAGGGCCTGAGGAGGCTTTGACGATGACTGGAGAGGAAGGGTTCAGCGAATGGTTCAGCGAATGGTTCAGCGAATGGTTCAGCGAATGGTTCAGCGAATGGTTCAGCGTCAGGTAGCACTAGAGGAGCAAGAGCTGAGCGAGGCGGCTTACATCTCTCTTCATCAAGCTGTTTGAGTACTTCTCCTATGATCTGTCCCACGCTTTGCAATGCTTTGATGTTATCTTCTGTAGTCTCAAAATCCTTCTGCAGGCCTTTGATATCCATCCGTAGAGCTTTTAGCTTTGCCTCCCATTCTCTCGATTCAAGCAGCTTGTTCTTGTATTGTTCGAGGGCTTGCTGCCGCTCTGGATCTCCACCACCGTCCATCTGGAACACGTCTTCGGATCGCGCGGTGTTGAAGGAAGGGCAGGAGTGCTGGCGAGTATCGCTGGAGAGGGTTTCGAGGCGGGAAGAGACTTCAGGGCGCACACGTCTAGGAGCTCGCAGCTTTCGATTCGGCAGAGAGTGGGGAAGTTTGTTACCGCGTGTACGAGCACTTCGTATCAATGCTTCTCTCTCTGTCCGCGCTGACGAAGCTGGAGACCGTTGATACGGCGGATCCAGGAGGACCAAGAGTGCAGCATCACGTGAGTGCCGCTCGGCAGTTAAAGCTTGGGACTTTCTGGGCGGCCGCCGGGGCTCCGAACCAATCAGACCAACCAGAACCCTCGGACCTCCCCCCACCAAATCCGCGAGGAAGAGAGCACAGCTTTATCAACATTTCCCCCCAAGCCCTCTCCTCTCTTCCCCCATTCACTTCCCTTTCATAAGTACGATTCTCTCTTCACTCCCCACTTCTCGGTGGACAGTCACTTCGCTCTCACTTTCTAAGCAGGCGCACAATCAATTGATTCTACACTGTGAGTCCCGATCCCCAATCTAACCCTCCAGCTGGCCCTCCATCAGCGTCGGAGCTTTTCATGCCCCTTGGTTTCATGGTAGAGAACTTCTCCCTGCAGCTTCGTCTCATGGAAAGAGAACCTTCGCTCCCGGCCGCCCTTGATTCTTGCCAAACCTCTTCCTGCCTCAAGCTAACATCATGTCTCCAAGCTCACCATCATGCCTATTTCCAAGATCCATGCCCGCTCGGTCTACGACTCTCGAGGAAACCCCACGGTCGAGGTTGATGTTGTCACTGAGACTGGTCTTCATCGTGCCATTGTGCCCTCTGGTGCTTCAACGGGTCAACACGAGGCATGTGAGCTTCGAGATGGCGACAAGTCAAAATGGGGCGGCAAAGGTGTCATGAAAGCTGTCGAGAACGTCAACTCAGTCATCGGCCCTGCTTTGATCAAAGAAGACATCAAATGTGTCGATCAATCTGCCGTCGATGATTTCTTGATCAAACTTGACGGAACCCAAAACAAAACCAAGCTTGGTGCCAATGCCATCCTCGGTGTCAGTCTGGCAGTTGCCAAGGCCGGAGCTGCAGAGAAGGGTGTTCCTCTCTATGCTCATGTTTCAGACCTGGCTGGGACCAAGAAGCCTTATGTCCTTCCAGTCCCGTTCCAGAATGTACTCAACGGCGGATCTCATGCTGGTGGTCGTCTCGCTTTCCAGGAATTCATGATTGTTCCTTGGTACGTTGTTTTTCATCATGCAGATGATCTCAGCTGATCGGAGCAGCACCGCGCCTACCTTCACCGAAGCAATGCGTCAAGGTTCGGAAGTGTACCAACAGCTCAAGGGCCTTGCCAAGAAAAAGTATGGCCAGTCTGCAGGAAATGTTGGTGATGAGGGTGGTGTAGCTCCAGACATTCAGACTGCGGAGGAGGCTCTCGACTTGATCACCGACGCCATTGAAAAAGCTGGTTATACCGGAAAGATCAAGATTGCCATGGACGTTGCATCCAGCGAATTCTACAAGGAGGATGCGAAGAAGTATGATCTGGACTTCAAGAATCCCGACAGCGATCAATCCAAGTGGCTCACTTATGAGCAATTGGCCGACATGTACAAATCTCTGGCGAGCAAGTACCCGATTATCAGTATTGAGGATCCATTCGCGGAGGACGACTGGGAGGCTTGGAGCTACTTCTTCAAAACATCCGACTTCCAGATTGTTGGGTGAGTATTGAACGTCCTTTCATTGCTGCTTGATGTTGACGTTATCCAGTGACGACTTGACCGTTACCAACCCTGTCCGCATCAAGAAAGCCATCGAACTCAAGTCTTGCAACGCACTCCTGCTCAAGGTCAACCAAATCGGCACACTTACCGAATCCATTCAAGCCGCCAAAGATTCTTATGCTGCGGGTTGGGGTGTCATGGTGTCTCATCGTTCTGGCGAGACTGAGGATGTGACCATTGCCGATATTGTGGTCGGTCTTCGTGCTGGGGAGATCAAGACTGGTGCTCCAGCTCGATCAGAGCGTCTGGCCAAGCTCAATCAAATCCTGCGAATCGAAGAAGAGTTGGGCAAGAATGCCATCTATGCTGGAGAGAACTTCCGAAATGCTGTCAACTTGTGAGGAGGAAGGCGGATTCAAGTAACACTTCATATGCATGCCACAACGGATGAAAAGGAAGGGTGGACAGACTGAATGAACAGGAACATAGCCTTGCAAGTTGTCAAAATCAATAAATTGCATGTTCTGCATGAGCAACAAGATGGCAAATCATTACTTGTCCATCTGCGACCGTACCCAGGAGGCGTGAACGTGCCACGTTTGATTTAAAATTAGATTGGGCCGCCATCTCTGGGCGCTAGTGCTTTGGCGTGGAATACAAATTGCATTGTGCGTCACAGATCGCTCTCCCTTTCAACTTCCGCCCCAGTGACAGACTCGTCTTTGACAGCGACGCATTTGAGTACGAATTCGCACCCCGCCACAAGATCTGACTGCCTCTAAAGACATCACTTAGACAGAGATCGCACAAGTCGATCGCGAAGATGCCGCCAGAAAAGACGTGGGGTCAGTGACTTGCGGGGCGCAAGATGCGAAGTCGAAGGCCATTCTCTGACTTTTTGTAGAAGACGAAGAGGAGACCTCTTCAGACGAATCCGCCTCGCCACCTCCTCCACCTGCCGCCGTTCGACGGAGATTTGAAGACGAAGAAGAATCTGACGATGTAAGCGACCAAATCTGGACCTCCAGTCTGGGAACAATACTAACGTTGTCTCTGTTAGGTGGCAGATAATTGGGAAGAAGCTGAAGATTCAGAAGCGGAACGAGAAAAAGCAGTAAAAGCAGCTGCCGCGAAAGCCAAAGCAGACGCCGAAGCCGCGGCCAACAAAAAGTCCAAGGCGCAAAGAATAGAAGAACACCGTGAGGCCGCGCGCCGAAGAAGAGCAGCAGAAAACGAGGAGGAGGAGGAAACCTCCGAAGATGAGGACGAAGCCGAAAAACGAGCACGATTAAGACAAACAGAACAAGAAGCCGATCTGAAACACGCCCAAGACCTCTTCGACAACGTTGGCCTCGGCGCCAAATCCCGCACCGCACCCAACAAAGCTACCATAATAGAAGATAGATCCAACCCCAGCGCCGCCATCGACCTCTCCACCCTCTCCATCTTCAAACCAGCCACCAAATCCCAGTTCGAAGCCCTCACCTCCACCCTCGCCCCCCTCCTGACCGCCGCATCCACCAAACCCCACTACTCCCTCTGGCTCCAGGATTTCGTCAAGAAAATCGCCGCCGACACGCCAAGCACCGAGATCAAGAAGGCGGCCAGTGGGTTGACGGCGTTGAGCAATGAGAAGATGAAGGAGGAGAAGGCGACCGAGAAGGGGGGCAAGAAGACCAAGGCCGCGAAGAGTAAGATCAGTCTGGCGGCTGGGAGGGATGTCGGGAGAGGGGTGGCTGATACGACGGATTATGCGGATGAGTTGGCAGATGACGATTTTATGTGAACGGCAACGACGGTTGGAGGGGAGGGATAGGAAGAGAGGATGAGAGTGACTTTAGCGGAGCTCTGGTCAGATGCGCCTTGTTTGCCTTCCATTGGTTTTGTATGACAAGATAAAGGCCGAAGAGAGACCGGAACGTAACGAGACAGCCAGTGGCCACATTGCATTTCTGTCGTGGATTGGCTCACCTGCACGACTTTACCATTCGGTGCTTATTTCCGTCCTGGATGTTCCCACCTAACTATTCCTCACGCCCAGCTTGAGACGATCACCTCGATGCCGGAGCTAGCCAGCTATCCAGCGTGAGTGAGAACGTGAGAAAGTTCGGCGAGATCCGCACACACAGCATAGTTTCTTAGACTGTCAAAGCAAGCTGGTCCACCTTCCACCCCGAATCTGCATGGGCCTATACCTAGTACGAAAGACAACGCTGTGTGCGTGCGTGCGTGCGACATCATAGCCCCATCGTGGATGTGTCCCCATTCCGACCGCTACCGGGAGTCGGTCACCTTGCAATGTCTCCCCCCTTCGATCCAACTCCGGCGGACGTAACTATAGGACCAGAACCTTCGGCCTAGTAAGCCAAACCGCACCTTTCTGCTTGGTCTGCTCCTGCCTGTGCTCAATCTCGTGCTCAAGTTGACGTATGGGTCCCCTCCTTCCATCTCTATCTACCCCGTCAAGACCGTGTGAATGGACATGACAGGCTTGACTGTCGTTGGTTCTATAAGCCTGTCCTTCCTCGGCCGGAAATGTATTGTCCGACGTGTTGCAGACCTCGGCGATTTGCTTCCTTGCTTTGGGTGGCGTAGCGAATGTTACCGCTGCCGTCAAAACAGCCCAGGAAGTCCATCCGTGGGCGATAAAGCAACAAGGAAAGCGATCGCTTCACCCTTCTTGGCGAATGTCCAGGAAGAGTCAGTCCCTAGTTCGAGGCCGATGCACCCGGACAACTCTGGCATGGCGCAACACATCGATATTGCGACAAGACGTGAGTACGGCTGCTGCTCTCTGCCTTTGACATTTCGGATGGAGCACTCGGGTGGCGATGCTGCCACCATCGCCACTGCAGCCGTTGCTACTGCGCTTGCTGGGCTCCCGGCATCCTCGGCACGTAAAAGCGTAGTTCAGGTACACGTGTCCACAGACGGAGGAGTAGACGGGGTGGATGCCGCAGCTGTCGCTCGGTGACGAAGTGGAGATCGTGTTCAAGGAGACGATGCGAGGGATTTCAGAAGGACGGATTGGAGATGCCATGGTGGAAACATACAAGACAAGGTGGGCAGAAGGTCGGCAAATGGCCAAGGGGCGCCTGATGAACCCCATTGAAACACGAACGAACTTGAGTCTGCGATGCCGCTTCGCTGCTCGAACGTCGCTTGTGCAACCAGGCTTCGACCTTGTTTAGTTGTGAGCTCGTCGCCAATGTCGGGCCTTGCTGGCTTCGCTGAAATGTGGCCATTCGGTCAGGACCGCAAAGATGATCGGGCAGGAAATTCCATAGCACATCCTTGAAAACCTGGATGCGTCGCATTGTGTCCTGAGATTGTTGGCCCGTTCAATGTGGAAAGCGGAAACGATTCAGAGATATTCTGGTGGCTTGTTCAGGACGAGATGGAAGTGCAGTCTGGGTCTACAATATGGAGAGCTACGTTCTTTGTATCTTGTCCGGAAGGGGCCGTCCAACGAAGCAGACAACCAACCATCCCATCGGAAACTGACGCATCGTTACCTCCGTCTCTCTCGGTCCTCCAGAGGATAGGCATACCCAAAGTCATCTGATCCGCGAATACTTCGGCGAGCTGGGATGGCAAATCTCCTCTACCTCTACACCTACCATATGTAAAGCGCAGGCCCGGGTTCTGCTTCCGTCATCGCCTTTGCTTTTCGCTTCGGTACCTGTGACCGCTTCCGTCTCGGCCCCCTCCCACCGCTCCCAAAGTCCCCCTTCAGCCTCTCCTCCGTCCCACTAGTAATCACCACGCCCACCCCTGACTCAACCCGTCACCCAGCAAGCAACACCTCCTCCGATACACCATGCTTCTCAGCCAACCTCCCTCGCACTTGATCAATTGGTCCGGCTTCCGTCGTACTCAGCGTGAGGGGTCCATACACCATGGGGAAGATACCACGGTTCTTAGAGCACTGGATTGGCTCGCAGCGCTTGAGGTAGAGGTGGAATTCTATCTGATCCACCGGAGGAAGAATGGTAGCGGTGGTAAGGGTAGCTTCGAGGTATTTGCGTTGGTATTTTGAAACGCCGTTCGCGCGGCTTTTGCCCGAGCAGTATGGCGGTTCTGTTTGAGACTAGGAAGTTTGCAGGACGCCGTCGGTGGTTGCAAAGAAGGGTGCGTGGATGAGGTTGAGCCCCATGTGGCCGAGGATCAATCTGTGGACGGATGAGTCGAGGGCGAGGAGCTGTCGTGGATGGTGATGGAATGAGAGGAACGGCGGATGTGGCGGTATTCCAGGTTGTCCAGGCCGAGTTCCCACGCGGTGCTGTAGAGCTCGGCGGCCTCGAGGTGGTGATAGCCGAATCTGAATGCGATTTCCGCCGCTTCCACGGTGGGACGGTGGATGCTGGTTAGGGTAGCGGATTTGGAGAGGGCGGCGCCGGTGCCTCAGGTGAGCGGGACACGGAGACGAGGTTCGTTGATTAGTGAGGACTGGGGAGGGTGCTTCGGAAGAAAAAGGTAGGTTGTGCCAGAGGCATGACAACGCCATCTGCAAGTCTACCTGTCGGAATCTTGCCCAACATGATCATGTAGACGTAAGAATGAGGATCTAAGCAGGGTCCATCGCATTGGACGATGTTGGCTCCAAGTCCGCCAAACGCATGTAAATTGGAAAGCGGAGATGACTTTCTTGAGGATTTTATGTTTGGCTGGACTGACTGACTGATTGACGATACCGATCTTGCATATGAATGGATGGATCACAAAAGAAAAATTGATCGCGCTTGATGGTACCGATTGCTGTGGAGGAAATCGGACGATTCGTGCGAGATATCCAGGTTTTGGCTCTTCTCCAGATTTGGCTGCCCCTAGCCATTGTCCAGATCGGACAATTCAGTCTGGTCTAATCCCTCGACCTGGTAAATACCGCAAACCCATGCGGTAAGATCAGAATCCTCACCATGAAAGCCGAGATTTTCGCCAGATCAATGAGACCCCAGCAACGTAGCAAGATCCCAACATTGTGGTGCACCGATGGGGATCTCGCCACACAACGTTATCTTGAGTGTTGTGAGGTATGCCATCATAAACAGAGTGCAGAATGCAGTATGATGTCCTGGAGACAACCTTCTTCTTTCTTCCTGGAGGTTGCAAGAAGAGAAGCCGTCCAGAAGCGTCTAGCGGAACGAGTACCATAGGACGGTTTTTAAGTCATTGAATTTAAGCAGCGCGGTGCAAGTAGGGATCTCCGATGCCACGATGGGGATGTATAGGGTCTTGCTAAGTCGGCTTCGCTTAGCAGATAAGGAGGTGGATTGTATTGATAGCCTGCTAAGGCGCAGTAGCGAAGACGAGAACACCATGTAGATTGGATTGGAACTTCGAATGATAGTCTCGTCTCCTTGGCGAGTGGGTGACAGGTGCTGGTCGCAGATGCCTTTGAAGTAATAGATTAACGAGAACCTGAAGCTGCTTTGCCCCCTTCAGTCCTCCTAGGACATACGCTTCAAATTCTGTCTGGCTTTCCAGCTGATACAGAACATTGGATCGAAAGCCGGAAGTTCTTTTTCACTCAAGGTTGCCAATGCGGCAAGTCCAAGATAGGCATGCATGATATCTGTCGCTATCAAACGGTGAACTTTCAACGTAGCAATTGATGTAAATCTAACCTGGGGGTTCATCAACACCCTTGCCAAAGCCGCCAATGATATGCTGTGTCTTTTCGAGCAAGTACCTTCGCATCCTTGCTTTGTCGATGAGATCAAGGCGACCCAGCATCTATTGATTCAGTTAGCAAAGCCGCTATCAGGAGGGAAAGACAAATGCCCACAGCCAACGCTCCAGTATTCCAGAAACAGTAGCAGGTATCAGCTATCTTGTTCGGCCGACCGTTAAAGCCTGCCCATCGAATATCCTCTTCTAATATGTTCAAGATGGGCGCTTTTGCATTCTGCGTCATTGCCGAAGACGCGGCATTTTGAGGTGGAAGAGTCGTGGCCGGGAAGTGAGCGGTGTGCGCAGAGCCAAGCGGAGAGAAGGGAAGAGGAATGGCTTCTGGCTGGGTCAATTCTGCGTTCTGCTCCTCGGTATCAATTTCTTCATCCTCAAGGTATGTCGTCTGGCGGGCAAGGATCCAGCGAGTACAGTCGTTCAAAGAGATGCAATGAGAACGTGTAAGGTCCAAGCTGGCAAGGCCTTCCTCTGGATGGTGGTTTAGAAATGCAAGTGCGCCAATCGCACAATATGTAAGTCCAGCTGAGGGATAAGTAAATGAGCGAAAGCAATTGAGCAGCTTTGGTACCACGTACAATGCGATTCGTGCCCTGGTCCTTGTGAGAAACCACCATCGTACGTCTGTGCCGTGTTTCAGCAGAGAATCGAGATACAATTCTTGCTCATGTACAAACCTGACAGGTTGCGATGAATGTAACAAGACGGCCAACATCCAGGTCTTTTGCATCCAAATCTCGAGGACGGCGCAGGATATGTCTGACTCCTGCTGCACAGCAACAGAAGCGCAAATCGCTGCCTCCTTGTATGCTCTCAGCCTCACCCAAAGTTTCGCCAAAACTACCATTTTCACGTTGGACTTTCGGCAGCCATGTTAGACACGCTCGTCGTTTGACTCGTGATAAGTCGTCTCCGAGAACGATGAGCGTCACCAGCGCAAAGAAGGTGGCAGGGACATTAGCTGGATCCCAATGTTGATTGTCTGGATTCCTGGCATCGTGATCAATCTTCGTGCCTGTAAATCCACGAAAGCCCCCGCTGTCCAGCTGGCAGCTGTAGATCCAGTTTATCCAGCTATCACGCTCAATGGTATCGATTTTGGAATCTAAGAGATCAAGCAGATCGAGGGCCGAGATGATGAAGAACACCAATGTCATGCGGTTGGAATCGTTGGAGGTGTAAGCTTCGGGGAGAAAGGTCTTTGCACATCGAAGCCAATACTTGGTATGGCGATCTCGTAGCAGACGAGGCTCCGAGGGAGACATCACGATAAGCCACTGCCGTGAGTATGATAGATGTGGGAGTTGCATACGGCTTGAGAAGGGAGAAGGACTACGCGTGGCACAATGTCAGAGAGCATTGCTGCTTCTGTGGTTGTTCCCAACAAATCTCTAAATCTCGAGCGTGCTTCATCCATTTCCCCCCAAACCCAACCTGATGCCGTGGACGGAAGCACCTCGGCGAAGTCGCTTTTGCGATGCAATCACAGCTAGACTTCTAGGCACGAAACTCAGTATTGTAGCACCGGACCCGAGTTCCAAGACGTTGATTTGATGAGAATCAGAACAATGATGCTTCACTCGATGGAGAGACAAAGCGACACATTCAACGACACGTCCACATAACAACACACGAGAGTTCAATTCGGTTGTCGATAAGCTATCTTTCCTACTTCCCGTCTCAGAGCAGCCCGCCCACTCGCTCGATTGAGGTGCTGACCGGGATCTGGAACAGCCTAACCGGGCATTCTGATGAATGAGTGTATGAAGAGAAGAAGCTATCTACGCAAACTAGCAAGGAAGAAGGAAATAGGCCTGTGCTGAGTAAGCCGCCAAGGAGGACCTACAACACACCCCCACGAGTGCAGCGGCGGA
>JAABUK010012899.1_pt1 | contig 10552 bp, 7 predicted proteins | sample 5559141 | NCBI WGS metagenome assembly JAABUK01 (sample SAMN10711869, study PRJNA513367) | rock metagenome | isolation source: Antarctica rocks | place: Antarctica: Victoria Land, Pudding Butte nord | collected 2016-01-03
CTAAATATAATACTTTATATTAGACCTGTTTAGTATAAGCCTATTTACCTCTCTTCCTTAACACTCCTCTCTACGAGAACTAATCATAGGTCTACCCTATTTACGGACGGAGTGAACTGTAATAATAAGGATAATCAAGGCTAGAAGAAAGATAGATACCTTACTTACTTTAATAACTTATAATTAATAATCCTTTAACCTAGCTTATTCCTTATTTATAAGTAAATTTATATTAAGAGTCTTCCCTTCTTTTATTAAAGATATAAATTTAATTTATATTTAAATTATAAAAAACGCGTCTTAAATCTATATTAGGATTAGGCTAGCTTTTCCTAATAATTCTAAGGGATTAATAATCTTAGATAGTAAAATATTTATTATCTTATCTTACTTAATACTCTTATAATAAAAATTATAAACTTAGTCTCTTATAATAAGTTATTTATATTTATTATAAGCTAACTTTTTATAATTATTTATAGTACTTTCTACCTCTATTAAGTTTATAACTTTATTATTATAGGTATTTAATTAAGACTACTTTTAATAATCTAATTAAGTATTACTTTAATTTAGGTTATTATTAATTAAAAGCCTCCGCGTCTTCCTAATATTACTTATATAGATTAAGACTAGCCTAGTTATATTAAGTAAGAGTATTATTTAATATAAGACTAAATTATTACTACGCTTATATTAATATTATAAGAAGTAAAAAAGAGAAGTACTTATATAGGAATTAACTTAAGTTAGTTAAGACTTATTTAGGATTTTTAAAGATATAGATTTTTAATATTCTAGCTTAAGTAATATAATAAAATTATATTATTCCTAAGTAGTAAGCTATCTTAGAGAATTCTAATATTTTTATTATTACTAGTCTATTAATAATAGAGTTAGGATATAACTTACTATTATATTATAAGACTTATAGATTTCTTATTATATAATAAGGCCTTATTTAGATATATATATAGAAATACTAATAATTATTAAATTCTATTATAAGTAGTTTAAAAGTATATAAAAGTAGTATTAATTTATATAATAATCTTTATATAAACTTATATACTTAAGCGTATTAATATAAATTACTTAATAGATTATATATATATATAAATAACCTATATAATTATTATTAAGAAACCTTATATAAGGGTTTACTAAACGCCTTTAATAAGTAATAAATAATCTAATATAGATTATATATATATATAGATAACTTATATAACTATTATTAAGAAACCTTATAAAAGGATTTATTAAATATTTATAATATATAATAAATAATATAGTATAGACTATATATATATATAGATAACTTATATAAAGAAACTATATAAAAGGGTTTATTAAACGTACTTATTACGTAATAAATAACTTAGATATATATAAAGATATAATAAACCCGCCTAGAACAGAAAATATAGGATAATATAAATAGTATAGATCTAAATATTTAGTACAGCTCGCTAGTTTACCGATGTAATATAATATTATAGAAGTTTAAGTAGAGTATAATAATATACTTATATATATAATTTAGGTTCTTCTCCCTTAGAATTATATTTTTAAATATAATAGTAAGTATCTTACGTGATAACGTCGTTAATTTTAATATTAGATGATAGCTATAGTAGTACATTATAAGATAATACTTTAAGAAGAGGTGTTATAGCGTATTATTATTATTATTTTTTAAAAATTTATTTTGAGCGTGTGGAGTTGTTTTTTCTCTCTCAGCGAATGCCCATGCTGCCCCACATCCCTACGATTGGCTCGTGGCGCCAAAGTCTTGGAAAAGCTTGTCGAGAAGCAGGCACCAAATGGAAAAGATCCTTTGCCTATGCTAGGTCCATAGCGTATTCGTGGACGATAGCTTTGCCTGAAGCACCTTTTGCTACGGCTAAGCCAGCAAAGTCCGTTGCGATTACGGCATAGCCATGGAGAACAAACTTCTAAAGGTCTTGGAACTGATATCATGACTATGTTGGAAAGGGCACACTTTGGAGCAATACCGAGCGCCATGAGCCCAAGCCACAAGTGGTACGCATCCTTCATGTGGCCGTGCAGCGTAAGGCCAGTGTATTAAGCCAGGACCAGACCTCAAGATGTCAGCTGACGTTTTAGATTGATAAATGAGTGGATAGAGTGAGAGGCTTGGAGGCAACGTATACAAAGAGGTGTTCGATTCTTTCTCGACTCTGAGTGGAATGCCAGCCGGAGAGCCGGAGGAGTTGGCGTGAGCGATATAGAACGGATTATCAGAGATGGCTTGAGAGACCTTCTAGCATGATTCGAAGTTCTGTTAGAATTTTCGTGTACATCGCCTGTTGGCTTCTTGGAATGCGCCCTGATGATGAGGCTGGATCGCTTTTAAGTGTAGCAGGCGAAGCTCTTGTGACCGGGTGGAAAATGAAGAAGGCTATGGCTACAGCTTCGGTGAGGCTGTGAACATGGAACGGGAGATGTTCATCGCTTGACTGCTGCATCTCGGCCCAAAGTCATTGGAAAGAGGCGTGCGCCGGAGGCCGATCGTCCAAAACGGAAAGATAACCAAGCCCTACTTTCCTTACGCTCGAGAGACTTGGAATTCAGCATTTGAATATGATGTGCACCGACGTACAAAAGAGCCCTTCGAACGCCATCATAGCTTGCGCTGCCAATGGTATCGAGGCGAGACGCTCCATCAGGCCTCCCTGTCAGTGAGTGGGTGTATATGTTGAAGCTCGTCTTTTGAGCCTGCATAACCTTCCGTTCTGACTTCAGGCATCGCATCTTCAGACACTAAAGGTTCTAGCAGGCTTGTTTTTGATAGCTTCAATTTCCCTCAGCAACGACAATCCGCTTAGGGTATCTCTAGGGCGCCGCTTGGGCATGAGCGGCTGCCCTGTCCGCAGACTTTCTGGACCATGGTCAGCTCCTATATGATCGGCCTCCAAGCTCGTCGTATAGTCTGGCTTGCTATGGTCTACACCTGCACAACAAAAGTTGGCCCTTCTTCGGTTTCATCCTGTGATCATACTGGCTTAGTATGATATCGATATTATGAAGCAGCGGAATATAAATACACAAGAGATCTACCAAATGGATACCCAGGGCTGTGGTAGCGATCAAGGCCGCTGTAAAAAGGAGAGACGTATAAGGCTACATCAGGGAGTGTGTCCAGTTACTGTGAGGTATCGATTTGACTGCAGAAGAGTTGGAATTTTCCGTCCCGCAGAGGCTTGTCTTCGAGGACGATGCGAGGACGTTATAACATGCGAAAACAGCGTTGTGAAGGGAGAATCTAGAGATGAAGCGAGGAGAGATCAAAGGGGGCCCGTCGCCTCGTTCTGCTGCCCAATATGAAATGTCAGATGAAGCTGGCAGTGAGATCCACCGCCCCATGTCGACCATAAGCCTGCTGATACTGTAGGAGAGCTGGCTGTTCTTAAGTACATGGTATATAACATAGGCTGATGTCTTTCCAGTGGTTCGATACTGTCCGGCCGCTCCAAACCAATGCTATGGCTCTCTAATGCTGCCTTTCGGACCTCATTAGCTATTGTGGATGTTGGAAAACTGTTGGCTTCCTGATAATCGATCTACCAGAGCTGCGTCAGCTGGTAGCGGCATCCAACGAGACCACCATTTCAACGAGGCCCCCTTGAGATGTTAGCTGTACGAGCTGGGGGCTACGGACGTCCTGCATAGCATTGATAGCTGAACCATCTTACCTTCGGTATTCGGCCACGCAACGTGTACCTACTCGTATCAAAAGAATCCGACCACCTCCGGCGATACATGGAGGATAATCTAGTTATTACAGCCGTGAGGCCGAGTGGCGATAGCATCTTACACGTTGCCTCCTTGGTATCAAAAAGGAGTCACGCACGCACACCTTTTCGATAATCGCTTCTAGATTGTGGTCCAATATCCTAAGACTGCAGATCGCCCAGTTCAGACAATACCTTCTCACCGGTCGAGGTGGTCAGGCGAACATCGTTGGACTCATTGGATGACATCATGAAGTCGCTGGGCATGGTATCAATGTCATCACCACATCCAAGCGATCATCTCCGTACCTTCCAAAGATCGGGAAGGCATTGTAGTGGTGTGGTGCACTTTAGTGCCTCATCGTCGCAATGTCCAGATCGTATAATACGGAGCATGTACCTGGCGAAACCCAAGTGCTTCTTCCTCGAACGACACTTGATATTTGACGACGATTTAACAATGTGGCTTGTTGTATACCAGAGGTTCGAACATATATCCAGCTACACACTCAAGACTCTTTTCTCCCGTCCCTCCACGAGTCTGTCAAAGATGGTAGGGATTTTGAGAGTCAGACAACAAGAAGCTTTGTACCACCCTGTCGTGCAAGAACTATTTGACTGGATCGATGCCGCGCCAGACCGTCGGGCCAGTTTCGCTGAAGCTATTTCCACAGCGACAAACAAGGGTGCCACCGATATGCAAGACATTCGCTGCTTGTCTGACTGGTTTAGTTTCCTCGACTCATTACTGCTATGGGTCCCTAGCGAGTCTATCGATGCGACGGAAATCTTCAATCGTTTTTGCAAACTCTGTTTCGTTCTTGATCAGCCTTCGGTCATTCTATACCAGAGTCCTGTTACTCCAGACAGCTCCAAAGAATTCTCTTTCGTATCTGAATGGATCATTCGCTTCAACATTACATTCGGAACCTTCATGGATACGCCTGGGTCGCTCACACCAGAGTCACTGGACACATTCGAAGCCAATCCAAGCTTTCACCTCTCCGAATATCTACGACCTCGCGGCGGCTGGCGATCGTTCAATGAATTCTTCGCTCGGCAGTTCAAACCCGGGCATCGGCCAATAGCAGCGGTAGAGGATTCTTCTGTAATTGTTAGTCCTGTCGATTTTACCTTTGGTCAACAACTCAAAATTTCTTCTTCGTCGACTGTTACCGCAAAAGGTCTTACATGGAGTATCAGCGAGCTGATGGTCGACAGCCCTTTTAAAGACCATTTCCACGGTGGGACATGGATGCATGGATTCATCGGGGAAAGCGATTATCACCGTGTCCACGCCCCCATTGGCGGCAATGTAGTGGAAGCACGGGTCATGTCAGGACAACACTATGCGCTAATCGAAACGATGGACCTGGAGACAGAGACGAATGAATCGAAGGCTTCTGGTAAAGAGGGGAACAAAAAGACGCTTCACAAGCGACGGGTACTTCACGCCCCCAATGAGCCTGGATACCAATTTGTTCAAGGCCGCGGGCTTATAGTCCTCGAGACAAAGATAGGAATGGTTGCCGTATTGCCAGTAGGGATGTCAGTGGTATCTTCTGTTATCCTGACCGCGGAAGAGGGTGTTACACTGCGTAAAGGCGAGGAACTCGGATATTTCCAGTTTGGAGGCTCTGACGTCGTCCTCATGTTTGAGTCGAAACGAAAGGTTGTATTAGACGCAGAGCCTGGTGTGCATTACAGAATGGGAGCTCAGATCGGCAATGTTCAGGAGCTGTCTTGAATGTGAGGAGGAAAAAGGAGGAGGCAAAGTGATTACCAAACCTAAGTCTGTTACTGACGCAGCGTTCGACCGTCGATAGGAATGTCTTGAGTTGTAGATCTATGTGTGTCTAATGCCCCCAGCATTCTTGCTATCGCACTTTCATATCGTTCGGTCGTACCGTGTTACTCAATTTGACTCGCGAGTTTGTCCATCTGGTTTCTCTGATCGGCGTCGCCGGCCGCGCATTGGCGTATGCTCCAACGTCGATTTCTCAGGAGGATCGTTGTCGTTGTTGCCTTCACCATCGTCGAGTTTCGGCTAGATTTGGGCATCAAAAGCATTCTAGACCCCGATGAAGTCAGAGCCAGTGCTGAACGTGTTCTAAAATTGGGCAAAGGTAATTAAGCGATTGGTTTCTATCTTATGGAGATGTGAGAAAAGGGTGGGAGTGTGCTGTCGGTTTCTGTTGTAGTCGAGGGGTTGCTGAAGAGCAAGAAGCGTATGTCCACCTAGATACAGGGGCTCAGCGCCAAGACATTAGGCCCCCAATCTAGCGTGTGGAGGGGCAGCTAAGGTATACTTATAGGGAGTACTAGATAGATATTCGTCTTTCGTTGTCCTAATCGTAGGGGTTCTTTAGTATTCCAGTAGTTCATCACTAGTAATTTACATCTACCTACATATCCGTGGGGAATAGGGTGCTGAGTGCCTTTGCCAAGCAATATTATTCATTGAATCCGCTAATAATTCTCGTGCCAAGCCAAGTGTTCGGGCGAGAGAATTTAGACTCCAAAGGGTCAATATCAGAAGTCGACTTACGGCTTCAATTCAGTTCATCATGCCGAAGAGAAAGGTGGGGGCATTGGAGAAGGTAGACGCAGACTTGTAAGCCCCCGTTACCACCCATAAACACGCACTCACTCACAAGTCGCGCACAGATCGAATCTCCAGTACAAAATCAGACGGGATCCCACGTGCACCCCTCCTCCTGTAATACTACCCGACTCCATACTAATTATGGGACAGGTCATACAAAGACGACTTCAATAACCAGTACGGCCAATATGAGACTCAACGAGAAATCTTCCTTCAAGCACCTTCCACTGCAACTGACGACGGCATCGTGTCGCTCCGAGATCTCGTAGACTTCGTCTCTCATGTCGCCGACTGTTACCCTCAAGAGACGGCTGCGTTCCCAAGAGAATTGATGCACATATTGAATGCACATCATGCTGAATTAGAGCCGGAATTGAGGGAGAAGATTGTGGGTAGTTTGGTGCTGCTGAGGAGGAAGGACATTATCAACTCGTCTACGTGAGCCTTTACTTGTATCTCGGTACAGAATGAGCACGGGCTAATGTATGCGTTGACAGACTTTTAGATACGTTGTTCCCCCTCCTAATCTCCACTCCGAGCAAGTCTCTGCGAACGCTTCTTTTCCAGAAGATCCTCTCCGACCTACGAACGTCTAACTCAAACGCCACAAATCACCCCCTCAACCGCACCATACAAACGGTCCTATCCAATCTCCTGAGCACCGACAAGGCATCTCCAAAGGGTATATGGGCCGTGAAGCTCACCCGAGAGCTATGGAAGCGCCAAATATGGACCGACTCCAAAGCCGTCGAAATCATGAAAGAGGCATCACTAGCAGACAATGAGAAAGTTATAGTAGGCGGTGTACGTTTCTTCCTCGGAGGCGATAAAGAGCGAGAAGAGTTGGACGACGAGAGTAGTGAGGAGGAAGCAGTGGACATGGGCAGGCTGAAGCATCAGATGGCTATCAACAAGAAAAATAAGAAGAAGGCCAGGATGATGGATCACGCTGTTGAGAAGGTTAAGAAAAAGGAGAGGAAGAAGAAGCAACCACATCCGCTGAATTTTTCGGCTTTACACCTACTGCATGATCCGCAAGGATTTGCGGAGACACTGTCCTCGAAGCATTTGCAGAATACTAGATCGAAGCTTAATTTGGAGCAGAAGCTGCTGGTACTGCAATTGGTATCGCGTTTGATTGGTCTACACAAGCTTATAGTCATGAGCCTGTACTCGTACTTTATCAAATATCTCACCCCTCGCCAGCCATCTGTTACATCCTTCCTGGCATCGCTTGCTCAAGCGACGCACAATCTGGTCCCGCCAGATGTTCTAGAGCCCTTGGTACAAAAGATCGCGAATGAGTTCGTCTCCGAGGCTGCTGCAGCAGAAGTCGCCTCTGCTGGATTAAACGCTATTCGAGAGATCTGCGTACGGCAGCCTTTGGCGATGAACGACACCCTGCTTCAGGATCTAGTCATGTATCGAAAGAGTAAAGACAAGGGTTTAGTGATGGCTGCAAAGGGTTTATTAGGTCTCTATCGAGAAGTAGGCGCGGATATGCTCAGAAAAAGAGACCGAGGCAAAGAGGCAGCGATGGGTTTGAGGAGCGGCGAAAGAAAGGAGCAGAGATTCGGCGAAGAAGCCCTTGGCCAGATAGAGGGCCTGGAGCTGCTAGAGAAATGGAAGGAGGAAGAGCGGCAGAGACTACGTTTGGAAAAGGGGCTGCCAGCGGAGAAAGCGTCTGACGAGTCGCAAGCAGACGGTGAGGAGGAAGATGCGGGTGATTGGGAAATCGATGAAGCTGAGAACAGCGACGACTCCGGCGGCTGGATCAATGTGGAGAGCGACAAAGAGATCGACATCAGTGACTCCGACGACGACAGGCGAACCAAGAAGAAGGCAAAGATCCAATTCACCACTCCCGGATCCGATGATGACAAAGAGAATGCAGAGGGAAAGCCTGATGCCACCGGGGAGAAGCTGTCCACCCTCGCGACCACCCGTATCCTCACCCCTGCGGACCTTGCCAAACTCCAGGAGCTTCGCCTCGCTGCCAGCATCAACCAAGCCCTCCCAGCCTCCCAACGCAAACGAGCCGCTCAAGCCGCCGCCGCTCTTCAAGCCCGCCATGCTGACGATCAGATCACGGCCGAAAACATTGAAGGCCTCGCATCCCTGTCCAAGAAACCCACAAAAGCCGATAAAGTTGCCTTGGCAAAAGCTGGCAAAGGTGACGAGAGCGTGCGTCAGAGTACACAGGCTAAACGAAGGGAGAAGAAAGACGAGCTGGGCAAAAGCACGACGAACAAGGAGAAGGCGCGGAAGAAGAACTTCCTGATGACACTGGGGAAGGGCAAGGCGAAGAACAAGCGTAGCTTGGTTGAGAGGGGAAGGGTGTTAAAGGCGCATGTGGAGAGGGGGAAGAGGGGTGGCAAAAGAGGAAATAAGGGGAAGTAGAGCATGATGGCTTCCCATCAATGATGTTACGACTCTTAAACGTGTCAATATTGGTTGTGACACAGGATTATGTGGGGCAATTTCCAGTATCTGCTTCACTCCTCACGGAAACATCATTGGCTTCTGCCCCTGTCCTGCCCTTTAAACGGTAACCCGACTCAACAGAAGGTCTTATGGAGGGCTATTCGCCTTAGTACTGGCGGCGACATTGAGACCGACAGTAGAGAAATGGACAACGACACAGCTCAGACGTCAACCCCATTGGCTACGAACCCAACGGTTGGAACCCTGACTTCGCCCACGATCAATGGAATTGCCGAAGCAGAATGGCATATGATGGGAGTCATGTCCGTCCTGGAGGACATGGCCCCCATCATAGCCATCTCTGATCCCTCCACCACGCAGGCCACCTACCACCGCATCCGTGCCGCTCTGACCACCGCTTTCCAAAGACCCCTGGACCCAGCTTATGATGATCTGCGTGACAGCATAACAGCAAGGACCGAGTGGCTTCACGCCAATGGATTCTATAGCGCCTTTTTGGCTAGCGTGCAGCTCGTTGGAGACCTTTGGCCCTGGATCACAGCTTCCGATGCGCCTGTTCCTGATGTCCATGAGCGATGGATGAGATGCGGAAAGCTTGAACCGTATATCGTACAGCTAAAAGAGAGGTATGAGGGCGCTGGGGGGATGGCAAGATATGTGTGCGCTGTGGAGAAACTGGGGCGTTTGTTCCTGGAGCTTGCTTGGTACGTCCCATCTTCTGAGGCTATTACCTAGCATAAGATGGCAGGCCAAGGAATAGCGTCCCATGGGTAGCATGATTGGATACAATCCAACAATGCTAACACATATCAGCTACTACCACGACTTCTCCAAATACTCCCACGCTCAACCCTTCATTTTAGCCGCCATTTCCGTATGCGACAATGCCGAAAAAGTACCACCAGGCCCACTCCTGCTCGATCGAGTACGAGAATTCATGCCCTTACGTGCAGACATTCACGGCCTCCAAGCTGCCATAGCCACCGAAATCGGCGACTCGGTAGACGCTGTGGAGCATGCGCAGAAGCACCTTGATATACAATTACAGCTCGCAAACAGGCAGATGACGCCAAAGGTTGCGAAGGCACATACGGACCTTGCGATGGCGCTGATGGTGTCCGGGCGGTATGATGATGCGGAAGCCGTGCTTGATGAAGTTGGAGATGCAACTGCGACTGGAGATGAGGATTGGTCCATGGCTCTACAGCAGAAAACAGTCTTCGCACGAGCATGGCTAGCCTATCTCAACAACAACCTCGACGAAGCATGGACTCTCTTCTCAGCCTTAAAAGACGAGCGAGAATCAATACTCGGACTCAACGACAGGCAAGGTGTGCTGTAAGCCTCCTTCCCCACCCCCTCTGCCAAATCATCCCTTCCAATAAATCAGTAACTAAACAATAGACAGCACAGGCGAAATCCACTACGCCCTCGGCAACATCTCCCTCCGTCGCAGCAACATGCAAGAAAGCATATCCAATTACCACCTCGCTATGCGCCAGTTTGAGGATGCGGTCGGTGAAATGCATTCTTGTACTGCGAAAGCTGCGGTTAAACTCGCGGGGTGTTCTTTGAGATTGGGGGAATGTGAGGTGGCTGGTTTGTTGCTTGAGCGGGCGGTGAGGTTTTATGGGGAGGGGGGTTGGGAGGGAGAGGAGGGGAGGGTGAGGGGGTGGATGGGGCTGTTGGAGGGGGTGGGGGGAGAGCGGTGGTTGGGGGAAGGGGGTATGGGGGAGGGGGATAG
>JAABUK010012900.1_pt1 | contig 10552 bp, 10 predicted proteins | sample 5559141 | NCBI WGS metagenome assembly JAABUK01 (sample SAMN10711869, study PRJNA513367) | rock metagenome | isolation source: Antarctica rocks | place: Antarctica: Victoria Land, Pudding Butte nord | collected 2016-01-03
ACCGAGACCGGCAGGGCCGGGACGGTCAGCCTTCGGTGCCGGTCGCGTCGTGTGCCGCGCTGGCCGCGGGGGCGCCGGCCCGCCCGATCAGCGTCGCGAGGGCGGTTCGCAGTTCGGCGATCGCGACCGGCTTGTGGACGACTCCGACGAGCGGGTGGTCCAGCAGGGCCGCGTCCGGATTCGTAGAGGTGACGAACAGGACGGGGAGGCCGGGGTAGCGGCGGAGGACCTCGGTGGCGAGTTCGATGCCGCTCATCGCGGGCATCGCGATGTCGGACAGCACGGCGATGAGGTCGCGGTGGCGCTCGAGCTGGTCGAGAGCGTCGGAGCCGCTGTCGGCGAGGAAGACCTCGTAGCCGGCGCGGGCCAGTGCCCGGGCGAGCACGAGCCGGACGGCGCGGTCGTCATCCACCACGAGGATGCGGGGGGTCGCATCGGCCGAGCCCATCCGCGATCCGGCCCGGTCCTCAGGTGTGCTCATCGCGATCCGCAGAACCTCCGCCTTTGCCGCCGAGCGCGTCGTTGCTGCCGTCGGCCTCGGCGGGGGCGAGAGCCTGTTCGACGGTAATTCCGAGGTCAACGGCGCGTCCTCGACCGGCGGTGAGACGGTCCTGCCCGGTGAGCCACCGTAGCGCGCTGATGCTCCCGTCGACATACGTCCGGTCCCGCTGGGCCATCATCGAGCGGCTGCCGATCTCGGTCAGGATGACGGCATCGGCGAATTGCTGTCTACTCAGGGCGCCCGCGGCATCGCGGTACAGATCGAGGGCACCGACCGAGACGCCGCCGGCATTGATCGGGAAGGTGAACAGCGCCCCGACACCGCGGGCCAACGCGTCGTCGGCGTACCGGGGCCAGGCCTGGGACACGTAGCCGTCGAGTTGCTCGACGATGACCGGTCGCCCGGTCTCCACCGACTCGATGCACGGTCCCTGGCCGAGGGTGACCTGCAGGTCCTCCAGCTCCTCGCAGAGGGCGTCGGTGCCGTGCACGATGACCTGGTGCTGCCGGCCGCCGACCAGGCACATCCCGGCACCGGAGACCCCGAGCAGCTCCAGGCTCACCGTGCAGACCCGTTCGACCAGCGGAGTATTGGGTTCACCCTCGGTGAGTAGCTTCAGGATCTGCTCGGGCCTCGACCGCGGCGCGGCGTTGGTCATGCCGTGTGCCGGTCGTTGACCACCGACGGTCCGCGAGTTGTGCGGACCCGCGGAGCCTGGGCGGGATCCACCGAAAGTGACGGCATGGTGACGGAGCGTATCGGATCGGGTAGCGCTGGCGCCCCGCCGGCCTGAATCTGTGGACAAATGCGGCCGGTCGCACCGGTCGATGATCTCGCCGGCCGGGATGATCGATCGTTCACCACGGCGCGGGCTCCCCGCGTCGTAACGGGTCCCCGATCCGGGGAGCCGCCGCCTGCTCGAGGAGGAGCACGCATGTCCGAACGTCCGCCCGTCGGGGCCGAACCGTCCCGGACCCCCCGCCACCGTCGCTCCCGTAGGGCGTTGCTCGCCACATCGGCGGCCCTGGTACTCGCCACGGGTGCGTTGCCGCTGGTTGCCACCGCCACGCGCGCGCCGGCCGCGGCCCAACCGGCCGCGAACCAACCCGCCGCCCCGCCTGCCGTGACCGCCGCGCCGGCCACACCGGCCCGAGACGTCGTCGTCAACCTCTTCGAGTGGAACTGGCGCTCGGTGGCCAGGGAGTGCACGACCACGCTCGGCCCGGCCGGGTACGGCGCCGTGCAGGTAGCGCCGCCGCAGGACTCGGTATCGCGTACCGAGACCACTGCTCCGACGCCGCTGCACCCGTGGTGGGAGGTCTACCAGCCGGTCAGCTACGCGCTCACCAGCCGGATGGGCGACGAGGCGCAGTTCCGGTCGATGGTGGCCACCTGCCGGACCGCCGGCGTCGACGTGATCGCCGACGTCGTCGTCAACCACATGACCGGGCAGGGCAACCGCTCCTACGGCGGGCGCAGCTTCACCAAGTACTCCTACGCCGGCCTGTACGGCTACTCCGATTTCCACCACGCGCCGGGTGACTGCCCGACCGCCGACGGGAGCATTCAGGACTTCAACGACATCCGCCAGGTCACGAACTGTGAGCTGGTGGGGCTGTCCGACCTGCGGACCGGGTCGCCGACGGTGCAGGCGAAGCTGGCGGGGTACCTGAACAAGCTGATCGGCTACGGCGTCGCCGGCTTCCGGGTCGACGCCGCCAAGCACGTCCCCGAGGCGGACCTGCGGGCGATCGGTGCCCGCCTGCACCGGACCGTCGACGGCCGGGTGCCCTACGTCGCCCTGGAGGTGCCGCCGGGCAGCCCCGGCGTCCTCTCGCCGCGGGCCTACACCGACATCGCCAGCGTGCTCGGCTTCGACTTCGCCACGGATGTGAAGAACGCGTTCAAGAGCTACCCGGCCGACGCGACCGGCAACATCACCAGCCTGCGTCAGCTCGACGAGAGCACCGGTCTGCTTCCGTCGAACCGGTCGCTGACGTTCGTGGAGAACCACGACACCGAGCGCAACGGCTCGACGCTGTCCTACAAGGACGGCGCGACCAACACCCTCGCCACGCTGTTCCTGCTCGCGCAGCCCTATGGCCGGCCGCAGGTCTACTCCAGCTTCACCTTCGCCAACCCGGACGACTCACCGCCCGCGGATGCCCGCGGGTACATCACCGACGCTGTCTGCGGGCCGGCCTGGACATGCCTGCACCGGACGGTCGCCCCGATGGTCGCGTGGCACAACCGCATGGGAAACGCACCCAAGGCCAACTGGTACGACGACGGGGTCAACCTCGTCGCGTTCAGCCGGGGGACCACCGGGTGGGTCGCGCTGAACAACCACGCCACCGCGCAGACCCGGACAATCCGCACCGGGATGGCACCCGGCACCTACTGCGACGTCCTGCGCGGCCGGCGGTCGGGCACGACGTGCACCGGGCCCCGGGTCGTGGTCGACGCAGCGGGCAGGGTCACCGGCACCATCCCCGGGAAGGCTGCGGTCGCGATCGACACGGCAGACAGGATCGGCTGAGTCCCGCTCCACTTTCCGCGGGGCCGCCGACCTGTCCGGTCGGCGGTCCCGCGGGTGCTCGGGCGACGGGCTGGTCAGGCGGGCCGTGGGGAGCGGAGGTCCCGTCCTGGATCTCATTGACCGCGAGGTCCTGGGCGGGGCTCACCCCGGGAAGGAACTTCAGTGGGGCGAACGCGGGACGGGGCTGAAACAACGGAACAGCGTCAGCGGTGAGATCGATCTTGCGCGCAGCCGCTGCGGCGAGTGCTGGTCTGGGTGCGGTTAACGGCCTACACTGTCATGCCCGCGGCACTAGCTGCGAGGAAGTGAGCCCGAGACCCGTCCGGACGGACGCGGCGCTCGGGCTTCGCGCTTCTTGGAGTCAGACGGTCCGGACGGTGGTCAGGATCGGACTGATCCGGCGGCGCCACTCGCCAGGCCGGACCCAGCTCCATGCCACGATGTCCGCCAGGGCAAGGAGCAACTCGTCGTAGGCGCGCTGGTGGCGATACTCGAGCCGGTCAGCAATGCCGGCCTGGCGCGCGAGCTGGAAGAGGTCGTGGCGGTCAGTTCGCACGACGGAGTCGTCCTGCCCGATGACAAGCCGGGTATCGGCGCCGCGGGAGGCGATGTCCTCGACGAAGCCGCCAGAGCCGAGACGATGATCCGCCGCTGACCTGGCAGCACCACAGCACGCACGACCTTACGGGTGGCCTCGGTGTCGGTGTCGGTGACTGTCACGGCGGCGATGACGTAGCCAGCCCGCTTGCTCTCGTCGACGAAGATGTGGCTGCTCACGCGCGACGATCTCGCGCCGGCTCGGGTTCGCCAGCCCGCCGCACGGCGCGGTAGACGGTGGAGCAGGCGACGGCGAACAGTTCGACGAGTTCGGCGCCCGGTGAGCGGAACTTGTCAGAGGACGGGCGGCGGCCGCGTTTCCAGTAGGGCTCGAACCGAGCCACCGCTAGACGTCGGGCTCAGTCGAAACCCCGAGCGCTTGAGTACCGCGAGGGCTTGCATATTGGTTGAGGTGGTGTCCGCTCGGACAGTCGCGGCGCCGAGGGCTGTCGCCAGTTGCACCACCGCGGTCACAGCCTCAGTTCCGATTCCCTGTCCGCGGACGTGGCGGGCAAGCCAGATCCCTGTTTCCATGACGTCAATGCTCTCTGTGCGCGCGAGACGGACAGAACCGACCACACGGTTGAAGGCTGCAACTGCCCAGGTCGACTCCCTCTCCGGCCCGTCCAATCCTGCTCGCCGGTCACGGTGGAAATTGCGGAGCCAGACGACGCGAGCCTCGGTCCAGCAATCCCCATCGGTGAGCGGTGGAGTCACGTCGTTGGCGGAGGCGTCGGTCGTCGCCGCCCGAACCAGCTCAGCGAGAACCGTGTCATCGATCTCAACCAACGCCACCCGAGCGGGTCCGCCGATGGACACAGCGGCGACAGTAGTTGTTCGGTCCGTTAGCCGACGAACTACCGGCGGCCCCCGTCTCGCAAGGAGAACCCGCTGCGGAACGGCGTCCGGCTGACGATCCGCTTGCGGCGGCGTCAGAACTCTCCGTCGTCCTCACCGTCGCGGGCGTTCGGGTCGCGCAGCGGCCGTTGCCTGTGGAGGTGCTGTCCCGCCCGGGGCGCTGCCCCGCCCCGGCCGCTGCGGGGTGATGCGCGACGATGGCCGCGTGGGGGATGCGGCGCCGGGTACGGCCACCCGGCGCGCGGGGCTCGGCACGCTGGGTCGACTGCTGCGCCCGCACCGAACCGCACTCGCCGGAGCCGGCGTGCTGGCACTGGCGAACGCGGGCGCGTCGCTGGCCCAGCCGCTGCTGGTGCGGCGGGTCATCGCCGACATCCAGCAGTCCCGTCCGGTGGTGGCCGTTGCGGTGCTGCTCGTCGCCGCGCTGGTGCTGGCGGCGGTGCTGTCCGGGATCCAGAGCTATGTGTTGCAGCGCACCGGTGAGGCGGTGGTGCTCGGTACCCGGACGCTGCTGGTGCGGCGCATGCTCCGGTTACCCGTCGCGGAGCTGGACCGCCGACGCTCCGGTGACCTGATCTCCCGGGTGGGCACCGACACGACCCTGCTCCGCACCGTGGTGACCTCCGGGTTGGTGAACCTGCTCTCCGGCGCGGTGGTCGCGGTCGGTGCCCTGGTGGCGATGGCCCTGGTGGACCGGACACTGTTGGCGATCACGGTGGTGGCGGTGGGAATCGGGTTCTCCGGCGCGATCATCGTGGTCCGCCGGGTCCGCCCGGCGTCGCTGGCCGCGCAGACGGCGGTGGGGACGATGACCGCGGGGGTGGAGCGGGCGCTGTCCGGGGTCCGCACGATCAGGGCGGCCCGGGCGGAGCAGCGGGAGGCCGCGGCGGTGACGGTGTCCGCCGACGAGGCGTTCCGGGCCGGGCTGCGGCTCGCCCGGCTGCAGGGCGTGCTGGGCCCGCTCGCCTCGATCGCGGTGCAGGGCGCGTTCCTGGCGGTGCTGGGCGTGGGGGGCGCCCGGGTGGCCAGCGGCTCGATCTCGGTAGCGGACCTGGTGGCGTTCGTGCTGCTGCTGTTCCTGCTGGTCCAGCCGCTGGGCCAGGGCATCGGGGCGCTGACCGCCATCCAGACCGGGCTCGGTGCGCTGGCCCGGATCGAGGAGGTGCTCGCGCTGCCGGAGGAGACCGCCTCCGACCGGGTCCGGGGCTCGGGCGCCGCAAGCGGCGCGCCCGTCGAGGTGGAGCTGCGCGACGTCGACTTCGGCTACCCGGCAGAGGACGGCGCGGCCGTGCCGGTGCTGCGGCGGGCCGGCTTCACCGCACCGGCCGGGCGGCGCACCGCTCTCGTCGGTCCGTCCGGTGCCGGCAAGTCGACGGTGCTGGCCTTGGTGGAACGGTTCTACGACGTCGAGTCCGGGTCGGTCCTCGTCGGTGGTTCCGACGTGCGCGAGCTGGATCGGTCAGAGCTGCGCTCTCGGATGGCCTACGTCGAGCAGGACGCGCCGGCCCTGGCGGGCACCCTGCGGGACAACCTGCTCCTGGGTGCGCCAGACGTGGACGACCAGCAGCTGTTGGGTGTCCTGGACCAGGTGAACCTGGGCGAGCTGGTCACCCGCAGCCCAGTCGGTCTCGGGGCCCAGGTGGGTGACGACGGGATCCTGCTGTCCGGCGGCCAACGTCAGCGGCTGGCGATCGCCCGGGCGCTGCTGTCCCGTCCGGCGCTGCTGCTGTTGGACGAGCCCACCGCGTCCCTCGACGCGCGCAACGAGGAGGCGCTGGCCCGGGCGGTGGCGGCGATCGGCCCGGACACCACGGTGCTGGTCATCGCCCACCGGCTGTCCACGGTGGTCGACGCGGACCGGATCGTCGTGCTGGACCGGGGCGAGGTCGTCGCCGTCGGGACTCACGAGAAACTCGTGGACAGCTCACCGCTCTACCGGGAGCTCGCCACCCGGCAGCTGCTCGTCTGAGGTGCCGCCGGCGTGATCGCGACGGCCGGCTCAGCGGGGAAGACGCCAGTGGGCGCGCGGGTCCCGCGGGGACTTGCCGATCCACTCGACGAGCCCGGCGTCCCGTACGGAACCGTCGTGCAGCCCGACCACGACGGTTCCGCCGTCGGCATTGGCGAAGCCGATCAGCGCTTCGGCGGGCTTCCGGGCTTCGATCCGCGCCGACTTCCGGTCGAACCACTGGTCCGCGACGAGCGCGACCAGCAGCCGACCGACCTCCGCCGGATCAGCGGTCAGGGCCCGGGTCACCTCTCCGTCTGCCATGCATCTGCTCTCAACATGTGAGAGTAGATGGGGGTGTCGGGCGCGTGCGGTCCTGCCGCGCTACCGTCCGGCGGTGGTCACCGGTGAGCTGAGGTCCAAGGTCGACCGGGTGTGGGATGCGTTCTGGTCCGGCGGGATCTCCAACCCTCTCGAAGTCATCGAGCAGATCACCTACCTGCTGTTCATCCGCCGCCTCGACGAGCTCCAGACGCTCGCGGAGAACAAGGCGAACCGTACCGGCCGGCCGCTCGAACGGGTGATCTTCACCGGGGTGACCGACAGGCGGCGGTGGAAGAACTTCAAGGACGTTGGCCCGGCCGAGATGTTCGAGACCGTGGCCAACGAGGTGTTCCCGTTCCTGCGCACCGTGGGCGGCGAGGGCTCGACGTACTCCCAGCACATGAAGGACGCGCGGTTCACGGTCCCGAGTCCGGCACTGCTCTCCCGGGTGGTCGATCTGCTCGACGACATCCCCATGAAGGACCGGGACACCAACGGCGACCTCTACGAGTACATGCTCAGCAAGATCGCCACCGCGGGACAGAACGGGCAGTTCCGAACCCCGCGGCACATCATCGCGCTGATGGTCGAGCTGATGGCGCCGACCGCTAAGGACGAGATTTGCGACCCGGCGTGTGGCACGGCCGGCTTCCTGGTGGCGGCCTCGGAGCACCTGCGGCGGCAGTACCCGGGCATGCTGCTGAACGCCGAGTCGAACCGGCACTTCCACCGCAGCATGTTCCACGGCTTCGACTTCGACGCGACCATGTTGCGGATCGGCAGCATGAACATGCTGCTGCACGGCATCGAACAGCCCGACGTCCGCTACCGCGACTCCTTGTCCGACGGCGCCAGCGGCGACACCGAGCTGTACTCGCTGATCCTGGCGAACCCGCCGTTCGCCGGGTCGCTGGACTACGAGTCGGTCGCCAAGGAGCTGCAGCAGGTCGTCAAGACCAAGAAGACCGAGCTGCTGTTCCTGGCGCTGTTCATCCGACTGCTGAAGACGGGCGGCCGAGCAGCGGTGATCGTGCCGGATGGGGTGCTCTTCGGATCGTCCAAGGCGCACAAAGAGCTGCGTCGGATGCTCGTGGAAGATCACAAGCTCGACGGCATCGTTAAGCTCCCGGCCGGTGTATTCCGACCGTACGCCGGCGTCTCGACCGCGATCCTGCTGTTCACCAAGACCGGAGTCGGCGGCACGGACAATGTCTGGTTTTACGAGGTGACCGCCGACGGCTGGTCCCTGGACGACAAGCGGTCACCCCTGGTCGCCGAGTCCAAGCTCGGCGTGCTGCCCGCCCAGGGTCTGACGCCCGACGAGCATGCGAAGAACAACCTCCCCGACGTGCTGCCCCGCTGGCGGGCGCGGGACATCACCGAATGCTCTCGTTCCCGGACCGCGCAGAGTTTCTGCGTCCCGAAGGCCGACATCGCCGCCCAGGGCTACGACCTGTCCCTCAACCGGTACAAGGAGGTGGTCCACGAGGAGGTCGAGCACCGCGCGCCCCTCGACATCATCGCCGACCTCGAAAGCCGGGAAGCCGAGATCCAGGAGCGCCTGGCCGATCTGAAGGCCATGCTGACGTGACAGGGCCGTCGACGGCCCTGGGCGATTTCTGTCGGATTAGCGGTGGCGGGAAGCTCGGCCTTACGGGTGCCGATTTCGTGGAAGACGGTGTGCCGGCATTCGGAGCGGGCGGAATCAACGGGTACGTCAAGAAAGTTGAATTCCGGCGACCTGGCGTGGTGCTGTCGTCGATCGGCGCGCGCTGCGGAAAATGCTTCTTTGCAGACGGAGAATGGACGACTCTTGCCAACACCCAAGTAATTCTGCCCGACACGACGGTCTGTGATCCGCGGTTCCTATGGTACCAACTGAATGACGAATTGAGCTGGCACCGATCAGGGACTGCGCAACCCTTCATCAAGCCCGCCGACGTCAGGGGCCGACGGGTGTACCTCCCGCCGATCGAGGAGCAGCGGCGGACCGCGGAGATCTTGGGCCGCGCCGACGCCCTCCGCACCAAGCGCCGCGAAGCCCTCGCCCACCTCGACGCCCTCACGCAGTCCATCTTCCTCGACATGTTCGGGGATCCACTGACTTCTTCGACTAAGTGGCCAGGAAGTCCTCTCGGAAACATCGCGGAGACGTCAAGTGGCGGGACCCCATCTCGGGCTGTCCGACACTACTTCGGTGGCTCGATTCCTTGGGTCAAGTCAGGAGAGTTGGACGAAGACGTGGTGCTGTCAACTAGCGAATGTCTGACCCCAGCTGGGCTCCAGCACAGTTCAGCGAAGCTCTTAGATGCCGGTCCAGTCCTGATTGCGATGTATGGTGCGACTGTCGGGTCAGTGTCAAGACTCGGAATCCGCGCGGCAACCAATCAGGCCGTGTGTGCCGTTCGAGTCGGGTTGCGAGTGAGGCCCGATTACTTGATCGCTTTCCTGCGCCGGATGACGCCCCAGCTGTTGGCAAGCCGTGCTGGCGGCGCCCAACCAAACCTAAGTCAAGGTCAGATACAAAGATTGATAATCGGCGTGCCGCCGCTGGCTCTTCAGGACTCCTTCGTGGAGGCCGTCGGTAGGGTGGCGAGGCTCCGCATCTCGGGCCGATGCAGTTTAGACTACACCGACGCCCTATCCGCCTCCCTCCAGCAGCGCGCGTTTGCGGGGCAATTGTGAGTGCGCCGGACGCCCTGCCGTCGTGGGAGGGGTTCATGGTCCCGCTGCTGCGGGTGTTGTCCGACGCCAAGGAGCGGACGCGGCGCGAGGTGTACTCCGACGTGGCGGATCACATGCAGCTGTCCGACGAACAACGCTCGGAGCCCCTGACGTCCGGGCAGAGCAAGGCCGACAACCGCGTGGGCTGGGCGGTCTCGGCCCTCACGCGAGCCGGGGCGGTCACGCGGCCGACCCGCGGCCGGTACGTCATAGCCGATGCCGGCACGGCATTGCTCGCCGCTCATCCGCAAGGGCTGACGCAGAAGCATCTGGATGCGATCCCCGCCTACCGCGACTACGTCCCTGCCGGACAGGGGTCAGTCGCCGGGCCCGTCGTGCCGGTAACGCACACGACGACCGCGCTCGACCCGGTTGAGCAAATCGAGCAAGGCGTCAACCGGCTCACCGCGGACGTCGCCGCCGAGTTGCTCAAGCGCCTCCGCGAGCAAGACCCGGCGTTCCTCGAGCAGTCAGTACTCGACGTGCTCATCAAGATGGGCTACGGCGGCACGGACGGGCAGGCGCGGCGGATCGGTGGTTCTGGCGACGGTGGCGTCGACGGGGTCATCGATCAGGACAAGCTCGGCTTGCAGCGCATCTACGTTCAAGCCAAGCGGTACGCGGCGGACAACACTGTCGGCCGCGAGACGATCCAGGCATTCGTCGGAGCACTGCACGGCCGCAACGTCTCCCAGGGCATCTTCATCACGACGAGCCGCTTCTCCCCCGGGGCGCTGGAGTACGCGAGCAACATCGGGACCCGGGTCGTCCTCCTCGACGGAGCCCGCTTCGCCGAGCTGATGATCACGTACGGCGTTGGCGTGCAGCCGACCAGCACCTACACGGTCGTGGCCCTCGACGAGGACTACTTCGAGTAGCTCGCGGCGGCGGCTGTCCAGTCTGTCTAGACTGCCGCTAGGAGGTGTTGCATGGCAGACACGCACTGGCAGGTGCAGGACGCCAAGCAGCGGTTCAGCGAGCTGATCCGCCGCGCGCAGACCGACGGGGTGCAGGTCGTCACCAAGCACGGTGCCGAAGTCGCCGTTGTGCTCGGCATCGA
>JAABUK010012901.1_pt1 | contig 10551 bp, 8 predicted proteins | sample 5559141 | NCBI WGS metagenome assembly JAABUK01 (sample SAMN10711869, study PRJNA513367) | rock metagenome | isolation source: Antarctica rocks | place: Antarctica: Victoria Land, Pudding Butte nord | collected 2016-01-03
GCCGGGACCCGCAGCGGCGCCGGCCGGCCGCCGGCGCGGGCGAGCGCGGGCAGGGCGTCGAGTGCGGCGGCCGGGTCGGCGAAGCGGTCGAGCAGGCGGCGGTAGGTGATCGGCCCCACCCCCTCCGTCCGCACCAGGCGGAGATGGTCAGCCAGCGCCGCCGAGGTCATCCTTTCTGGCCGATGCGCGGCTCCGTGCCCGCGATCAGCCGGACGATGTTGCCGTGATGCCGGCCGATCGAGATCGCCGCGACCGCCAACCCGGCCAGCGCCGTCTCGGGGCCCGCAAGCCACCACAGCAACACCGGCGCCGCCGCCATGGCCGCGAGCGAGCCGACGCTGGACCGCTTGGACAGGAACGCGGCCGCCAGCCACACCAGCAGGCAGACCAGCCCCGCGGGCCAGGACCACGCGAGCACCACGCCCAACGCGGTCGCCACGCCCTTGCCACCCTTGAACCCCACCCACGGCGAGGTGCAGTGCCCCGCCACCGCGGCGATGCCGGCCAGCAGCGCGGGCACGGGCCCTGCCGAGACGGCCAGCGCCAGGACCGCGACCGCGCCCTTGCCGCCATCCAGCAGCAGCGTCGCCGCCGCAACGTCTTTTCGCCCGGTCCGCAGCACGTTGGTGGCGCCGATATTGCCCGATCCCGTCTGCCGGATGTCGCCCAGCCCGGCCGCCCGCGTCAGCAGCAGCCCGAACGGAATCGAGCCGAGCAGATAGCCGATCACGACCGCCGCCAGCAGCATCATCCGAACACCCGCCGCCCGGCCTTCCACGTGCCGATCACCTGGCCCTCGAGCGCACGCCCATCGAACGGTGTGTTCTGCGCCTTGCCCGCCAGCGCCCCCGATTCGACTTGCCAGATACGCTCGGGGTCGAACAGGCAGAGATCTGCCGGCGCGCCGCGGCGGAACCGGCCGGCCTCGGCGCCGAGCAGCGCCGCCGGGGCATCGGTGAGCAGGTGCAGCGCGCGCGACATCGGCAGCCCGTTGCCGTGCACCTGCGCCAGGGTCACGCCCAGCAGGGTCGCGAGCCCGGCACCGCCGGGAGCGGCCAGCGCGAACGGCAGGCGCTTGTCGTCGGCGTCGCGCGGCTGGTGGTCGCTGGCGATGGCGTCGATCGTGCCGTCGGCCAGCCCGGCGCACACCGCCCGCCGGTCCGCCTCCGAGCGCAGCGGCGGCGACAGCTTGGCGTAGGTGCGGAAATCGCCGATCGCGGTCTCGTTCAAGTCGAAATAGGGCGGCGCGGTGTCGCAGGTGATCGGCACGCCCTCGGATTTGGCGCGTCGGATCAGGAACACCGCCTCCTCGGTCGAGACATGCGCGAAGTGCAGCAACCCGCCGGTCAGCCGCGCGAGGCGGATGTCGCGCGCGATCAGGATCGCCTCGGCCACCGCGGGAATGCCGGGCAAGCCGAGCCGGGTCGCCTGCTCGCCTTCAGTCGCGGTGCCGCCCGCCGCCAGCGCCGGGTCCTCTGGATGCTGGATGATGCGGCCGCCGAAACCGCTTGCGTAGGAGAGTGCCAGGCGCATCATGCGCGTGTCGGCGATGGCGCGCTGGCCGTCGGTGAAGGCGACCGCGCCGGCTTCGCGCAACAGGCCGATCTCGGCCAGCTCCTCGCCGCGGCAACCCTTGGTCACGGCAGCGTAGGGCAGCACGGTGATCGCCCCGGTCTCCTCGCCGCGGCTGCGCATCAGGCGCACCAGCGCCGGATCGTCGATCGCCGGCCGGCTGTCGGGCAGGGCGGCGACCGTGGTGATGCCGCTGGCGCTGGCCGCCCGGGCCGCCGAGGCGACGGTCTCGCGGTATTCGTAGCCGGGCTCGCCGAGGCTGACCCGCATGTCGACCAGGCCGGGGCATAGGATCGCGCCGTCGCCGTCGAGCGTCTGCACGCCATCGGGCCGGCCGAGATTGCTGCCCCAGTCCAGCATCGCGCCGTCGCTCACCAGCATGGCGCCGGGTCCGTCCAGGCCGCTGGCCGGGTCGATCAGGCGGACGTTCTCGATCAGCAGGTCACGCATTTCGGCGCTCCCGGCGAGAGAGCACGTCGAGCACCGCCATCCGCACCGCGACCCCCATCTCGACCTGCGTGCCGATCACGCTGCGGGCGGGGTCGTCGGCCACCGCGCTGTCGATCTCGACGCCCCGGTTCATCGGGCCCGGGTGCAGCACCAGCGAGTCCGGCTTCGAGCGGGCCAGCTTGGCGTGGTCCAGTCCAAAAAACCGGAAATACTCCCGCTCGCTCGGCACCAGCCCGCGCACCATCCGCTCGCGCTGCAGCCGCAGCATCATCACCACGTCGGCGCCCTCGAGCCCGGCCTCCATGTCGTGCATCACCTCGACGCCGAGGCTGGCCGCCGCCGTCGGGATCAGCGTCGCCGGGCCGATCACCCGCACCCGGCTGCCCATCGTCGTCAGCAGATGGATATTCGAGCGCGCGACCCGGCTGTGCAGCACATCGCCGCAGATCGCCACCACCAGCCCCTCGAGACTGCCCCGTCGCCGCCGGATCGTCAGCGCGTCCAGCAGCGCCTGGGTCGGATGCTCATGGGTGCCGTCGCCGGCATTGATGACACTCGAAGAAACCTTCTGCGCCAGCAGGTTCGGCGCGCCCGACTGGTCGTGCCGCACCACCAGCAGGTCGCAGCGCATCGCGTTCAGCGTCGTCGCCGTGTCCAGCAGCGTCTCGCCCTTGTTCACGCTGCTGGTCGAGACCGACATGTTGATCACGTCCGCGCCCAGCCGCTTGCCGGCGAGCTCGAAGCTGGTGCGGGTGCGGGTGCTGTCCTCGTAGAACAGGTTGATCAGCGTCTGCCCGCGCAGCAGGTCCCGCTGCGTCTTGCCGGAGCGGTTGAGCAGCACGTAGCTCTCGGCCAGGTCGAGCAGGGAGGCGATCTCGGGCGGATGCAGGCCCTCGATCGCCAATAGATGCCGGTGCGGATACATCAGGCGGCGGCTTGCGCGATGCGGGCCAGCGCCTCCTCGCGGCCGAGCGCCTCGAGCGTCAGGTCGATCGGCGGACTCATCGTGCTGCCGGTCAGCGCGGCCCGCAGCGGCTGGGCGACCTGGCCGAGCTTGCGCCCGGCCTGCTCGGCATAGGCCCGCAGCGCGGCATCGAGGGCAGGGGCCGCCCATTCGGTCTGCCCGAGCGCGCCCGACATGTGCTGCAGCGTCGCCTTGGCCTCGGGCGTCAGCAACGCCTGCGCCTTCGGCTCGAATGCGAGCGGCAGCGTCTGCGCCAAGAATGCTGCGCTGTCAGCCAGTTCCACCAATGTCTTCGCACGCTCCTTAAGCGCCGGCATCAATCCCCGGATCCGCGCCAGCTCACGCTCGGCGTCCAGCCCCTTGGCGGCGAGACGCGTGATCACCTCGCCGGTCAGCCAGTCGTCGTCGGCCTGGCGGAGATAGACGCCGTTCAGCTGGTCCAACCGCTTGAGGTTCATCCGGCTGGCCGAGCGGCCGACCCCGTCGAGGTCGAATAGGCGGATCGCCTCGTCGCGGTCCAGGATCTCGACGTCGCCATGGCCCCAGCCGAGGCGCAGCAGGAAGTTGAACATCGTGTCCGGCAGGTAGCCCTGGTCGCGGTAGTCGAGCAGGTTCACCGCACCGTGCCGCTTGGAGAGCTTGGCCCCGTCCTCGCCATGGATCAGCGGCATGTGGGCGAAGCGCGGCCGCTCCCAGCCCATGCCGTCATAGATCTGGATCTGCCGGAACGTGTTCGTCAGGTGGTCGTCGCCGCGGATGACATGGGTGATCTCCATGTCGTGGTCGTCGACCACCACGGCGTGCAGGTAGGTCGGCGTGCCGTCGCTGCGCAGGATGATCATGTCGTCCATCTCGGCGTTGCGCACCGTGACCTCGCCCTGGATCAGGTCGTGCACCACCGTCTCGCCCTCGCGCGGCGCCTTGAGGCGGATCACGGGCTTGACGCCTGGCGGCGCATCGGCCGGGTCGCGGTCGCGCCAGGTGCCGTCGTAGCGCGGGGCGCGGCCCTCGGCGGCGGCCTTCTCGCGCATCGCCTTCAGCTCGTCCGGCGTGCAGTAGCAGTGGTAGGCGTTACCGCGCTCCAGCAGCGCGCGCGCGACCTCGACATGCCGCGCCTCTCGGGCGGACTGCATCACCGGCGGCGCGTCCGGCGGGATGCCGAGCCAGTCGAGACCGTCGAGGATGGCTTGGGTATATTCCGGCTTGCTGCGCTCGCGGTCGGTATCCTCGATCCGGATCAGATACTGGCCGCCGTGGTGCCGGCTGAACAGGTAGTTGAACAGGGCGGAGCGGGCGCCGCCGATATGCAGCAGGCCGGTGGGGCTGGGCGCGAAACGCGTGCGGACGGTCATGCGTCGCTCTCTACCACACGTGCTCTCGACGCAAGAGTCTGCTAGAGCGGGTGTAGGACGGAGGTGACGTGCAACAAGCGGTTGCAATCGACCACGCGGAAGCGCGCAGCGGACTGGCCGAGCGGGTTCACGCTTGGGCCGACGCCGAGCAGGGGCGGTTCGGCCCCTGGCTGCCCGTCTGCATGGCGGCCGGCGTCGTCGGCTATTTCGCCCTGCTGGCCGAGCCCGCGCCCTGGATCGGCGCCGCCGCTGCAGGATTGTGCCTGCTGCTCTGCGCGCTCGGCTGGCGCCATGCGGGCGCGCGTCCCGCCGCCCTGGCCCTGCTCGCGGCCGCACTCGGTTTCCTCTCGGCCCAGACCGCCACCTGGCGCGCCGCTCCGCCGATCGATCTGCCGCGCAAGGCGGTGATCCTGACCGCCTCGGTCCGCGCCGTCGACATCCTGCCCGACGGCCGCCGCCTCGTGCTCGACGACGTGCGCCTCGGCGAGGGCGAGCCCCTGGCCCGGCGCGTCCGCGTGCGCATGAAGCGCGGCGACAGCACCGAGGTGGTCGCCGGCGATGTCGTCCGCATCCGCGCGCTGATGCGCCCGCCCGCGCCGCCCGCCTATCCCGGCGGCTGGGACCTGCAGCGCGACGCGTTCTACAACAAGCTCGGCGGTGGCGGCACGGCGCTCAATCCCATCACGGTGCTCGAACACCACCAGCCATCCGGACCCGGCGCCTGGATCCAGGCTGCCCGCGACGCGATCGGCCAGCGCGTCATGGCCGCCATCCCCGGCCCGCCCGGCGCCATCGCCGCCACCTTCCTGACCGGCAGCACACTCGCCATCCCGCAAGCCGACCGCGACGCGTTCCGCGATTCCGGACTGGCGCACTTGTTGGCCGTGGCCGGGCTGCACATCGGCATCGTCATGGGCCTCGTGTTCGGCGTGACCCGGCTGTTGCTCGCCGCCTGGGAATACAGCGCGCTCCACTGGCCGACCAAGCCGATCGCCGCCGTCACTTCGCTGCTGGCCGGCGGCGCCTACATGCTGATGGCCGGCGCGCACGTGCCGGTGATGCGCAGCTTCGCCATGGCCTGCCTGGTCACGCTCGGCGTCGTCGTCGGCCGCCGCGCGCTGTCGCTGCGCGGCTGGGCGCTGGCCGCGCTGGCGCTGATGGCGTTCGCGCCGCAGGAGGTGGTCGGCGTCAGCTTCCAGATGAGTTTCGCCGCCGTGCTGGCGCTGATTTCTGGCTACGAGGCGCTGCGGCCGCTGCTGTCGCGCCTGCACGGGCCCGGGTGGAAGCGGCGCACCGGCGCCCATGTTGCCGCGCTGGTCCTGACCAGCCTGCTCGCCGGCACCGCCTCGGCTCCCTACGGCGCCTACCATTTCGGCCACATCCAGCTCTATTTCATTGCCGCCAATGTCATCGCCGTGCCGCTGACGGCGATGTGGGTGATGCCGGCCGGGCTGATCGGCCTAGCGCTGATGCCGTTCGGGCTGGAGTGGCTGGCGCTCGTGCCGATGGGCTGGGGCGTGCAGGTGATCCTGGCCATCGGCCGCGCCGTGTCCTCCTGGCCCGAGGCCACGCTCGCTGTCCCGCCGATGCCCGGCTGGGGGCTGCTGGTGTTCAGCCTCGGCCTGGCCTGGTTGGGACTATGGCGTACGCGCTGGCGCCTGCTCGGTCTCGCGCCGATCCTGCTCGGCCTATTGTCGCCGGTCTGGGCGCCGTTGCCGGACCTGCTGGTCTCCGACGACGCCCGCCTGATTGCCTGGCGCGATGGTGGCACCTATTGGATGCAGACCCACCAGGGCCAGTCGAAATTCACCCGCGAGGCGTGGGAGCAGCACTTCGCGTCGGGCCCGATGCGTCCGGTCCGCACCGGCGAGCCCGAGTCATGCGACGCCGCGGCCTGCCGCAAGGGGCCGGTGCTGCTGCTGCGCGACCTCCGCCCGCAGCCCGACTGCACCGGCGTCTCGCTCGTGGTCGCCGCCGAGCCCGCGCGTGACCGCTGCCCGCGCGGCACCGGCCTGCTCGACCGCTTCACCGTCTGGCGCGACGGCGCGCACGCAGTCTGGATCGAGAACGGCGCTGTCCGCGTCGTCTCGGACCGGGCCACCCGCGGCACCCGCCCCTGGGTTCCGCCGCCGCCGACCCCGCGGCGAACCACGCCGAACCTGCCCATGGCCGCCGCCGACGCGCTCCCGCCCGCCGCCGAGGAGTGACTTAGACGGCAGGCTCGCCTTGCACCGGCTCCTGGCCCATCTCGCGAACCAGCGCCGTGACCTCGGCGATGCACGCATCCACCGCCGCGCCATCGACGCCCTTGGCCACCAACGCCACCCCGTTGCCGCTCGCGCGATAATACGGGTAGCTGCCGAGGTCGAGATCCGGATAGCGCTGCTGGATCGCCCCCAGCCCGGCCGCCACATTGCCCTCCAGCAGCCCGGCCGCATGCACCGCCCGCGACGACACCGGCGTTCCGCCATCGAGCGTCGACGCCAGCCCGGCGAACATCGCCTGCATGATCCGCGGCACCCCGGCCATGACATGCACGTTGCCGATCGTGAACCCCGGCGCGATCGAGACCGGGTTGTCGATCAGCGTCGCGCCGCGCGGCATCGTCGCCATGCGCTGCCGCGCCGCGTTGAACTCGCCGGGCTGGTAATGCTTCTCCATCCGCGCCCACGCCTCCGGATGCGGCTCCCACTTCACGCCGAACGCCGCCGACACGCACTCGCTGGTGATGTCGTCATGCGTCGGCCCGATGCCGCCGGTGGTGAACACATGGTCGAACCGGGCGCGGCACTCGTTCAACGTGGTGACGATCGTCTTGGCCACGTCGGGAATTACGCGCACCTCGCGCAGCGGGATGCCGATCGCGCCCAGCCCGTTGGCGAGGAACTTGATGTTGAGGTCCTGCGTCCGTCCGGACAGCACCTCGTTGCCGATCACCAGCAGGCAGGCCGTGGGATTGGGCATGGCTACAGAAAGTCCCTCAACAGCGGAATCAACGGCTTGTCGGCCGGCGGCATGGGATACTCGGCAAGCTTGTCCGGCCGCACCCAGGCCAGCGCCTGGCCCTCGCGCCCCTCCGGCCGGCCGGTCCATCGGCGGCACAGGAACAGCGGCATCAACAGGTGGAAGCTGTCATACGCATGCGACGCGAACGCGAACGCGGCCAGGCAGGAGCTGGCGACGTCGATGCCCAACTCCTCGTTCAGCTCGCGGATGACCGCCTCCTCCGGCGACTCGCCCGGATCCATCTTGCCGCCCGGAAACTCCCACAGCCCGGCCAGCGCCTTTCCCTCCGGCCGCCGGGTCAACAGCACCCGCCCGTCGGCGTCGATCAGCCCGCAGGCCGCGACCAGCACCAGCCGCTTGCCCGTCTCGGCCGTGGCGTCCGGACCCGGCCGGCCGAACAGATCGTCCCGCGTCGCCTCGAACCGGATCACCGGATGCTGCCCCCCGCGCGCCAGGAACGGCGCCATGCCGGTGCCGACCTCGCGGAACCCGGCCTGCCGCAACACCGCGCCCGAGGCCGGATTGTCGACCGCGACATGCGCCTCGAGCCGCTCGATATCGAGATTGGCCAGCGCCCAGCGCGACAGCCGCGCCGCCGCCTCGGTCGCCACCCCATGGCCCCAGAACGCCTTGCCGATCCAGTAGCCGAGATTGCCGACTTCCGGCGTCATGTCCAGCCGCAGCCCGATGCAGCCGATCAGCATCTCGCGCCCGGCCTCCTGGCCGGTGATGGCCAGGTGGTAGCCACTGCCGCGCTCGATCTGCTCGAGCGTCGAGGCGATCCACTGGTCGGCCAGCGCGCGCGGGTAGGGGAACGGCAACTGCGACAACATCCGCACCACCGCCCAGTCGTTGACCAGCCGGTGCACCGTCTCGGCGTCGTCGAGACGCAGCGGGCGCAGCAGCAGCCGCTCGGTGGCGAGCGGCTGGAACGCGGGAATCGCCGAGAGCTGCAGCGCCACGCTAGCTTCGATAACTGCCGTTGATGTCGATGTAGCCGTGCGTCAGGTCGCAGGTCCACGCGGTCGCGCGTCCGTCGCCTAGGCCGATATCGACGGCGATGCTGATCTCGCGGCCCTTCATGTGCGCGACCACCGGGCCCTCGTCATAGGCCGGCACCACCGTGCCGTGGCGCGCCATCCAGGTGCCGCCGATGCCGACCGAGAGCAGGTCGCGGTCCGCCGGCTCGCCGGCCTTGCCGACGGCCATGACGATGCGGCCCCAGTTGGCGTCCTCGCCGGCCACCGCGGTCTTGACGAGCGGCGAGTTGGCGATCGCCATCGCGATCCGGTGCGCCGATTTCTTCGACACCGCCCCGGTGACGTCGATGCGGATCAATTTCTGCGCGCCCTCGCCGTCGCGGATCACCTGCAGCGCGAGGTCGTGCATGACGGCCTCCAGCGCGTCGCGGAAGGCGCGAACTGATTTCTTGTCGTCCTTCTCGATTTTCGCGTGGTTCGCCCGGCCGGTCGCGAACAGCAGCACGGTGTCGCTGGTCGAGGTGTCGCTGTCGACCGTGGTCGCGTTGAAGCTGCGCTTGACCCCGTGCGACAGCGCGTCCTGCAGCAGCGAGACCGGCAGCTTGGCGTCGGTGAAGATGAAGGCGAGCATGGTCGCCATGTCGGGCGCGATCATCCCGCTGCCCTTGGCGATACCGCTGATCCGCACGGGCGCGCCGCCGAGCTCGACCGTGCGGGTGCTGCCCTTGGGGAAGGTGTCGGTGGTCATGATCCCGCGCGCGGCCGCCTCCCAGCGGTCGGCGGCCAGCTGGTCGTGCAGGCCCGGCAGCGCCGCGGTCAGCTTGGCGTGCGGCAACACCTCGCCGATCACGCCGGTGCTGGCGACGAACACCTCGCCCGGCTTGCAGCCGACGAGCTCGGCGGCCGCCTCGGCCGTCGCCCGCACCGCGTCGGCTCCGGCGCGCCCGGAGAACACGTTGGCGTTGCCGGCATTGACCACCAGCGCCCGCGCCCGGCCTAGGGCGAGATGTTCGCGACACCAGTCGACCGGCGCGCCGGGGCACTTGTTGCGAGTGAACACGCCGGCCACCCGCGTGCCCTCGGCCAGCTCGACCATGATGAGGTCGGTGCGGCCCTGGTAGCGAATCCCCGCCTGTGCCGCACCGAGCCGCACCCCCGCCAGGGGCGGCAGCGCCGGCAACGGCACGGCGAGCGGCGAAACGGGGATCGCCATGCTACTTGCCCGGAGTGGCTGGCGCTGGCGCGGGCGTGGAGTCCGGGGCGGCGACCATCGGCGTGCCGTCGAGGTTGAACTTCTCGATCGCCACGCCCTGCTTGGCGCTCGCCAGCACCTTGGCCACGCCCTCCTGGATGATCTGACGGCGGATATCGTCGCGCACCTCGTCCAGCTTCGGCGCCGGCGCGGTGCGCTTCTCCTCGAGCTTGATCACGTGCCAGCCGAAGCGCGTGTGCACCGGGGTCGTGGTGATCTCGCCGGGCTTGAGCGCAAAGGCGGCGTCGGAGAACTCCGGCAGCATGTCGCCCTTCTTGAACCAGCCCAGCTCGCCGCTGTTCTGCGCCGCCGACGGGTCGGTGCTGTTCTTCTTGGCCAAGTCGGCGAAGTCGCCGCCCTTCTGCAGCTGGGCGATGATCTCGCGGGCCTTGGCCTCGGTCGCCACCAGGATGTGCTCGGCGCGCGCCTGCTCCTCGCCGGTCTTGCCGGCGTATTCCTTGTCATAGCGCGCCTGCAGCGCCTCGGGCGTGAGCAGCGGCTGGATGTCGCGCGCCAGCAGCCCGTTCTGCAGCGCCTGGTCGGTGGCGCGCTGGATAGCCTGCTTGACCTTCGGATCGTCCTGCAGGTTCTCCTTCTTGGCCTGCAGCACGATCACGTCGCGGTCGACCAACTGGTCGAGCAGCATCGGATACAGCATGTTCGGCGGCATCGCGCGCAGCTGCTCCGGCAGGGTCTGCAGCGCCTCCTGCAGGTCGGCATAGCGGATCACGTCGGGGCCGACCTTGGCGATCACCGTATCGGCCGCGGGCGCCACCATCGGCGCGGCCGGGAGGGCGGCCGAGGGAACGATGGGCGGCGCGGCAGCCGGCGCAGACGGGCTGGCAGCTGGGCTGGTCTGGGCCAAGACGGGGCAGGGGGCCAGCAAGGGCGCGCCGAGCAGGGCGACGGCGGCGGCGAGCGTGGCGGCTGGGCGGGAGCGGCGCATCTTGGTTCCTTGAGAGAAGCGGGCGGACC
>JAABUK010012902.1_pt1 | contig 10551 bp, 10 predicted proteins | sample 5559141 | NCBI WGS metagenome assembly JAABUK01 (sample SAMN10711869, study PRJNA513367) | rock metagenome | isolation source: Antarctica rocks | place: Antarctica: Victoria Land, Pudding Butte nord | collected 2016-01-03
AATGCTCATCAGTCTGGGCAGCAAGCATCAATCCACCTTCACTGTTGAGTGCACCACATGTCAAAGCCAAGTTACGCCAGTAAAGATGCACCACAACATGCAGTAGTTTTGCATCCCAAGCGCGGTGAAACTCTCTATCATGATTTTGCTTGTCTATGCTATTTTTCTGTCTGTTTCGCTCTCTGGTGAAAGACTGCAATCTAGTCAAATGGGCTAGCTGGCCCCAACAAATGTAAAATCCCTGGCTGACTAATTGTGGCAATTATGTGTTATGCTATAGGATTCTCGTGTTGTGGGATGAGCAGGGTGTCAGGTGGGGTGGTGCTGACCTGAGGATGGTGAGGGCAGAGGTAGCAGCTCCAAAGTCAGCTTCCAGCAGCTTTGCCTGGAAGTCCTCCTCAGCTGACACATCAAGCAGAGCTTTGGGGTCCTGATCTGCAGGCACCTCATGTTAGCAAGATGGCTGCTGTAACCATTGCAGACACTGCAACTTTGTCTGCACTGGAGGGTACCAATTTTAAGAGGCGCAGCCAAAGCACTGCTGCAGTCTGCTAGATGAACAGATCAAAATATATCACAGTGCGGGTAGGTCAGTACAGTTGCATGATCAAAACCACCAGATGCAGAAGCAAGCCATCACAACACGCTAGGTGTTCTGCAACTTGCTGGTTCACAATTATGCCATGCCCTGGTTCCATGTTTCTAAACCCTGGTCAAGGCAAACAAATGCAGACAATGAAAGGGCCCACCTGGGGCTTTATGCTGCCTGTGCACTTTGCTGTTCAGAGACAGCAGCTTTCGGTAGCCCCAGTCACACAGCTCCAGCAAGGAGTCCTCATCAACTGCTTCACAGGCCTCCTGATGATACAAGGTAATCTGCAGGCATCACGTGTCCACCTTGCAGCACACCAGCTTCTATCCAGCAGCATTTGCTCAGCTTGCTATCAGCAACATGTTCTCTGGCAGCTGTAAAAAGAATAAGTTTGCATTTGAGCATACTTGTGAAAGGTGCCCTGATAGTAAGGACAGTGATCTGGGCTGAAGTACTGGTCATACAGCAGCTGTTTCAGCATGAGGCAGCAAAGCAGCAGGAGGGCATCACCTCTAGCAAGTTGGCCACAGCTGCTTCATGCTGGAGCAACATGTAGCTGGTCATGGAGTCCACTTGCTCAGCAACATGCTGTTGCAGCAGTGGCAGAACATTGGCTTTCCACACCTAGCATGCAGCACAAACACAAAGATTGGAAATGGGCCTATTTGTACATTGCCCGTCTGTCTGAGTGCCCTGCTAAGCAGCGCTGCACATGCATTTTGTTTAGCCCAGCATTGTAGTCACTGACTGTTTAGTGCAAACTTCAGCTGGCTAAGCGTCAGTGCCATGGGTTCGACAATACTGTTTGCTGCAGCAGCTGTGGCATCAGCAACATTTAGTGCCCACAGCAAAGATTCCCTACCGGACCGCAACAGCAGACTGCAAAGCTCACCTCAAAAGTCACAAGTTCTCTGACCAGGACAGGGAACTTGTCCAATGACACAAATGCACTCTTCACAAACTCATCAGAGTGAGTCTGTGCATTGTGGTGAGCCTGCAGTCAATGCTTCTGTGTTTGCAGGCAACAACATCAACTGTATGAGCACTGCATGCCATGTTCTGGTGAGACACTGACAGTACGCTCCTGGGCATGATATTACACTGGTCAGGTCAGTAGACGCTTGGCAATTGCCATGATGTGACTACGTTGCCATGCAAAACAACGAAAATGCAATGTTGCAGTAGGCAAAATGAGGCAGGAGTTGATGAAAGGTCAGGGGCTAGCACCTGCAGGTTGAGCTTAGTGATCTGGCCGTGCTGAGCCCTCCATTCAGGACTGCCGACCTGAAAATAACCGTCGCGGTAAATCATCGCTATTGTGAAAAACGCAGTACTCCAGCTCAAGCAGCGTATACCTGATCCACGCCAAAAGATCGCAGTGTTTCGATGATGTGTTCAGCTTCTGGCGCTGTCAGCAGACCCTGCGCCAATACGTCTTGTCTTACTCTGTGCCGACGAGCTTGATGGGTGCTTGCTACCTACTTCATGTTACAGATACTTACCGCGCCGGCTTGCTGCGACACATCCTCTTTTGCCCGCGCGATCAGGTGTTCCATCCCTCTGGGCGGCCGATGCGACTGAACTCCTCTACAGTGCGTGTGCAAGATTGGACTGTTCCATCAATGCGTAGACCTGCGGCGAGACAAGGCGTTTGCAGGCACCTGCAGTGAGTTGTGTGCGTTACGTTTGAGTCTCCCGACACTGGTATCAAGCAGGGCGCGCAAGTATCTCTGCTACGCAAGAAGCACAGCAATTCAACCGACACACCTTCCTCTTTTCGGGTTCACCGCCGTGGACACCTGCTGTAGCGCGAGTGACTTGCCGGTGAAGGCACTAGTGATGTTGGAGTGCAGGCTGACAGCATTCCCCCAATTTGCCAGCTGTTTTGCACGCAAAAGGCCTAGGGCAAAATGGCTTTCTTGGTCAACGTGCATGGCAAACAGGACAGGTACAAAGGCCACCTGTGGTAGCGACAACAGCCTACCGCCCCAGCTGCAGCTGTACACTCAGCACCACAAGTTCTGGCTATAGCTCATGAATTCAGATGCTGCTACATCAAAAAGTGACGCAAGGTATGGGCGCGGCACAATGCTGAGGAAGTCAGAAGCTGAAGTATGTATCCATATACTTGGATCACATCCTTCAACACCCAGTTGACTGTATTAGACTTTTGAACCACCTGGCTTTAATGACAAGGAGCAAGTCTGCTACCGTGTCTTTTAAAAGCTGCTTTGTGCTGCTTGCTGTCTACTGGGTCCATACAGTCTGCCGTCTGTGTGACTGTCACATCTGACTGCCAACGCAGTTCAGTGTTGCGACGCTGGGCAGGATGTCCAGCTTCTCACCTTTCAGAACAGCATAGGACAGCATAGGAGTGCCTTTTGGCAGATCCTCAGCTTTCCATACCGCACTTCAGGCCCAGGAGGTGGATTGATATTGCAGAACAGCACCGCATCACTTTGCCTCATCAGCTAGTCTCAGTGCAGCTCTTTGCTGGGCTATCTCCCAGGCATGCAAACGAATTCGCCCTTGTCACAGATGCTGATGCAACAAACACAGCACATCAGTGCATGTGTACAGGGGCCAGGCGCTGAGTCCTGTATGTGTACAGACCTTGAATTGCTGCTGGACCTTTGTGTGCAACAGCAGGCATACCAAACAATCCTTTTGAGTTTTCTGCAATTCCATCAGAATGTCATCCATGGCATGCACTGCTGTCAACTTGTGCTCACCACATATCATGTTGAACATATCATGTTAAAGTATGCCCTTTTGTTCCTCAGTTGTGATGCAGCAAATGACCTGACTGTGTTTCCCAATGCAGAATGCAACTGTCACTGCCTATAACACGCTCTCGTATTTTTGCTTGTAGCTATTTCAGCTGCATCTTTACACTATTTCACTTTTGACAGCAGCCAATTCGGTATGGTGTTCTAGCCCAGTTCCATGCATGGTGAAGCCAGACTTTACTGCTTAGCAAACTTTTCCAAAAATGCACGCTGCTCCTGAGCCTCAGGAAGCAGCTTGGCAGCCAGGCTGGTGGTTTGCTTTGGAAATTCACTGCGCTGTGAGATTGCTTCATAAGCAGTGGCTGAGTCATTGGCGTTGTTAAATATGGCTGCCACAATGCCCTTGTCCCCACCAAGGTTAGCAAGCTTGACCTTGGCTGAGTTAATGGAAGTGGAGATGGTTGTCTCTTTTTCTGGGGGAGGATTGAGCAGACCTGCGCAGCACCGACACTGTCAGAGTTAGACTCTGACAAGTGGTGGGTTGTTGTCTGTCTTGAGTTGTTGAGAGTATGTGATTGTCCAGTGCATTAACATATATGCTGATGCTAGGTGCTAGCTGGTGCTGAGAGTGGCACAGACACTTTGGTGATGCCCATGCACTGCCATTGTTATGCTGATGCAGTGGTGTGCAAGAATGAGTATGTGACATGCTGTTGAGGTTGGACATGGATATAATGGATAATGTCAGTCAGGTGCAGAATGGCACAAGCTGCAAAGCAAAAAAGCTATCCTGACACAACAGGATTTGCACACAGAGCTCGTCCGCAGCTGTAAAGTGCCTCTGTTTGGGAACAATTGAAAGAGGACCTACCTCTCCACTGCTTAATATGGCTATCAGCCTGGCCAGCAAACTTCTGCATGGCTTGCTTGAATTCTGCATCGCTGCCCTTCTCTGCAGCCTGACCATAAGCCGCACTGCAGTCATGCGCCAGCTGCAGCAAGCCTGTGACAGCCTCCTCATTGGTCTTGGACTTAGGAATCTGAGTCAGGGCTGGAACTGCAGAGGCACACACAGGGCAGGTTGTTGGCTGAGAAAGTGCTGCATTTGAGACGCAAACCACCCTGTGCAAGGAGCACCTCAAGGGAAACAGAGGTCATTCTCTTGAATTTGACTTCAGGCAGAATTTATACTGCCAATTCGAGGGTCAATGCCAGCATAAGCAAATAATGCATGTGCTTTGACTGCGTATCTGTGTCTTTGCACGGGTAGAAGAGCAGGCGATAATAACAGAAGTGACAACGCGTGCAAACACACAACCATACAGCTGTGTGGACTGGAAGTGCGCGACGGACCCTGGAGCCTGCACTGATGCCGGCGTGGAACCATCATCAAGCAGGCAGACTGACTGCACAGCTTACCTTGAGCCATGGCGATCAAGCGCGAAGGAGCTGCGCTGCGTCTGGGTGACCAGACAGGTGATTGCGACGATCTGTGCGCTGATCGTTGTGGCTGGTGGGCACTGAACGGTGCGGGGAGGGCTGTTGTGATCGAGCGCCTAGCACAGCTCAGGCGCGAGGTAAGCAACGAGGCGGAGACTGTGGATGTCATTTCGGAAAATGTGGTCTTGAGGGCGGACACTGTCTGGGAGAATGTTGAGTACGTGTGGATTGTGCGCACCAACTTACGCCACGCAATCTGCTTCCAAGTGGGCTTGGTACACCGTAACTAGTGTACGGTACTGTAATGTATTGTCTGGGGAAGCTGACGCAGAAGCTAGCTGTCTGACCAAGCTTTTCCTCTGACAATGAAAGCTTGCAAGCAATTGGTTCAATCAGCAAATCTCTCTTTTACGTGCAATACTTGGCACATGCACAACGGTGCAGTAGGCTTGCAAGTTCAGAAGTCTTTGCCAGACTCTGAATTTGATGCCTTGCGAATTTTGACATTGACTTCAGGGCAAACTGACCATGATGACTGCTGATTGCGTCTCCGACTGCGTCGAAAGCTTCACAAAGCTGCTGTACCCTGCTGACAGCACCAATCTGAAGCTTTTTCTGTCAAGTTTGATCGTGCAATGTTGGAGTGATCCCCAAGAGCATGCTGACTCGGGACACTTACATGTAATCCCAAAAAGCATGATTACTCAGGCTTAAACGAATGGCAATTGCAATCTATGTACATCGCAATCTCAGCAATGCAAGATTGCCTACATATACCGCAAGAAGAAGAGGCATGCCTGGAAAACCAGACTGACCTAAAAAGTCAAACGTCGCAACTCAAAGTCCCCAGGTGTTCATCAGGCAATCGACAACTTGCAGACCAGACCCTGAAGACCAGCTGTCACAGCCGATGTCACATCAGGTCTTACAGGTCATGTGTCAGCCGTGCACCTCGTCAGTGACAGGTCCTGATCCCTCTGTTGCACAGACACCTAGCAAACTGCGCCACAACTACCCCAAGCCGGCCAGCTAAGGAGCTGCACTCCGACGCAGTCTTGTCCATGCCGCACTCACCTCTGTTCTTCAATTACCGCCACCCATGTTAGGCAAACTCAGCTGTTAGGCATGTTGTGAAGGTTACAGCAGGCAATCGCACATGGGCACTTAGTAGCAGGAGCTCTTGCACATCACGCTTTGCTTTCAGATGAGCTCTGTTGGCGCTCGTACGCTGTCTAGCGCGCAGAGAAAAGAGGTCCTGGACCGTCTGATACTAGAGAGGCAGTCCAAACCAAGCCTGTCATCTGCTCCCAGCACTGAGTCCATTGCTGATAAGCGTGAAAGGGTCCAGCAGTTGCTGAGAGAGCGAAGAGCGTCTCAAGGTATGCCGCATCCTGCAGCTGTTGTTCACTTGTTCTGCAAACTTGTTTGTAGGGTCCCAGTCAGCATGCTCGGTGGATGTTTCAGCATAGTTGCTTACAGCAGACAGCAGCCTATACATTGATGTTGCAGGTGCAGGCGTCAGAACTGCGGGTGGCAACAGTTCTCTGGTCTCCCCTGAAAGCTCAGTAGGCGGTCTGTCTGAGCACCGATACCAATGGCACAGTCATCCTGTTGCAGAGCCTGGCTTGGTGGCTGCTCAATCCACACCAGCCTATGAATCAGATCCTCTTGAGCGGCTCTCAGACCATGAAGAGCCCAGAGTCAGGCACCAACTGCCTGATCTGGACTCTAGCCAGCCTGGGCCCATTGAGATTGACACCTCACTGTTGTACACGCCGCAATCTGGCAACAGCAGCACAGATGTTAGCCACTCAGGTGAGTTATGGCAAATGTCTGCAATTGCCATGTCACAGTGCTGGTCACCTTGTGCTGTTGCCTTGACATGCCATTAGACTCTGCACTGCTATTGTGGTCTGACCAAGCTGCTCTTTCCAACCTTGAACACCCAGATCTTTGACAAGCAGCAATAATCCTGCTAGGCAACAGGAAGAATACTTCAGCCTCCTAATGATCCTGCTTTGGAGACAGTATGCTGCTGTGACATTGCAGGTGCACATGAGCAGCCATCGGTGAGCAATCAGTCACACCATTCTGCCTGGCGCCTGTCACAGCAACATGAGGCAGAAGGGGAGGCGCAGAGTGGGTACCATGGGGATGAGCCATTTGCAGGAGAGGAGGGTGTATCAAGCAGCAGCAGAGTCAGCTTGAGTGATTCAGGCTATGTCTCTGGGCCCAGGCCTACTGATGGGGGTAGACAACGGGCTACAAGTGTGCCAAGAGACAGGCCAAACTTCAGATCTACAGTGCCTAGGTATGCACAGCAACTGTAATTGAAGCTGGCTGCTGATGCATGGTGACAGGCTGACTTGTGCTGTCTTGTATGTGCGAAACTCCTGTCAGCATGATTTGGCACTGCCAAGGTCCTATGTCATCTGACGTGGCCCCAGTGTTGTGCATGTGCATGATGAACATTGGCCATTTCATCTCAGAACTCACAAGGCAGCAGTAAGATGTCAAACTCAAAGCACACCATCTGCCGCAAAAAGGCAGTATTTTTGCCACTTTACACTTGCAATGGTAACATGTTCATTCACGCTGATGTGGACAGGGAGTTTAATTTGAGTGGCGCCCACCCAAAGATGTCCAAGCAGGCAGTCTTGGAGAGGCGGCAGCAACAGCAGCATGATGATGACTTGACCTTCAGGCCAAACACAAGTGGTGCCAGGGGGCGCAGTCAGTCAGCAGGCAGGCAGCGGCCCACAGGGGATCAGCGCCTGGAGCAGCTGGCTAGGCCAAAGACCGCCCACTGGGACAAGTGTAAGTACGTGTGTCCTCCAACATCTGTTTGCCATATGACTTGTTCCCCCTGGGTTTGCGTATGGGACATGCTTTCTGACATCTGTGCATTAACTCAGACACCCCAGGCGGTGTTTGTATGCAAAGACAGATATCACTTCGCATGTGCAAATCATTCATGCGTAAGCACTGTTGTGCAGAGAAGGAAAGAGGACAGTCACCAACAGCCTGACATGCGCTGCTTTTCCCTCAGCGTGTGCCTGTATGCAACTTTACCAGTCCCAAGCATGCACTGTGATGTATGCAGTTCATGCAGGCACATCCTGTGTGCACCATTGTCACTGCAAGAACAATCTCAGCGGCCAACATCAGGTGCATCAGTAAGCTGCAGCAGACTTTGGCATATCTCTGCAGGTGCACAGCTGAAGCTGGAGGAGGACGGGCAACAGTTGACAGGCTGCACCTTTGCCCCCAAGACTGGGCGCCCACCCAAGGAGGACGCTGCCCCCAAGCAGCCCTTCCCAGATCGCTTGTACAGGCGGCGCGATGGCAAGTATGCTCAGGTGAGGCTGCACTGCAATGCATGGACTACCTTCATCTCTTTACTGCACAGGCATAGCTCCCCTGCATAGAACCATGCGCCATAACGCCTTGTGACAACACAACGTCGCAGCAACTATTTGGTATTTTTGTTTCATGATGCATCAGCCCATGGGTTCCACATGCATCAGCTAATCCTGCAACTTGCCATGTAAACTGTTTTGCTGTTCCTTCTGTCCCTTATCTATTTCGTCGTGCATGCCTACAAGCAATTACTCTGGATGGTGTGCTAGCCGCCATGCCAACTTGCTAGAACGTCCGCATCTTCTCTGCAGAATGTGCCTGCCAATGTTTAGAAGCCCTCTTGTTCTCCTTTGAAGATCATGCCATCATCATGGGAAAGCACTGCTCAATCCACTGTCGCTGTTTCTCAACTCATTTGCAAAAGCTGCCATCAGCAGCTAGGCAGTGCATGCTGAAGATGGTTTGCTGTGGTGTGCACAGTGGGAGAAGCTGCGGCTGGAAGCTGAGGCAGCAGCTCTGAGGGAGTGCACCTTTGCCCCCAAGGCTGTGGCCAACAACAGGCGCCACCTGGCAGGCTACGTGCCCATCCAGGACCGCCTAGGAGACCTGCAGAGGCGCCGCAGGTCACCACTCTTGTTGCACATCTCAGTTGACAGCACTCACTGTTGAGAGCATTGCCTGAACCCAGCATTCTGTAACAAAGGGGTTGTGCAGGAAGACAAGGCCTGTCTCACACTCAGACCTGCTCAGTGTCCCAAGCCTAGACTGCAGTCTTGCTTATGTGTCAGAGAGTATGCCTGTGCTCTTGCTGCAGCAACAGATTGCTACATTAAAGGCACACGCTAAGATCCTTGCGCCAGCCTCTATTAGGAGAGTGCATCCATGGATATAAGCCAGACAATACAAACAAACACAAAATCTTTTACGCCTTTTGGCGTTCCCAGGTGCAAGCCTGGAGCAATCCTGGTACCAGAGATCAGGTGGCCACTGCACACCTACTTAACCCGATGTCAGCTCAAAAACCAAGTTCCAAAAAACTGGGACTTGAAATGGCCAGACAACACACTGTATGCAGGGCAGTTTTGGCCCAGATGCAGATGTTGGTGAACAAGGTTCCTTTTCTGGCCTTCACCTCAGCTGGTCCTCGTCGCAGCATGCCTTTACTAGCACAGCAACAAGCCTGTGACTGATAGCATGTTGTGGTGTAGTGAGAGGCTGGCCCAGACGCAGCTGTCAGTGGAGGAGGACCCCAACCTGACCTTTGCCCCGGCTGTGAATGACCGCAGCATGCGGCTCGCCATCTCCAAAGAGCTGCGAGAGGTGCGGGAGGATCTGCCCCTGGTAGACCGCCTCACCTCACGCCAACCCCTCAAGCTCAACCCTGGTCAGTCTCACATGTCCCTTCGCTGAATGGCTCACGTATGTGGAGTGCATGTGAAGTGGCATTGCTTTGGACTACATGGCTGGGGCATGTGAGCCTCCTGCCTGGGCTACTCTGTTCAACACATAATCACACCAAAACATGTTGCGAATACACTGGGTTTGTGTTGGTGTGCTGATACCATGTTCATGCCTGTCTCCTGCCTCCGCTCTCAGCACTGTGCAAAGAATAAGACGGCTCATGTCACTGTTTCTGAAGAACATGACAGCACAGCATGGAGGGTTCTTGTCAATCTGCAAATGACGCCAGATTAGGATGTTGCCATAATACCAATCCATGGACTTTTGCCTCTGCACAGTGAAAGCTGAATATTTATGCCGGTCAGGAGGCGTCAAAGGTGCAGCTAGTTCTGGCTTGCTCTGTAACATGATGCTGATGCATTGCATATGCACAATGAAGCGCCTGGGTATGCAGGTGTGATAGAAGAGGAGGCACAGTGTACCTTCAGTCCCCACATCAACCCAGCTAGTGAGCAGCTGCTGGAGGACAGCTTGCAGGTTCCTGCCAACTTCTATGAGCGGCAGCGCTTCTTCTACGAGATGCGGCAAGAGCGCATGCAGCGCTTGCAGGCTGAGGCGGTGAGCTTGCTGTCTTGCGCATGTCTGACGCCCTTGCATTCATGACTTGCTGAATGCACATGCAACCTTGCATAAACTCAGGTTGGTTCTAGCTGGCCTCTACAGCCTGGTCTTGATGTCTGAGTTCAGTGTTTGGTTGATGGATGGATGGATTGCTTGATTGATTGATTGGTTGATTGACTGACGGCTGAATTAGTCGGTACACAGACAGTAGAGTATGATATGAGAATGGACTCCCATCATATTCGAGGGGATTTTTACAATGGCATGCCCAAGTAGGTACTATACGCTGCACTTGCAAGGTCAAGGCTAGCAGCAGCAAGCCTGTTCCCGCTGCCCATGTCCTCTCAAGAGTTGAGTTCATTCTACAGCTTCCGCAGAGCTGTTGAGGTCATGTTTTGCGTGCATGTT
>JAABUK010012903.1_pt1 | contig 10550 bp, 17 predicted proteins | sample 5559141 | NCBI WGS metagenome assembly JAABUK01 (sample SAMN10711869, study PRJNA513367) | rock metagenome | isolation source: Antarctica rocks | place: Antarctica: Victoria Land, Pudding Butte nord | collected 2016-01-03
GAGGGAGGGGAGTGAAGGGCACCACTGGTTTGACCGAAAGGCAACAGTAGGCAGGGGAGTGAAGGGCACTTGCCTTTCCACGTAGGTCCACAGGCTCCCCTTCCACCTGCTGCATAAGGCCCAGGGCGGCCCCCAACAGGGAGGACTTACCTGACCCCGTGGACCCCACCACCACCATCAGGTCTCCAGAGTCCACACTCACTTCTAGATTAGTCAGACTGGGCGCTGCAGATTCCTCCCATGTGAAGTCTCCTTTCAGTTTGAGGGCCTGCTCACCTACAACAGCACGCACACACTTACAGAATCCTCCCATGTGAAGTCTCCTTTCAATTTTAGGACCTGCTCACCTACAACAGCACGCACACACTTACAGATTCCTCCCATGTGAAGTCTCCTTTCAGTTTGAGGGCCTGCTCACCTACAACAGCACGCACACTTACAGATTCCTCCCATGTGAAGTCTCCTTTCAGTTTGAGGGCCTGCTCACCTACAACAGCGCGCCAGCACAGATTGGTCATGTGGGTTTGCACCCAGAAAGTCAACAGCATCATCGGTGACTTGAGCCAATGGCTTGAGGGACCCCTCATAGGACCCCTCATGGGACCCCTCGTGGGTCCCTCAAAGATGAGATGTTGAGCACATTGTTTTTGTGTCAGGCACACAGCCCATGCCTGAGAGCACTCCTGTTACAAAGTTTAGGGTTGCAAAATTCAGGGTCAAAGGGGAATGGGTGTTACCTGGGCCTGCAGGCTTTTCAGACACAACAGTCATCAGAACCCACTAACATGTTTCCCAAAGAGTTTGACGTGAATGGAGATTGTGCTTTGTCGCCAGTTCTCACAGAGTCAAGCCATGCAGATCATGTCCCTTTGCCACGAATTTGTCAAATTTTGCAAGATTATTTTGTCAAATTTTGCATGAGTAATGCCTGTGCTAGCAAGGGCTGTTTCTGGCATGCTGTGCTGTTCAGCTGCCGCCAAAAGCTTGTCATGTTGTACAGCTCATCTGTCGAATTTTGCATGACTATTACCTGTGCTAGCAGGGGCTGTTTCTGGCATGCTGTGCTGCTCAGCTGCCGCCAAAAACTCTCTGAGCCGTGTGATGGCCACTTGGGCATTCACCAGCTGACTGATCAGCTGAGGCAGCTGGAACAGGGGCATCCTCAGAATCTGCATCACACACCAATCATCAGACATGGCATGTCATCAAGCAACTGATGGCGTGCAAAAAGTCTCTTGAGTCGTGTGATGGCCACTTGGGCGTTCACCAGCTGGCTGATCAGCTGGGGCAGCTGGAACAGAGGCATCCTCAGGATCTGCATCGCACAGACAGTGTGACAGACATGGCAGGTCACCGAGCAGATGATGGCATGCAGAAACATGTGCTTCTGGAAGCTTCTGGAAGCTTGTAAAGGCCTGAGCTGCTACTGGGTTCCAGGAACAGTGAGCCCGTCCTTTGACGCAAAGGACTTGGCCGCACTGCAAGAAGAAGAAGAACAAGAAGGAGAAGAAGAAGAAGAAGAAGAAGACTCAACATGAAAAGGGCGGAAACCAATGGAGGCCTCATCAGCTTATGGCCCAGCAGCACATACACCATGAAGCTGACTAATGAGGCACTTGAGTAAGTGGGGCTGGGGAAGAAGATCAAGGGAAACCAGAAAAAGAAAATTGCAACCCAACAAAGAAAGGGAGAAAGATGTGAAGGCCTTGGCTGCGGCCAGCTTGTTGCACAGCAGACATACGCCATGAACGTGCACGTTGACGCGGAGACAGACACAGAAGACAGGCGCAGGGGGTGGGGCGGAGAGGGGCAAGATGAAGAAGAAGAAAGGGGGAAGAGGAAGAAGAAGACATCAACTCACCGAAAAGAGGGACAGGGACGTGAAGGCCTTGGCTGCTGTAAGCTTGTTACCCAGCAGTACGTACACCGTAAAGGTGCCCACTGACACGAAAGTGGGGATGGCGTTCAGCAGGAAACTGTTGAAGGTCTGCACTCGAAAAGATTTCCACAGCGTGTCCAGCTCTGTGTTTCTGACCTTCTGAATGCGCTCCCAGAATGGAGTCTGCATACACAGCAAATCATCAGTGTGTGTGTTAGCATTTCAAGCTTTGTTTGAGACACTGCATTTTTGATTTCATGTGCTGAGTCCTGTAACATCAGCGACTTGTGTATCAAACTTTTTGTGTACAACACAGCGCTTTCAGCAGAAAATAACCATGCAAGTGTTATTTCAGCAATACTTGCACCAGAAGCACACAGCATGTATGCATCACGTCTGACATGACAAGAGACTCAGTGTCAAACAAAGGATATACAGTATGTTATTTGCTTCACGTCTGAGATGACAAGAGACTCTGTGTCAATTACATAGAAGAAATGACACCATATGGTATGTTACACATGGTATGTTACACACGGTATGTTACACATGGTGCATAACAGTATGTTACGTACCTCCCAGGTCATGCATTTGACCACATCCACGCCGTCCAGAAGCTCCCCTTCCAGCTTCGCACGCTCATCTGTGTACTGCAGCGTCTCCTTCAGCAGCCTTGCAGAGATGCGCACTAACACAGCCTGCATGCCAGACAACAAATTACTCCTCTTCTTCAACTGCCTTGCAGAAATACTCACCAGCATAGGCTACACATGTCAGACAGCAAAATTCCTCTTCCACTTCTTCTTCTTCAACAGTTTTGAGATATGCACCAGTACAGCCTACATGTCAAGACGACAAATTGCTTCTCATTGTCTTCGTCCGTCTTGCAGAGATGTGCACCCGTACAGCCTACATGTCCAGACAGCGTTTTACTCTTTTACTTCAGCAGTACTGCAGAGATGCACAGCAATACATCGCAGTACAATACCCAAAACCTCAACCCTGTATATACAGCCTACATCCAGCAGCATTCCCTAGCCTCCCCAGACTACAACGCTATGTGACAACTATACCATATGACGACAAGGCTGATGGTGCAAAATGTACTGCCAGCACAGAGCTTCATGCAGGGAGCTACTCAGGGACACATCATCAGCACAAAGACAGCCAGCACAACCCTAACACCCTATACCGTAGCACATGCAACCCATAAGCCTGGCGGCTCACCTGCACAGGCATCATCAGCACAAGAACAGCCAGCACGACCCTAACAACCCTATACCCTAAAACATGTAACCCATACCCCTGGTGGCTCACCTGCACAGGCATCATCAGCCCAAGGACAGCCAGCACAACCCTAACACCCTATACATGATACAAAGTATAGTTTTATCCAACAACGTTGTTGGAAATGACCCATTGTTTCCTGTCTCAAAATGGTCGAAAACTTTTCAGAGTCACCTATACAACCCTAATACCCTAATGCATGCAACCCATACCCCTGGTGGCTCACCTGCACAGGCATTATCAGCACAAGGACAGCCAGCACAACCCTAACAACCCTATACCCTAGAACATGTAACCCATACCCTGGTGGCTCACCTGCACAGGCATCATCAGCACAAGGACAGCCAGCGCAACCAGTGATGACGGCCCCAACTGCACATACAGCATTGTCATGGCACCGATGATCCTGGCTGGGGATGAAATGACCCCCAGAATGTTCTGGAAGAGTGACTGAAGCGTCTCTGCGTCTGTAGTGACCAGGTTGAAGATTCTGCCGCTGCTGAATTGTGCTCGGGCTGAAGGCGTGAGGTACAACACCTTGTCGAAGACTTCGTGCACGAGCATGGCTCTCAACCGGAAACCTACAGACAGGCAATACAAGACATAAGATGGCTGTCAAGCTGTGATATGTTGTGTGTAAAGTGATGCAGATCAAGTGCAAGATTACTGCAGTCTGGTGGTATAGATGATGGAATGGCTGTTGATCCTGATTGATCTGCTGTGTGATGGAGCAGGTGACATCCATTTGTCCTGCAGCCAGGCGCTACAGATCGTGATATCGCCGTCAACCTTGACTGACAGTTTGAGTGCTGGAGCACATGAAGTGCAAAATTGCATTGTAACTCAAGGCTGCATCCTTCCACCTACTCCAAAAAGGTAGGAGCAACAGAAACAGGGCAAAACAACAGGCAAATAGCAAAACCACAAAGGGTAAAACGACAGGCAAAGGGCACAACTACAAAGGGCAAAACAACAGGCAGAGGGCAAGACCACAAAGGCACAAGAAGGCAGGAAGAAGGAAGGAACAGACTCTTGCCTCCTCGCATGACACGCTGGAAATGCTGGTTGTCTGAAGCTGTGCCGAGAATCAGCAGCGCCAACATGAGTGTCGCATACATGTATCCGACCGATGATGGTTGACCAGAAGACACCACACCCAGGAGTAGATTCAGGAAGGTTGGGGCGACGAATTGGGATAGGTCATTGACCAATTTGAAGGGGAGGGCTGTGAGAATTAGGTAGCGGGTAAATCTCCACAGCGCCAGTGTCTGCAGCCAGACAGAAGATTAGAATAAAGCTATGGGTTTGAGTTCGAAGTTTATAAGTTTAGAGTTGTATGCATGATCACATGAACACAGTGCACAGCTTGATCAGAAACAGGTCACGGATGGTTGGTGTGATGTCACATATGTGTGACAAACAGTGCACTGTTCACATATGTGTGATGAACAGTGTACTGTACGCCACACACATGTTACATCACACCAACCATCTGTGATCTGTTTCTGATCAAGCTGCTGTAGGTCACAAAACAATGTGAAGCAACCGGATGCATTCAAAGGGGCCTGAGTCAGCTTCCAAGACGGGGTGAGTCAGCTGTGAAGAGGGGGTGAGTAAGCTTCGAAGAGGGGGGAAGTCAGCTTCAAAGACGGGGTGAGTCAGCTGTGAAGAGGGGGTGAGTCAGCTTCGAAGAGGGGGGAAGTCAGCTTCAAAGACGGGGTGAGTCAGCTTCAAAGAGGGGGTGAGTCAGCTTCGAAAAGGTGGTGACTCAGCTTCGAAGAGGGGGTGAGTCAGCTTTGCAGAACAGTTCACAGCAGACAGTGTGCAGATCTGTAGCATGGGTACATGGCAGCAACAGGGGGGCATACTGCTTGCATGAAGAAAAGATGTAATGTGCAATGTCTGACAGATCCTCGTATTCAGCATGGTCATGTTTGCACAGAAACTGCACATCGTGAATGTACACAGATGCAGCATTGTTGCTTGGCAGCAAGACGGGCGCTCATAGCTTGCTTGACCATGCTTGTACAGGCATTGCGCATCTTGGGCATGCTATTGTTGCAAGTCTGTCATGCATGCATCATTTGCAAAACACATCTGACACGCTGCCAGGCACAGACTGCTCAAGCACAATGTGTTGTAGGAGGTGTAAAGTAAAAGGGAAAGAGTGTCCCACCCAAAGAGCGGCATGGCAATTTTGGGAGACCCCCCACTGAGTGTTAGCAGAATGTTGTGGGAGGAATTATCCAATGGATAATTGGCAGATAGCATTGCCCTGATGAGAGTTAGGTACAGATTGCTTAATATCCAAGATTCGAAATGACATACCAAGGAAGGACCGTCGCGCCGCTTCAGCTGTTCTTGCCAAATTGGGCGGAACCTACCGGCTAAATGACCAACCCTATCGTCAGGAGGCAGCTCCCAAATGTCCTCAAACTGCAGAGGTGCCCTGCAAAGTCACTCAGGGTTTGAACTTGGGATGCAAAACAAACCACAAACATGAAATCTCATATGGACCAGCTCTTCAGGTGGGCTGTGCATAGTCAAATTGGCCATGCAAGCAAAATCACACGTCTCAATTTTGACATGGTCTCAAGCAGGCTAACTATCACTTAGCTTGTGCTATTCACGATCAGGCTCTTCTGAGAGGCAAGATGATGAAAATCCATCAGGAGAGGCTAACTATCATTCAGCTTGTGCTGTTCAGGACCAAGCTGCTCTTTTCTGAAAGGCAGGATGACTTATAAAACAACCAGGAGGCCCTTCAGAGGCCCTTCGCGCCATTTCAAAGTCGGTGTAGCAGGGTACAATGACTCAAGGCGCATCTAATGCGCAATCTAGGATTTTGCCCTACAACAGTCTAACTGTGCATCGTGCGTGACTCAATTGTAGCCTTGGCACATAAGGTTGCGGATCCAGCCGAAGGTGATGATGGAAATGACTTTCACACATGCAGCGCACCAAAAACCCAAAATTGCAAAATATGTCTGTGGATATGCGTGACTCACCTGTAGCCTTGGCGCATGAGGTTACTGATCCAGCCAAAAGTGATGATGGAGAACACACTAGCTTTGGCCTCAGGGCACACCTTGCTGCTATCCACAAACTGCCTGTCTGCAAGCACCTGCACTCACAAAGTTGCTCGCTTTGAAGCACATTTGCACAAATAGGCCTCGTCTCACAAATAAGAAAACAGATCTCGTCTTTGGCCTCTGGGCACACCTTCTTGCTGTCCACAAACTGCCTGTCTGCCAACACCTGCAGGCACAAAGTTGCTCAACGTAAAGCACATTTGCACAAATAAGCCAATTCTCACAAATAAGCAAACAGGTCTTGTCTTTGGCCTCTGGGCACACCTTCTTGCTGTCCACAAACTGCCTGTCTGCTAACACATGCACTCACAAAGTTGCTCAGTTTAAAGCACAATTGCACAAATGAGCCAATTCTCACAAACTGAGAAAACAAGGTCTCAGCTTTCTTGCTGTCCACAAACTGCCTGTCTGCCAACACCTGTAGTCACAGTGCAAAAGCCAACTTTTGCAACGGAAAAGAGATATTCTGCAGCCCGAGCGTGCCAGACACTTTGCAATTGCTAGTATTGATAGTGTTGCTCACTTTAAAGCACAGTCTCACACATGAGCCTATACTCACAAATAACAGAACATGCCTTAGCTTTCTTACAGAGCTACATCGCTTGTCTAAGGAGTTTAGCTAATGCCTGAGCAAAAAGCTGGCATGCGACAGAAAGAGGCAACATCTGCTAAAAGAGTGTACAGCAGACAGAAGATCAACTCTGGAGGCATAAACTCGACACAAAAAGGCCACAAAATACTCTGTTTAGATCCAAATGGAAAACACCGAGCGAAAATGGCTACCACAACTGTGCTGGGTTTCAATTGTCAGTCTGGTTCTGGCCTTGAAACGTAAGCTCCATAAACCCTAAACCCTAAAAGCTCACCTGATAGCCATCTGGGTTGTTCACAAGCTCAAGTTGCTCTGACCCCGGCCAGTGAAGAAGAGCAATGCCGGCCAGCAGCATGTTCACACCCACGTACACCATGTAAAGGATGAAGAAGTAGTCCCTGTCATCTGACAGCAAGATCACAAATCTGCATGCCACACAAACACACATGAAAATCAGACATATTGTCAACCTCCTGATGCTTTGAGAAGAGCAATGAATGACCAAGAAAATGACCAAAAGTGAATATGCTTTGGCAACATGAGAATACTGTGCTGGTGATCAACCTGGCAACATTGAAATTAAAATGGGGGAGCTCATTACTGTATGTGTCAGGTCACATGGCAGGCAAGAGTGGAAGAAGGCAAGTGTCGTTGCTCAGCAGGAGAGCAATTAATGAGACAGTCACTTGATAACAGGCAGATGATTTGTTTTGACACCCAGTTGAAGAATGTCAACAGCAACCAGCTGTGGATAGACGAAGAAGACCTTGGTGAAGTGAGCAGAAGCAATGCCAGAAGAAGAGTCACCACGGTCATGATAAACATAGGGGAGATGAAGAAGGTTTACCTGAATTGAGCCAGTTGACCAGCAGCGAGGGAGGGGAGATAATAATAGCAATAATTTACAGGCCTTCCAGCTAATCGTTCTTGCCAGCTACCTACTAGGTGTGCCTAAACCCTAGAATGTAGGAGAGATGAAGAAAGTTTACCTGAATTGAGCCAGTTGGCCAGCAGCGATGAGGACCAGAGGGAAGCGCCACAGCCAGGTCTGCTCCAAGCTGTAGCGTGATAGATCAGACAGAAAGGTGAGTATGAACACCAGCCAGCTTACAGTTGATAGCCCAAAGCCTGCAGGCAGTGCCACGTACTGACTGCAGCAATCTGAAGTAAATCATCTGCACGATGAGCAAACGTGTGTTGACTGTCCCCAGGAATTTCTTGACTTTGCACTGTAGGACGGACAACTCTGTACAGATGTAGAAGAGCATTGGGGGATTGAGAAGAGCATATGGGTGCATAGCAATTGAAGAATAACTGTAGAGCTGACTGCAGTGAAAGTGTGTGTAGGCGCAAATGAATGCAGGGTGGCAAAGCAGGCTGGAGGGTCTGCTGATGCCTGAGCGTGAGAAGGATATGGGTTTACTGCAACCCTGCAGTGGGTTTAGGGTATTGTGCTACATGGTACTGAACAGCTGACTCAGTGGCATTCAGGCGAGCAGTACTTGCGTTGACTCACCAACCCACTCAAAAGGCGCCACCTTGCCGTGTACAACAAGAATGGTATCTGCTGCAATGCGTCCATTGAGGAGGAAGAGGACTAACAGCAGATTTGCTGCAGCCGCAGTGGCAGCACAACAGTGGACTAGTCTGGCTGAACCACGCAATCTGTACTTCTCTGCTCCTTTGGTTTGCCGGGCCAAAGCCATGCGGATGATGCACAGGATAATGGCAGTGACATGTGCTGTGCCTGCAGTGATCAGAGCGGGTGTTGTAGTTTACAGTGAATATCAGCATATGTGGCTTGCGTGTGATCAAGCAACGTAGGTGGCTGTCTGGCATGAGACTCGGCAGCGAGACTGGTCTTCGAGAACCCACCCAGCACAGCAATGTTGGTGAAACATGGCGTGAACTTGCCAAGAGCGTTGGGGAAGTCCTTCGCGACGACCCTGTAGATGCAGCAGACTCGAGGAGGTCACATGTAGCACTGAGATATGTGTCGTGCGCCAGTGGTAGTATTGGATGTCTTACTGAGGATCGCAGAATTTGTTCAATAGCCGTCGAGGATGCAGCTTGTTTGCTGTCTGCCACAGCAGCGTGGACGATACCATGATTCTCTTGCAGCTGCAGCAGGTGTATACTCACCGCAGATGGACTGTGCTGGTGGTATAATGTCAGCAGTCAAGAAGCAGTACAGTTTGATGTTCAGCCGCAGCAGTGCAGGAGCGGGCGCAGGAGTGAAAGAAGAGTGGTCATGGGAGGTTGCGTTTAGGTCAGCACCAGTGCACAAGTGATCTCGGCAAGCCGTCAGGCGGCTGCTATGCGAGATCGAGCCTGTCGTGAGGGTTGTGCGACAGATCACCCCACCTTTCACCGGCAAGTCTCGCGGAAGCCTTGTGATTGTCAGCCCGTCACCACGCACCTTGACTTTTCTGAGGTTCCGTAAGCGCACGTGGGTAGGTCCTGTGCTATGCGCAATCTGCGCATCAGGTGCACACTCGATGTGCGCAATGCGCAAACCAGCTGCATTGAATTGATCTGTTGAGCATAGTGGTCATGTGCTAGCCCAGTGGTACACTGCAGCTCCAAGTTCTAGTACTGGTAGTGCAAGTTGACCAGACTACGGCACTGATTCCCACTCGAGGAAGGCCTGTAGACTTCCTAACGGCACCATGGCAGCTGCTTCATTGATGAAATGGAGCAGTTTCAGCCTGAATCCGCGAGCCCCTGAAGTAGCTGAGACAAGCGGCTATAAGCACGAAGACGGCACTGAGCATACCAGCGATCTGGCCCCTGGCAGCGGCATTCATCCAGCAGCAGCAGATCTGCAGCATGAGCTTGCAGAGGACATCCTCGATGTCGAAGCCGAAACCCAGACCCTTGTGTCCCTTCCCCCCTCAGAAGCCGATGCAGCTGATGGGCGTTGGGATACAGAACACCTCCCAAAGAACTGGTTCTCATGGAAGAAGCTATGGAGATTCACTGGACCTGGTTTCCTCATGTCCATAGCGTACATCGTAAGGCAATCCATTCCTCACAAGCTAGCACCAACATAGGTCTTGTCTGCATGTGCCTCGAGGCATGCATCACCACCACAGCATGCAATAATTCTGCCTGCAGGATCCCGGAAATCTTGAGGGTGATCTTCAAGCTGGCGCCAACACAGGATACATCCTGCTTTGGGTTCTGGTCTGGAGCACTGTCATGGTATGCACAGACAGACATTCTTCACCACTTACGAGCTTTTCAAACTTTTCAGCTTGTGCGCTATGTTTCGCAAAACATGCTGCCCAAGCATGGTTCAGCCAACCCTTTATACTGCCCATATTGCCCAAGTGTATGTCAACGACCAGGCTTGTGAAGAAAGACCATCTGATGTAATAGCAATCAAGGCCAACCGTCAACAGTATCATCAGCTCATGAGCAACTGTGCAGGGGGGCGCACTGCAGCTGTTAGCAGCCAAGCTTGGCGTTGCTACTGGGCAACACTTGGCACAGCATTGCAGGTGAACTCATCTTCCAATGTGCACTGCAACACTGTTTTTTTCACACTGCAACACTGTTGCACCGACCACCACGCTGGCATCAAACAGAGGCCTCAACACCACTGTGTCCTGCTAAATGTACAGATGTTACTGCGCAGCGTTGTAAGTGTGGTGCAGCATTTGCAGCCTTTGATGTTGACAATGTTGTGTTGTAACAT
>JAABUK010012904.1_pt1 | contig 10550 bp, 12 predicted proteins | sample 5559141 | NCBI WGS metagenome assembly JAABUK01 (sample SAMN10711869, study PRJNA513367) | rock metagenome | isolation source: Antarctica rocks | place: Antarctica: Victoria Land, Pudding Butte nord | collected 2016-01-03
TGTCGTTGACTGGGACCTGTCGGCCCGGCCGGGCCGCCGCGACCGGCCCATGAAGGGGCGGCCGGGAAGGGCGGGTCGTGACCTCATAGGAACCTGCTTGCGGCAAGTGCCTCGTCACTGTTCTGTCCGCCCACCCGACCGGCTGTCCCACCAATCACGAAGGGACAGCAAGTGCAAAGCATGACCGAGCAGGACCGCCGTGTCATCGGCGGCGTCGATTCGCACGCCGACACCCACCACGCTGCGGCGCTTGACGATCGCGGACGGCTCCTCGGGACAATGGTGTTCGCAGTTACCGCGCAGGGCTACCGTCAGCTGCTCGCCTGGCTGGGCAGCTTCGGCGAAATCGATCGGATCGGGGTGGAATCGACTGGCTCCTACGCGGCTGGCTTGACCCGCCACGCGCGGGGCGAGGGAATCCAGGTGCTCGAGGTCAACCAGCCCCACCCCCACACTCGCCGCCGGCGCGGCAAGACCGATGCGATCGACGCCGAGCTCGCCGCCCGTCACGCCCTGGGCTTGGCATCCTCGGTCCAGCCGAAGGAGACGACAGGACAGGTCGAGGCGATCCGCCAGCTCAGGGTCGCACGCGATAGCGCCGTCAAATCACGCTCAGCCGCGATGCTCCAGCTCGGCGACCTCATCCTCACAGCCCCCTCCGAGCTGCGTGAGCAACTCGCCTGCCGCCGGACGCTCAAGGGCAAAGCCGGCCTCTGCCGCCGGCTGCGTCCCGACCCCCGCCACGTCGCCGACCCCTCCCATGCCGCGAGAGTCTCTCTGCGGAGCCTCGCTCGCAGAATCGAGCACCTCAACCGCGAGATCACCGAACTCGACACCCAGCTCATGCCGCTGGTCGCAGCCACTGCGCCCCGAACGACGGCCCTGCTCGGGGTCTCCACCGGCCACGCCGGCCAGCTGCTCATCACCGCCGGCCAGAACATCGATCGCATCCACAGCGAGAGCGCGTTTGCCGCCCTCTGCGGCGCCAGCCCGGTCCCGATCGCCTCAGGCAAACGTGGCCGCTACCGCCTCAACCCCGGCGGCGACCGCCAAGCCAACCGAGCCCTCCACATGATCGCTGTCTGCCGCCTGCGCTACTGCCCCAAGACCCGCGCCTACGCCGAACGCCGCACTACCGAAGGCAAGACCAAGAAAGAGATCATCCGCTGCCTCAAGCGCTACATCGCCCGAGAAATCTACGCTACCCTCCGCCACGACCTCCAAGCCCTACCAAACCCCACTTGACATCTATAGGAACGTCCCAGCGTGGCTCATTCGAGCGGGCGCTGGTGTAGGCGGAGTCCGCGCGCTTGGCGATCAGCCCCTCCCAGCCCTTGCGGCAGGCCTCGTCGAAGTAGGCCTCGCCGTGTTCACGGCGGTGAGGGGTCAGCCGGACGCCGCCGTGGCACTCGAGCGCGGCCTTGAGCAGCCGCTTGCGCATGATCAGCGGCAGCCCGCGCACGTCGTGGCCCTCCAGCCACAGGACGTCGAACACGTACAGGAACACCTTCACCCGCTTCTGCCCGCGCTGGGCCAGGGCGGCGAAGCTGGTCTGGCCGCCCTCGAAGGCCACGACCTCGCCGTCGACGGCGAACCGGCTGCAGGACTCCTCTCCGAGCGCGCTTGCCAGCTCGGGATAGCGCTCGTTCAGCGACAGGTCGTTGCGCGAGAGCAGCCGCACCCCAGCCCGTCCCGGATCGCGATACAGCGGATGCCGTCGAGCTTGCGCTCATAGATCCAGGCCGGGTCCGAGAAGCGCAGGTCGGTGAGCACCGCCTTCATCGCCCCGGCGGTATTCGGCGCATCAGCCTCGGGGGCGAGCTCCGCCTCTTCGGCGGACAGCTTCTCGAGCGGCGAGGTCACCCGCTGGCGGCCACCTGCTCGACGGTGCGCTCCGGCTTCACCGCACTCCGGCCCAGCTTGCCCTGGATCTCCAAGCGCAGGTCGTGGTGCAGCGTGGTGGCGTCGGGCTTGTGGATGACGTAGGCATCGGGCTTCGCCATGGGCCTGAGCACAATACGGTGTGTCCATGAGCCCGGAACGCGACCACGACATCGTCCTCTTCGGCGCCACTGGTTTCACCGGTGCCCTGACCGCCGAGTACCTCGCGGCCGCGAGGCCCGACGGCACGTCGTGGGCTCTGGCCGGGCGCAACCGGGGCAAGCTGGAGGCCCTGCGTGGGCGCCTCAGCTTGCGCGAGGGCGCCACCGAGCCGGATCTGCTCGAGGCCGACGTGACCGACCCGGCCTCACTGCGGCGTGTGGCGGAGGGTGCCCGGGTGGTCATCACCACGGTAGGCCCCTACATCCACTACGGCGACGGGCTCGTGGCCGCGTGCGCGGAGGCGGGCACCGATTACGTTGACCTCACCGGGGAGACCGAGTTCGTAGACCGCTGCTACGTCCGCCATCACGCGAAGGCTGTCGAGTCGGGCGCCCGACTCGTACACGCGTGCGGCTTCGACTCGATCCCCCCCGACCTGGGCGCCCTGTTCACGGTCGGCCAGCTGCCCGAGGGCGTGCCGCTGAAGGTCGAGGGCTTCGTCCGCGCAGGGGGAAGGTTTTCCGGTGGCACCTACCAGTCCGGGCTGGCGGCTATGTCACGCGTGCGAAAGATGGCCGCCGCGGCCTCGGAGCGCAAGAAGGCAGAGCCCCGCCGCGACGGCGGGCGCAAGGTTCAGGGCATCAAGGGCATGCCCCGGCGCGAGTCGGCGGTGGACTCCTGGGTGTTGCCGCTGCCCACGATCGATCCCCAGGTCATCCTGCGCTCGGCGCGCGCCCTGGACGCCTACGGGCCCGACTTCTCCTACGGCCACTACGTGGCGATCAAGCGCCTGCCGGTCGCCGTAGGAGGGCTCGCGGGCCTCGCCGGACTCGCCGGCCTTGCCCAGATCCCGCCGGCCCGCAGGTTTCTGGAGGGCCGGTTCAAGTCGGGCCACGGGCCGTCCGCCGAGCAGCGCGCCAAGGCGTGGTTCAACCTCCGCTTCGTGGGTGAGGGCGGCGGTGAGCGCGTGGTGTGCGAGGTCAGCGGCGGCGATCCCGGATACGGCGAGACGGCCAAGATGCTGTCGGAGTCGGCCCTCTGCCTGGCCCACGACGACCTGCCGCAGACGGCCGGCCAGGTGACCACCGCGCAAGCTATGGGGGAGGCGCTGATCACCCGCCTGACCGAGGCGGGAATCACTTTCGCGCGGATCTAACAAGGGGGCGACGCGCCGCGATGGGCGGGTCCGGAATCCTGGGGCCGCTATGTGCGTCTTGCCCTTAGCACAGTCGCGAGGGTTACCTATAGTCGCCGCTCCAGGCGAACCGAGCCCCGTGGCAGGGGGCGCTACCACAACAGTGAGTGCGAGGATGACAACTACTGCAGACGTCGCGGTGACGGCGGATACCGGCTTTGCGCGCGTCCGCCCTCACGATCTCAGCTCGCTCGACGAATTCGTCTATGAGGGCGTCGCGAGCTACGACGAGCCTCTCGATGAGGGCAGACGGCTCGAGTGGCTGGCTGCGGCGGCGGAGCACCACCTCCAGGGGAGCACGGTCTTCGCTCGACTCGCAACGCATAGGGGCTTCACCCCGGAGCAGCTGCTCGAGCGCGGCGATCCCTCGCTCGTCCCCCTGCTGAGCTCGGGACTCTTCAAGCGGCGCGACCTGACCACCGGATCGGGCGCTGCGGTCAAGCTGTGCAAGAGCACGGGGACGCGCGGCACGCAGAGCATCGTGCCGCGCGACCAGCGGACGCTCGAGCGCTTCGTGGGCACCGTGGTGCACGCGATGCGCGAGTTCATCGGGTCGACCGACGCGCTCGAGGCCTTCGTGCTCAGCCCCTCCGGGGAGGACGCAGACGACATCTGGTTCTCGTACGTCCTTTCGCTCGTCGAGCTGCTCTACGACACGAGCTTCTTCGTCCGTGACGGCGCCCTGCAGCCCGAGGCGCTCTGGCGGGCGCTCGCAGAGCTCGACCCCGAGGTCCAGCCCGCCGTGGTGGCGCCACCCGGGCTGCTGCTCGACTTCCTCGCCTGGATGGAGGAACGGGGCGAGCGCCTGGACCTCGGCGCCCGCGATGGCTACGTCGTCACGGCCGGGGGCTGGAAGCGGCGCGAGGACGAGGCGGTCAGCCGCTCGGAGCTCTCGGAGCTGGTGGAGGAGCGGCTGGGGATCCAGCGCTCGCGAATACGCGACGCCTACAACATGGTCGAGCTGAACACGCTGCTGCTGGAGTGCGAGCACGGGCGCAAGCACATCCCGCCCTGGCTCGTGGTGCTGGCGCGTAGGCCCGCGGACATGTCGGTGGCCGATCCCGGCGAGGAGGGGGTGCTGAGCTTCCTCGATCCGACGGCGGTGAGCTATCCCTGCTTCGTGCTCTCCGACGACCTCGGCGAGGTCCACCGGGGCCCGTGCGAGTGCGGGCGGGACGGGGAGACCCTTCTCGTCAGTAGGAGGCTCGACTCGGTGGAGCAGCGAGGCTGCGGGCTCAAGCTGGAGCGCTACTCGCGGGAGAGCGCCACGTGATTGCGCTGGTCGACGAGGTGCGCTCGGAGACGGTCAAGCTCGAGAACGCTGCGGGCCGGCGGCTCTTCGGGCTGTTCAGCGAGCCGCTGGAGGCAGAGCGGCGCGGCGTCGTGGTGCTGCCTCCCGGGTACGAGCGGAGGATCCACCACTACGCGGTGCTCTCGCGCCACCTCGTCCGTCACGGCTACGCGACGGTGCGCTTCGACTTCACCAACCACATCGGTCTGAGCGAGGGCGAGGTGTTCGACCTCACGATGTCGTCGATGGTCGACGACGTGACGAGCGTCCTCGCGGCCTACCGCGAGCAGGAGCCTCCCGGCGCCCTGTCGGTGGTTGCGTCGAGCCTCGCGGCCCGCGCCACGATCAGGGCCCTCGCCGAAGGCCCGGACGACGGCGTTCAGAGCGCGGTCCTGATCCTGCCCGTGGTGGACGTCGAGCGCACCACCACCGAGGTCGTGGGTGAAAACCGCGTGGGGAAGTGGCGCACCGGAGAGGTCACCGATCCCACGCTTCCGAACCGGGTGCTGAGCCACGACGTCTCCTACGGGTTCGCAAAGGACGTCGTCGAGTCGGGCCTCCACGATCTGGCCGGCACCAAGGACGAGCTCGCCCGGATCCGCTGTCCCGTGACCGCGCTGGCGGCCGAGCGCGACGACTGGGTGGACGTCGGGCAGGTGAGGGAGGCGATGGGGGTCGACGCCCCGGGGGCGCGTGCGACGGTCCTCATCGAGGCGGCCTCGCACGAGTTCTCTAGCAACGCGCCGGTCGTGCGGCTGCTGCTCGAGCAGGTGGGCGACCGTCTGGCCACCGACCGCGGGGAGGAGCCTCCGCCGGTGCGACACCTCGACTTTGACGAGATGGTGGAGACGATCAGACAGGAGAAGGCGTGGAAGCTGGACAGCTATCGAACGGTTCGCGAGGTGGTGACTTGATGCAAGACGAACTGCGCCTCCCGGTGATCGTGGCCGGGCGGCGAGTAGAGGCCGAAGGGGATATCTTCCGGCTCTCCTACGAGGGGGGCTTCGACGTGGTGCTGCCGACGCTCACCGCCGGCGACGCCCGCGGCATGGTGGGCAGCGCCCGGCAGGCCGGCGCTGAGCTGCGTGATCTGTCGATCGACGACATCACGATCTTCTTCGACCGGGTGGGGCAGGCCTGGCGGGCTCCGGAGAATCCCTGGCGCACTCTCGCCCTCGAATGGGGCACACGCGTCACGGGCTACGCGCGGCCGTTCGTCGAGTGGGACACCAACCTGATCGGGGTCGCGCTCATGCGCGCCAAGCAGTACGACTTCCTTGAGACGGACATCGGCAACCCGATGCTGCTCGACGAGTGGAGCGCTACCAAGGCGATCTACCAGCGCTGCTGGCCCAAGGGCCTGATCTCCCACGTGATGGTCGGCAACGTCCCGATGGCGTCGCTGTTCACGATCTACCGCAGCCTGATCACCAAGAACGTGACGATCACCAAGCTGCCGAGTCGCGATCCGATCAGCGCGCTGGCCTTCGCCAACTGCCTCCACGACGTCGACCCCCAGCACCCGGTCACACAAGCGCTGTCGACCCTCTACTGGGAGGCGGGGACCGAGGTCGAGGACATCGTGTTGTCCGCCTCCGACGTCGTCAGCGTGTGGGGTCGCTCGAGCGCGGTGGAGGCCGTCAAGCAGCGCCTGCCCTACGGCACCGAGCTGATCGAGTTCGGGCCCAAGCGGAGCTTCACGCTGGTCCTGGACGGAGTCTCCGACTGGGAGAAGGTCGGCCTCAAGATGGCCTACGACGTGGTGGGCTATGACCAAGAGGGCTGCTTCTCGATGCAGGAGGCCTTCGTGCAGGGCGGCACCGACCAGCTCGTGCCGGCGCTAGAGCGGGCGCTGAAGTCCTACGCGGAGAGCTTTCCGCGCCGGGCCCTCACCCCCGACGCCGATGCCATCATCCAGCGGGCGCGGATGGAAGCGGTGGCCGAGGGGTGGGAGATCCACGGGCCGGACACGACGGACTGGACGATCATCGTCACCGACGGACCGGCGCAGATCGTGGAGCACCCGCTCAGCCGGGTCATCTACGTGCACCCGATCTCCGACGCGGCGGAGGTGCTGCCGACGATCGACCGCGACGTCCAGACGGTGGCGCTCGAGCCATGGGATCGTGTGTGGGGACTCGCGGACCCGTTGACCGCGGCGGGGGTGGACAGGATCGTCCAGGTGGGTCGCATGGCGCGCTTTCGCCCGGGCTTCATCCACGACGGCTTCCACCCGATGCGCCGGATGGTTCGGTGGGTGGCGATCGAGCGCGGGCTCGAGCAGAAGTACCGCTTCATGAGCCACTCGGTCGAAGAGGACGAGCAGCGCATCTACTACCAGGGCATTCGCATAGCCGAGGAGGTCGGACCCAGTGCCTGAGGCCGAACGAGAAGCGAGGCCAATACCGCCGGACGTCGTGCTGGCGCTCTATCCCCTGCTCAACAACCTGTACTTCGTGCACCTCGACATCGTCGAGGTGTGCTCGCGCTGGGTGCCGCGGCGCGCGGCCGACGACGAGCGGCGCTGGCTCGCGATTCAGCTCGCGCGTGAGTCAGAGGAGGTGCCCATGTACCTGGGGCTGATCCGCGCGCTCGGCCACGAGCCAAACGTCAAATACCGGATCCCGGACAGCCTGAACCGCTACGGGGCGCTCAAGGAGACCGAGGACGAGCTTGACATGGCGGTGGGGATGAACGTGCTCGCCCAGGGCGTGCTCGGCTGGGTGGAGCACAACCAGCTCTATCGCTACGACCCGAGCTTCTTCGCCGACTTCCTCGACACGATCGTCTTCGACGTCGGCAATCTGGAGCGGGCCAAGGTGTTCATGCGTCGGCGCGACCCGGCGCGGCTGCAGGAGCTCTTCTACAGCTACCACGAACACATGGTCAACATCACCCTCCCGGAGATCATGCCGCTGCTGGAGCCCGTGATCGAGGCGGGCGTGTTCGAGCCCAACGTGGTGGAGCTGGGGACCGCTCGCTTCGGGTTGATCGCCCGAGAGGTGGGGCTCGACCCCGCGGAGGTGATGCCAGCATGAAGAGCGGGCTCAACTTCTTCCCCTGCTTCCGGCCCAGCGAGAAGCCAGCGGAGCGCTTCTACGTGGAGGCGCTGAAGCTCTCCGAGGACGCCGAGCGACTCGACTACGCGTCGATCAAGGTCGTGGAGCACCACGGAAGCCCTTACGGTGGCTACAGCCCGAGCCCGTTGATCTTTCTCGCCTCGATCGCCCAGCGCACGGAGCGGGTGCGGCTCGTGACGGGCGCGGTGATCCCCGCCTTCAGCCATCCGCTGCGGCTGGCGGCCGAGCTGGCTATGGTCGACTGCATGAGCGGCGGCAGGCTCGACGCAGGCTTCGCGCGCGCCTTCTTGCCGCACGAATTCGAAGCCTTCGGCGTGGGGATGGAGGACAGCCGGCCGCGCTTCGAGGAAGGCATCGAGGCGGTCAGGCGGCTGTGGACCGAGGACGAGGTGACCTTCGAGGGCCGCTTCCACAGCTTCGAGAAGTTCAGCCTCCTGCCCAAGCCGGTGCAGCGCCCGCACCCGCCGATCAAGGTGGCGGCCGTCAGCACTCCCCAGTCCTTCCAGTGGGCGGGCGAGCAGGGGCACGGGCTGATGGTCGTCCCCTATCTGAGCGACTTCGACGACCTGGCTGAGAACCTCAAGCTCTACCGCACGAGCTTCCGCGACGCCGAACGAGAGGAGCCGCCGCCCGTCAGCGTCGTCATGCACATGCTTTGCGCGAGCACCGATGCCACGGCGCGGGACGACGGCCACAGGCAGATGGACCAGTACCTGGCGGTCGCCAAGCAGGCCACGGCGGCCTGGGGGCGGCAGAGCTCGTCGCAGTACCCGGGCTACGAGAAGGTCTACAACACGCTGGAGGCGTTGACCTATGACCGCGTGCTAGCGGAGAAGCGCGCGCTGGTCGGGAGCCCCGAGACGATCGCCGGGCAGCTCATCGACCTGGAGGCCCTCTTCGGCCCGATCACCATCGAGCTCAACACGATGTTCGGCGACATGGACTTTGCCACGGCCGAGCGGAGCGTGCGGCTCTACGGTCGCGAGGCGCTGCCGGGCCTCGCCGAGCGGGATGCGACGCTCGTGGCCTGATGGCGGGGCCCGTCGCGAGCACCGGCTCTCGTCCCGGCTTCAGGGGCCAGGCCAAGCGGAGCGCGGAAGGGACGGCCGCCCTACGCTACGCGGCCTCCTTCGAGCGCGACCCGGCGCTGCGCAGCCCCGATCGGCTCGCCGGCCACTTCGTGCGGCCCCGCTATGCGCTCATGGCGCGGATCGCCCCGCTTCGCCACCTGCTCCTGCCCGTCTACGAGCGCGCCTTCCCGGGCGCGTACCACTGGAACCTGGTACGCACCAAGCACCTCGACTCAGTCCTCCGCGCCGAGGTGGAGCGGGGGCTCGGCCAGTTGGTGCTTCTGGGGGCGGGCTATGACTCGCGCCCCTACCGGTTCGCCGAGGAGCTGCGCGGGACCCGCGTGCTCGAGGTCGACCATCCGGACACCTCCCGGCGAAAGCGTGAGGCGGTGAAGCGCAGGCTGGGCGGGGCGCCCGCCAACGTGGACTACGTGGAGATCGACTTCACGGCCGAGGATCTCGGCGCCAAGCTCGCGGACCACGGCTACGACGACTCGCAGCGCACGCTGTTCATATGGGAGGGGGTGTCGATGTTCCTCCCCGAAGTCTCGGTGCGGGAGCTGCTGGGGCTCGTCGCAAGCCAGTCGGCCCCGGGGAGCTCGATCGCCTTCGACTACCTCTTCCGGTCGGTGGCGGCGGGCGAGGAGAGCCCATACGGCGCGCGCCAGCAGGCCCGCTTCATGGAGCGCGGCGGCGAGCCGTGGCTGTTCGGGATCGAACCCGACGAGGTGGAGGGCTTCGTCTCCGAGCGCGGGCTCACGCTGCTCTCGAACCTCGGGCCCGAAGAACTCGAGGCGCGCCACCTGATGGGCGGCGACGGCCGGCGCGGCGGCCGGATCACCGCCTGCTTCGGCATCGCGCACGCCGGGGTGAGCGCGTGAGGCTCGCCGTCTACCTCGCGGGGGAGATCCACACCGACTGGCGCGGGGAGATCGCCCGCGGCCTCGACGACGCCGGCCTGGACGTGGATCTCCTCCACCCGGTCACCGATCACGAGGCCTCTGACGTCGCCGGCGTCGAGATACTCGGAGACCAGGGCCAGAGGTTCTGGAACGATCAGCTCGGCGCCGGCCTCAACGCGGTGCGCACCAGATCGCTCGTTCCGCGCAGCGACGTGGTGGTGGTGCGCTTCGCCTCGCGATACGGCGAGTGGAACGGGGCGCTCGACGCGGGCCGCGCCCTGGCCCTCGGAAAGCCGCTCGTGACGCTGCATCCGCCGGAGCTCGACCACGCCCTGAAGGAGGTGGATCGCGCCGCCGTCGCGGTAGCGCGCTCCACCGAGCAGGTGGTTGGAATCCTTGGCTACGCGTTCGGGGACATGGCCACCAGGGCGGCGGGCGCAGCGACGTGAAGGGATCGCGCGACCCGTGGACCTCCCCGGCTGTCGGCTTCCTGTTCGTCGCCATGTTTGCCACGGCCGAATTCCTCTCGCCCCCCCACCCGACACCCGACGCGACCAATCAGGAGATCGCAAAGCACTTCGCAGAGCACCGCGAGACGTTCATCGCCAATGTCTATCTCAGCGGGCTGGCCATGGTCCCCGCTATCTGGTTCCTCGTCATCGTCTGGCGGCGCTTGCGCGAGACCGAAGGGGAGCCCGCCGTCCTCTCGACGATCGCGCTGGTCAGCGGGGTCAGCGCCATCACGGTGACCATGGCCGCGAGCGGGTTCCACGTCGTGCTCGCGCTTGAGCTCGACAAGGCGCTTGACCCGTCGCTGGTGCGCCTGCTCTACGACCTCGGCATCAGCACGCTGTCCTTCATCCCGTTCGCGCTGACCGGCTTCTTCGGCGCGATCGCCGTGGTCGCGCTGCGAACGGGGGTGCTTCCCCGGTGGCTCGGCATGGGGGCGGCGCTGCTCGCCCTGCTCCA
>JAABUK010012908.1_pt1 | contig 10545 bp, 9 predicted proteins | sample 5559141 | NCBI WGS metagenome assembly JAABUK01 (sample SAMN10711869, study PRJNA513367) | rock metagenome | isolation source: Antarctica rocks | place: Antarctica: Victoria Land, Pudding Butte nord | collected 2016-01-03
CTTCGTACCTTGCACACATCAATAACATTTTCCAGCAAGGCAATATCGCGCGCTTTGAACATATCTAGTCTAGGTGCTCTTAGAGCAATAATCCGATATTGCGTCCTTAGAAAGAAAGCCTCTTCACGAATCGCAATATCGCCCTCCGCTTTCATCCTTTCTCGAATAGGAACGAGGTACAAAGGTGCAGGACCATTCGGTAACTTCTGATATTGAGCACCTGTGATAGATTCACCGTAATTGAGATATGAAATATAGTCGGCGAAATACAGTATCTTGTTGAGCTTTATTGCGCCGAAACTTTTATGGTTTTCACATCGTGCGGCGACATATAGGATAATTTCTCGAAGGCGGGCATCCGACTCCATAGTGCTATATCTTATAGGCGACGGCTTAACTCTCTCTTGCATTGATTTCATCGTAAATACCTCCCTTCGGGAGATTGTTTCATCCGTTGCACGCTTGCAACAGGCAGGCAAGTATGCAACGGCGTTGCATACTTGCAACGTTACTATTATTAGAGGCGGAAGTCAATATCTAAGCCGCTTGGTGTGTCAACTATATAATTGCCCTCCTTCTATATGACAACCTTTTTATCAAAAACATAAAGCCAACGTCTGTACGTCAACAGACGAAATGCTTGTATCTTTTCGTTCATTGTCCAAGCGGAATGTGACAGACATTAATTGCGCCGTCTGGTATAGTCGCCCCTAAATTCATATTGGAGGAGATAACAATCGTGAGCAAAAGACCGGGCGGTGAACTCGCGTCAAGACCGCTGCATTTCATGTGGATCGCCGATAGTTCCGGCTCAATGGAACAGGACGGAAAGATTCAGGCTCTAAACACAGCGATCCGCGAAGCCATTCCGCATATGCGAAAGGTCGCCGAAGACAACCCGAACGCGCAGGTGCTCGTCCGTGCCGTAGAGTTTTCAAACGGAGCGCAGTGGCATATCTCGCAGCCGACACCCGTTGCCGATTTCGGCTGGCAAGACCTTGCCGCCGAGGGCGAAACAGACATGGGCAAGGCTCTCTCGCTCGTCGCCGAACAATTGAAGATGCCGCCGATGTCGGATCGCGCGCTTCCGCCCGTGCTCGTGCTGATCTCGGACGGTCAACCGACAGATGATTTTGATAAAGGACTTAAAGACTTGATGGATCAGCCTTGGGGCAAGAAGGCTGTGCGCATCGCAATCTCGATTGGTCAGGATGCAGACATGGATGTGCTGCAAAAGTTCATCGGCAACACAGAGTTGAAACCGCTCGCGGCAAACAGCCCCGAAGCGCTCGTCAAACACATCAAGTGGGCTTCGACCGCCGTACTGAAATCCGCGTCATCACCGGCGGCAAGCGGGACTGACCACCCGCAAGCGTCCCCCGCGTCTGCCGCAACGCCTGTAGGAGTTCCCGTTCCGACAGCCGCGCCTGCTCCGACAAACGCCGCGCCGGGCGCTGACCCGTCCGCCAATCAACCCGCCACTGATGACGTATGGTAAAGGAAAGAGCGATGGCGGACGGGACGGGCGCAAGCGTGAACGGCGACCGAGTGATAATCGAGGGGAAGGGTGCGCCGCCCACAGCCCTTGAAGTGGAATGGCGCATCATTGGCGAGACCGTGCCCGGCGCATCACACTTGCGCGCAGGGATACCGAATCAGGATGCCATCCTGCACCTGCGCGAATCGAGCACGAGGTTGCCGCTGATTCTTTCAATCTCGGATGGACACGGCAGCCCTAAATGCTTTCGCAGTGATCGCGGCTCACGCTTCGCCGTCGGCATCGGTGCGGAGTTGATGCGCGAGACTCTGAACGATAAGGGGAACGATAACGATGATGCTACGCCGGAGAGTAAACTGAAGGAGACGCTGCCGATTGAACTTGCGCGGAGATGGGCCGAAGCCGTCGAAGCAGACCTACGGCGCGAGCCGCTTTCGCAGGAAGAGTTAGAGCGATTGCAGGAAAAGGATAATGCCCGCGCCCGTTCCTTAGTCGAAGCCCGTCCGTCGCTTGCTTACGGCGCGACTTCGTTGACGGTCGCCTTGACCGCGTCGTTTGTTCTCTACCTACAACTCGGCGACGGTGAAATCATCACGGTTTCGGAGACGGGCGAGGTATCCAAGCCGTTGCCGGAAGACGAGCGGCTGCTTGCCAACGAAACCACTTCGCTCTGCTCGGACACAGCCGCACAAGATTTCCGCTTCGCTTATCAAACGCTTACCAACCCGCCGCCCGCGCTTATTCTGCTGACCACAGACGGCTACGCTAATTCCTTCACAGACGATGCAGGATTTCTGAAAGTCGGCAGCGACATCCTTCAGATGCTGCGCGCAGACGGCTTCGACTCTGTGAGCCGTAGCGTTAAAGGATGGCTCGAAGAAGCAACACGGATGGGAAGCGGCGACGACTGCACGCTCGGCATCATCTGCCGCATGGATGCGCTAAAGAAACCGACAGCTTCGAGCGCGGGGGTGGAGGTCGCGGCGCAACAGTCATCACAGTCCGGGAGTGCAGTTGATGACAAGATTAGCGGCGAAGCGGAGCAGAGAGTGGAACAGGGTTGATGAACGATGTAGCGCGCCGGAAACTCTCCGAAATCATCGCCCGACATGGTCGCTCACTCGTTGATGAGCCGCGCCGGTGTGAAGGTTTGCTGCGGGATTACTGCGGCGCGTACCGTCGGGAGATCGCCGCGATTGTCACTGCGTTGGAGGAGCGGGTCGGAGCGGATTTACTTGTGACAAATACGGGGATGCCGCGCGAGGTGCTGCTCAATAGACTTGCACAGCGCCTGCATGATAATTCAGCGATAGATAACGCGGCGGCGAAATGGGCGGTTAATTCTTTGGCACTGGCACTGGGTGTCGTTACTAACACGGAACTCGAAGCGTTAGAGCAAGCGCAGTTAACGCAAAGTACGAGAACGGCGGCGACACCTACTCCTCCTGTGGCGGCGCAGACAACAGCAAGGAGGGGGGCAACAGCCACTTCATCATCAGTCATCATCGTATCAGCCGAAGGCGGCGGCGATTACGCGAGCATCACAGAAGCTTTGAACGCAGCATCGTCGGGCGCACGGCTGCTCGTGCGGCGTGGGCTATACCGCGAGAGCGTAGTCATCAATAAGCAGGTTGAGATCGTCGGCGACGGAGCGCGACATGACATTAGCATAGAGAGCGAAGACGCAAGCTGTGTGCTGATGAGAACAAACGAGGCGCTGGTGCGTGGATTGACGTTGCGCGAGTTGGCGGGAATGGATAAAACAAACGCAGGTTTCTTCACCGTTGATATTCCGCAGGGTCGTTTGACGCTTGAGGATTGTGACATCACTTCCGCTTCGCTTTCTTGCGTGGGCATACACAATGAACTGACCGATCCGATCATCCGGCGTTGCAGCATTCACGCGGGCGCGGACTCCGGCGTTTATATCTTCAACGCGGCGGGCGGCACGTTGGAAGAGTGTGACATCTACGACAATCGCAATGTTGGCGTGGCGGTTACAGAGAGCGCTAAACCTAACCTCCGTCGCTGCCGGATTCATGACGGAAAGCACGCTGGCATCGTATTCTGGAACGGCGGCGCTGGATTGGTCGAAGAGTGTGAGATTTTCGGCAACGCCAAAGCGGACGTTGGCATTAACGATGAAGGTAATCCGGTGTTCCGCCATTGCAGAATTTACGGTGGTAATGATCTTGGAGTTTTCGTTCATGACAACGGGCGCGGCACGCTGGAAAATTGCGACATCTACGGGCACGCCGAACCTGAAGTGGCGATCACAGGCGGCGGGAATCTAATCTTGCGCGGTTGCAAGATTCATGACGGGCGGCAGTCTGGCGTTTTCATTCGTGATGAAGGTAAAGCTCTGGTAGAGCGATGCGACATCTACCGCAATGCCGATGCTGGCGTGAGCGTATACGATGGTGGGGTCGCGGCAATCCGCCAGTGTCGCATCAACGGCAACGGCATGGTCGCGGTTAGAGTTAAAGTGGGTGGCGCAGCCGATGTCGAGAACAGTGATTTAACAGGCAACCGCATCGCGGCGTGGGAAACAGACTACGGCGCTCTGGTCGAAAGACGCGGGAACACATTCTAGTCAGGAGCATGGAAGACATGGAGCAAGTTTTGCGCGAAGGCCAGATTGTGCATACGCAGCCTTCGGGGATGGCCTGCACAGCAGAGCAATTGCTTGGAGCGGGCGGTCAAGGCGAAGTTTATAAAGCAACGCTTGGCGGCGAGGCCGTCGCTTTAAAATGGTTCTTTCCGCAGATGGCGACGGCGGAACAGCGCGCGGCGATTGAGATGCTTGTCAGAAAGAGCGCGCCGAGCGAGCATTTCCTGTGGCCTATGGAACTCGCTTCAGATTCGCAAGTGCAGGGCTTCGGCTACGTCATGCAGTTGCGCCCGCCGCGCTTCAAGAACATCGTCGATCTGATGAAGCGCAGGATCGAGCCGACCTTTCGCGCGCTCGCCACCGCCGGACTCAGCCTCTCGCACAACTACCTGCTGCTTCACTCGCAGGGCTTGTGTTACCGCGACATCTCTTTCGGCAATGCCTTCTTCGATCCAGATACAGGCGACGTGCTCATCTGCGACAACGACAACGTGGCGGTGGACGGCGCGGCCACGCTCGGTGTCCTCGGCACTCCGCGCTTCATGGCACCCGAAGTCGTGCGCGGCGAAGCACGCCCAAGCACGCAAACCGATCTGTTCTCTTTATCGGTACTGATCTTTTATATGCTGATGGTGCATCACCCGCTCGAAGGAAAAAGGGAGACGGAGATCAAGTGCTTAGACCTTCCGGCGATGACCAAACTCTATGGCACGGAACCGCTCTTCATCTTTAACCCAATTGACACATCGAATGCTCCCGTTCCAGGCATACACGATAATGCTTTAGCCTTCTGGCGCATCTACCCGCATTTCTTACGCGACATATTTACGCGAGCATTTACCGACGGCTTGCTCGATCCGATGGCGCGCGTCCGTGAGAGCGAGTGGCGCGCGGCGATGGTCGCCTTGCGCGATTCAGTTATCTACTGTGCGCATTGCTCGCTTGAGAATTTTTATGATGCCGTTAAGCTGAAAGCCAACGGCGGCAATCCCGGCCTGTGCTGGTCTTGCGCGGTTCAACTGCAACTCCCGCCGCGCATACGCATCGGTAAGAACGTAGTGATGCTGAACTACGACACCAAACTCTTCCCGCACCACATCAATGGCGCGCGGCTGTATGACTTCACGCGCCCAATTGCCGAAGTCGCACGGCATCCGGCGAACGAGAGCGTGTGGGGACTTAAAAATTTAAGCAACGAAAAATGGGTGAGCACGACGGCGGAAGGCAGAGTCAGCGACGTCGGGCCGGAACGCAGCGTTACACTAAGCGCAGGCACTAAGATTCAGTTCGGCGACAGCGTCGGCGAAATTCGCGTGTGACTGCTAATTGTCAACAGCGGTGAAGCTCGAATGTTAGCTCCCGGCACTATTTTTCAGAACCGTTATAAAGTCGTTCGAGAACTCGGACGGGGCGGCATGGGTGCTGTCTATGAAGCTGTAGACCAGCGTCTCCGCCGCACCGTCGCGCTGAAGGAGACAAGCGCGAAAACTGATGTGCTCAAGCGTGCGTTCGAGCGCGAGGCACGCTTGCTCGCTCATTTGAATCACCCACTGATTCCGAAGGTGAGCGATTATTTCAGCGAAGGTGAAGAACAGTATCTGGTGATGGATTTTATCCCCGGCGACGATCTCAACCGGATGCTGAAAAAACAGAAGCGCCCATTTACCGTTCCGCAAGTGCTGTACTGGGCTGATGACCTGCTGGATATTTTAGAATATCTGCATACGCACGTGCCTGCTATTATCCACCGTGACATCAAGCCCGCGAATGTCAAACTCGATCAAAAAGGTAAAGCCGTGTTGCTGGACTTCGGGCTGGCGCGCGGTGTTGCCGGGCAGACGACATTGATGACGATCACCAAGACCATTCCCGGCTATTCCATGCACTACGCTTCTCTGGAACAGATTCAAGGCGAGAAAACCAATTCGCGCAGCGATCTCTACTCGCTGTCCGCGACGCTCTATCATCTCATAACGGGAATTCACCCGCAGGACGCACTCAAACGCGCCACCGCACTGCTCAACGATGAGAACGATCCTTTGCCGCAGATCAGTAACGTTAATTCGAGAGTACCGATTGAAGTGGCTACTGTAATCATGCAAGGGTTAGCGATAAAGCCTTCGCAGCGTCCCGAAAGCGCCGCCGCGATGCGCTCTATGTTAATGTACAGAAGATTCATCGAACCTACATCGGGAATAGCCGATGATCCGGGCGAGAAGACTGTGGTATCTACAGATTCCGCTCGCTGAATATCTTCCAGCCTTCATCCGTTTTACGCCAGCGCAATTCCTGTCTGACCTCTCTGCGGCGGCCACTGTGTTCTCCGCCTTTGATAAGGTAGCTCTTACGAAAGCGCATGATGGCGACGCGACCACCATCAGTAAACGTAATTTGCGGCGCGTCTTCCTGTCGTACATCCATTGCTTCTTCTTCGGCGATGAGGCGTATCTTCTCTGCGCGCACAAAGTCCTGTGTGACGTTGCGCTTGTCGTAGAAGTTGGCGAGGGTGGGCATATAGAGAGACATTTGCCAGTCTATGTTGCGGGCGGTAGTAGCGGCGAACCACGCTGAAAGCGTCTGGTTCAGTACGGCGCGCGGAGTCTGTGCGCGCTTTCGGCCACGCACTTCGACGCTGCCATTCTCGCCTGCCGCCGACGATGCACCGCCGGAAGAAACCGGAGGAACAAGGGCGGCAGGCCGGGTTGTTTCGTTCGCTGGAGTATCCGCTGTCGGCGACGTGAGTGGGACAGCAGGCGAATTGGAATCTATTTGTGGAGTGCTTCTTAACGCGAGCCGCACGACGGCAAAACTGAGAGCGAAGGCCAAAGCGACGAGACCCGCATAGATAAAGGGGCGCCATCGTGTCGGATACTTATCATGAAAGTTTACGGCAATCGGCGCGGAAGAAGTGGATGGTACTGATGGCAGAGAAGCGTTGGTATGCACTCCTCGTGGCGCGGCTTGCGGTGTTTGCTCACTCACTGCGCGGCGATAATCTGCCGCAGATAAAGGACGCAGAACGCCGCTTGGCCCGTCTCCTGTGTCATCTTTTGTTTCCGTTTCTTCATCGGCAACAATTGTTTCGGACTCGTCGTCGGCAACTTCGCTGCTTGATGAAAACCAATGCACTTCCGGTTGCACAGGTAAAGTTCCGACAACTAATCTTTCAGGCGATGCCGCCTCCGGGTTAATAACCTTTTGCGGCGTTGCTCTTTTGACCAACTCCATCACGACGTATGCCCCGCCGTCAGGCAGCGAACCGTAGTCGTATATGTCTGCGACTTCTTGTTCGGTGGCGCGGGAAGCGGCGCGTATTTCGCTGTGAAAAAGTTTCAGCTCCTGCGGGTCTGTGATAATTCTCGTCTGGTGAAGGTCAATGGCGACGACAGGTGAATCAATCTCCACATCCGTGGCTTCGTAGGCGGTGCCTTTGTCGCCGCTCCCAAGCATTCGCTCAAGGCGGTATTTACCGGCGAGCAGGCGCGTGCCAGTCCGCGCCGCAACGAGCGTCGTTCGATCTTCGAGGCATGCAGCGTCAGCGTCTTCGTAACAACGATGACAGTTAGGGCAGAGCTTCATAACGAATCGTCAATAACTTTTTGCGCAGGGCGGTAAGCTATCAAATAGTTAAATTTAAAAAGCAGCCTCATCGCGGAACCACTATACCGGAGCGCACGAAGCTGCTTCTTATTACTTTAGTTTCTCTCCGTGAGAGAATTCAAGAGACGGGCGCGGCTTCTTTAGCGGCCTGCATTGTCGCCTGTCAAACCTTGATACTCCGCTTCCTTGCGTGCGGCACGTTTTGCCACACCGGCTACTTCCTGAACCTTCTCGATGGTGTCACGCGCAGCCTCTTCAGCCTTTTGCGTTAAGTTCTCGCGCGTATCACCCATCCATCTGTTCTCCGTGCGTGTTGAAGGAAGCATCATGCCGACGGCCGCGCCCAACGCGAGAGAGACGGCTCCGACGGCCAAGGGGTTCTCCTGCAACGATTGTTGATATTGAGACTGCGCATGACGCGCGCCGTGCTGAAGCTGGCTGCCTAGATTGCTCACCTGTTCAACTGCTTGGTTGGCTATGTTGCCGACTTGATCGCGTACTTCTCCTGCAACATTGGTGACCGAATCCATTGTTCTGGCGGCGGCGTTGCTGACCGTCTCTTGAGTGTTCGCGACGAAATCACCGGCTACGTTCTGCGCCCGACTGCGCGTCGATGTGCTTTGCCCCTGCCTTGCCTGCCGGATTCCTTCATAGCTCCAATCAGCGCCGCCGTCATACTCGTTGTAGTAATCATACGATGAAGCACGCCTTTTGCGTCTATCCATCAGAAACATACCTAAGCCCAATCCGATGAGCGCCGCCGGTAACGGATTACGCCTAATGTTGTTCAGCACTGATGAACCCGTGTCTCTCACTGTAGTGCTTACCTGTTGCGCCGCGTCGCTCACTGTGTCACTCATGTTCTGCATCACGTCCTTAGCCTTTCCAATGGTCGCGTCATAAACGGCATCCTTAGCCGTCTGGACTGTTTCTTGAACTGTTTCTTTGAGTTTCTCTTTCGCTTGATCAGCGATGTCTTCAACCCGTTCCTTAGCTTGATCGGCGAAGGCTTCAACCTGTTCCTGCGCCTGTTCCTTGAGAGTCTCCGGGTTGAGCCGCTCGGAAATGGCGTTAATCGTCTCACTCATCCCGGCGCGGGTCTCTTCGATCTGCGCCCTTATCTTAATAGGGTCGACAGGCTCATCTACCGCTGTGCCCGTCTGCGCCGCACCTGTGCCTGTTGCAGCGACAGGGACTGTTACAATTGTATTAGTCTTGCCTTCGCCATTAGGATCGGCGCCACTCAATGCTTTATCCCAACCCGTCACACCTGATCTTTCATCCATTGCACATCCTCCTTGAGCGTCTCTACTGTTTGGCGCGGCGTCAAATCCGTTTCCTTCAGAGCGTGAAGCGCCTTTGTTATAAGCCAAGCGGCAACGGCAGCGACAATCAAACCGACGAACAGAGCCGCCAGCCATGCGGGAATAATCTGCGCCAGCCCGATGATTATCGCCGCTAAGATTGCTAGAAAAGCCGCGTAAGCAATCAGTCCACCGACAACCAGAAAGCCGATCTGCTTAGCCGCGCGCGTTGCCTTCTGCGTTAGTTCCGTCGTCGCGAGCGCGACTTCTTGCCGCACCAGCGTACTCGTATCATCAGCGAGTTCAGCGAACAACTCACCTAGCGAGCGGTCTTCTTTTATGTCAGGCATATTACTCCTTTAGGGAAGCGTCCCTTCAGGCGTTGCCAGAGGAAGAGTCGCTCCATCGGATGTCGTCGCTTCTCCTTCCATCGAACCTTCGCTTCGGGAATAAACCGTATGTGTACGCGAACCCTCAGCCCCTCGCGGTAGGTTGACCATCAACTGCTGGTGTGGGCTGGAACTCTTAAGAAAACGCGCACCCAAAAGACCAAGCAGAAATGCGCCGCCGACGAAGTAAGTCGAGTTACGTCTGGCGAAACTTTCTACTTCGCCGACGATCTCACTTACATCATGGTCGCTCAGATAGTCGGAGAATTTCTCAAGCCTGTTAGCGGCCACGTCGCCGTATTGTGCGGCGTATCGCGCGACTCCGCCCTGATCGGTTTTTCTGAGGTTCTCGCCCATCACCCGAATCTGTCCGGCGACGCTTTCAAAGCCCTCGACAACATTCGCTTTGCCTTTGTCCAGGCGAGACGTTGCTTGCTCCTGCACCTGCCCGGCAGCTTGCCCCGCGACCTGTCCTGTCGAGTGTCCGGCTTGTGCGAGAATATCTTTCAGTGCGCCGGGATTGCCGCGAAGGATTTCGGCGAGTTGAGAAGCAACCTGACTTGCCACGTCGTTCTCGCTCGCTCCCGCCGCTCCACTCTGTCCCGTTGCGGGAATAGCACCACCACTACTGGCAGTCGTCGCCCTCTCATTGGCAGTACCATCTTCACCCATCGCGGTTCCTGCTGCAGTATTTCTCTGACCTTGTCTAGTTGACATAACCTTTAACTTAGCCTTTCTTGCTTATACTTTAATTATTAAGACAAACAACAACCTATTTGCCTCACAAAGAAGGAGGCAGAATAAGTGCTTGAAGGGGAACGCATTGGAAATAGAGAATATAACATAACAAGGACGAAGGTAGTCTGTACGTTGAAGCACAAATCTAGAAAGGGAGCTTTAAAACATCACAGCAAATCTGTCATTTGAACGGCTATGTAATCGTTGGGGTAGATGGCGGGAATTGAGATCGTCATGCCGAGCGTGTGCTAGATACTGACGGCGCTTTTTATTCGGCTATTGAAAGAACATGCGGCTAATGTCGATGAATCTTCTCTCGTCCTAGATCGTCCCCATAAATTGTGTTCTTGATTGCGAACAGCCACATCTCTTTACCAGAGGCGGGATACACCGTCATGAGTTTAT
>JAABUK010012910.1_pt1 | contig 10544 bp, 12 predicted proteins | sample 5559141 | NCBI WGS metagenome assembly JAABUK01 (sample SAMN10711869, study PRJNA513367) | rock metagenome | isolation source: Antarctica rocks | place: Antarctica: Victoria Land, Pudding Butte nord | collected 2016-01-03
GAAAAGAATAAGGTGACATTCAAGGATAACGTCAAAACAACCATGACAGAAATTCAAAAAAATAAAAAATTGGTAATGTCGTTTTATTGTGAGCAAAATGTCGCCTATGCTATTTAAAGATTAGTATACGATTGGTAATGATGATGAGGGAAGTCAGTGAAACCCATGTGTCTCCAAAATGGTTCGGATGACCCGGGAACGCATTCAACGTCTATCAAATAAATTTTCAAGCTGATCAAGTAATTTATTATTGATAAAATTAATTCCCCTCCCAGTACTTTCTTTCGATATCGTGGTTTAATTTCGGCAATATCAATCGTAACCAAAAAATCAGCATTATTATTCCAGATTACAAAACCTACTGTTTTGCTGTTTTTTGAAATTGTCGCCATCTCATTGTTAGAAAAGGACTTCTTTATGATTTGCCAATTGCAATAAAACCCTTCCCCAGTTTGGGATCTTTCTTTCAGTAGCCAACCTTCTATTTCAATTAACTGTTTATCATCAAGATTAAAGGATACTTTCATTGTCATTTTTTTTTAATAATTAGTGGGGAATGCTTTTTAAGTTTATATTCGGATTGCCGTTTTTGTGGATGTATTTTATACCATCATTTTTTTACGATAAGGTATTCCCGTTCGGGATCATTTAATATGTCGTTCATCATATCATTGACGACATCGGCTATTTCCTGCTTTATCCTATGGTAGTTAATTAATACGTCGCTACTTTCAATTGACCTTACGGCTGGAAGGGCACAGAAATTTTGCCTCTCTGACTTTAATTGATCATGATCGTTGACGATTTGGGAGTGGAATGTTTTAAGCGAAATTTGCTCATCCGGATTGTCTGACACCATGCCAACAAACTCACCAGATGAAAGCGATGAAATGGTACTCACCGGGACTGCAAAGTCTAATTGCTTCGAGCGCGATATTGATGTGTCACTACTATTGATAGAGACACTTTCTCTCTCCTGCAGTGTTTTGCCTAATCTCTCAGACACCTGTTTTGCAATCTCGCCATTGGCCTGACCAACTATGATATTACCGCAAATATTTATTATCACGTCGGCAAGCTCCTTACCGTAGTTAAGCTTTAACTGACTGGCATCCTGGATTGCCATTGTAGTAGATATTTTATTTGATCGTCCGGTTGCAATAAGGGTGTCGAAACCTAAAAATGTAACAGTAGTAAATTCATCTATTACCAGGCTGGTTTTGACTTTATTTTTTCTATTAATAATCTTTGTCATCCTAGTTATATAAAGTGAAAGCACGGGTCCGTATACTTCTTGTTTCTGCGGATTATTGGCAAGCGATAATATTTTCGGCTCCAGGGGATTATTAATGTCTAGGGTGAAGTCATTCCCGGAGAGGATATAGTATAGTACAGGAGAAGAAAGACGGGCAACACTTATTTTGGCCGCATCTAATTGCCCTTCTAATTGTTCCAGGGATCCAGTTTGGAAGGCACTTATAAAAGGATTGATATAAGCTTCTATTTCCGGATCAGTTCTAAGAATTGAAAAGAGTTTATCAACGTCAACTTGCATTAGTTCAATTGCATGGGGAAGTGTACAATATTTCCCGTTTGAATAGTTTCGCAAAAACCAGATTAAGGCCGTCAAGAAGTTGATAGGGGACTCCACAAAAAAGTCTCCCTGCTTTTTCAACCAGGAGCGATTTAACCCTAGCAGAACAACCCGTGCAGCTTCAACGGCGTCGGTAATATCATGCATGTTATTTGGATCGAGTGGATTGCATCTATGACTGTGACCTGGATCATCGAAATTTATCACATAAAATCGGGGGCATACTTTATAATTATCTTTGTGTTTTAGATATTGGTTATAAGCCAACCTGGTTAGATCATCATATTTATAGTCATAAATAAACATTGAAAAACCTTTTTCAATATGCTGCCGGATAACATGTTCTATTACGAAATAACTTTTACCAGAACCGGGTGATCCGATTACCAGCAGTCCTCTCATAGGATTTATAAAATTGATCCAGCTTTTGCGCATTTTACCTTTAAGGTTGTATCGGGCCGGAAGGTTAATGGAATATTCATTGGCAAGTCGCCTTTCTTCTTGTGGGAAAGTTTCATTTTGGGTATTAAAAACGGCAGGACTCAACATGTTTTTTATGAGACGGGTAAGTAATCCTCCGCCCGTCATCACTAATAAAAATCCAATCGCTGTAAAGACTATATAACTTACTGCAGTTATTTCCCAATCCATTTGAATCGATTCTAGAATTAAGGTGCTTGAAAAATTTAGTCCCAATCCTGTCGTTAGGTAAATCAACGGCTGTCTATAAGTTAATTTTTCACTTTTTCTTCCCTTCACTCCCATGACCGAAAGCAATAGAAATCCAAGCGCAATTAACTTTGACCTGATAAATCCGTTAAGAAGACCAGTCCGATGTATATTTTCCAGTAACTGGTCGCTTATTTTACTGGTAAGGTTCCATTTTGAGAATGCCCCGTAACAATAATAGTAACAGTGAATAATAATAATAACTATTGCGATCATGCGGGTCATATCTATTATCTTCTTTAAGCCCTGGTGATTTTCTCCGGTATTCATTGACATCCTGATATTTTTTATTTATGATTGGCGAAGTTTTCTTTTTTTCTTTTTTCTATTTTCAGCAAGCAGCTCCGTTGCAAGTGAGCCTTCATGCGAAGTTTTCATTAACTCCTGTAAAAAATTGTTATCCGTTGAATTTGAATGTTCCGGGGAACTTAATTGTCTCTCGCTGGTTTTTGGATTTTTGTGTTCAATATGCTCGGTAATTTTATTATCAGGTTTAAATGATTGTTCTTTACCGATATCCTGCTTATGGTTACAACGCTCAAGAATAGCATTCGAACTATATAGCTTACCCAAATCACTTCCATTGAAAACGCATTTGTTCTGGTGATCAACATAAGTCATTCCATAGATGACGCCCTGATCATTTTTACGAACTACCACCTGGATTCTTTCTTTTTGGAGTGCAGAAATTAAAGCTGTTAAAGAAGGGGTTTTATTCTGCAAAAAATAATGATCGATAGCATTTTTAGGCCTTACCATAAATGGTTGCTTCAAAGGCTTGTTCTGCACAAACTTTTGGGTAAGAAATTTCATACCAGGATTGTTATATATCGCACTGGCCTTAATAGGAACCCCAATCTTTTCATTTTTATCATTCAGTATCCGGTAAACAAGGCCATCGTTTTTGTAGGTCCTGGAATCTTTACTACCATGGTCGGCTACCATATTATATCCTTGTAAAACCGCATTGAGCTCAGCAAGCGAGGAATATTTGTACTTTACTAAAACCACATCCAGAACATTTGTGATGCTTCTTTTTGTATCTGATTTTCCGTACAGTACTTTTTGCGAGTTGAATGCATTCAATTGATATGCTTGTTTTAGCTTGTGTGTGTCTGCCTGTACGAGCTTAAATTCAATCTCAATTTCTTTGCGTGCTTTTTCAGATTGATTACGGCCAATATTCTGCATGCTGATCCGTTTACCTTTGCGTTGTATGTTGGTGGTTACGATGTGAATGTGTGGATGTCCACTGTCGTTGTGTTGGTAGACCAGGTAGGGCTGATTCCCAAAACCAATTCGATCCATATAAGTATCGGCGATCTGTCTCAGTGTTTCAATCGAAATCTTTTCCGACGGATCGAAATTTAACGAGATGTGTACACTGTTTAATTTTGTTTGTTGATTAAGTTGGGTTAGTTTTTTAAAATATTTAAGTTTGTCATTAAGCGTTAATAATTCAGTGTCTTTTACAAAGCCGGAGGAGTGAATTAAATCAGCTACTTTTTGCTTCACTTTATTTTCATTATAATAAAGTGCATTGCTTATGCTGGATGAAGATTTAATTACTGCAACCATTGATCATTAATTTGATAAATTTTTGATTTGATTTCCGAAACTTTTTTTACTAATATTTGACGCGTTGATTCATTAAGTAAGAGCCATGATTTAATCTCTGGCAACTGCTCTAGACTATGAAGCCTTTTTATGAGCTGGTTATAATTATTTCCAATCGCGTTAAGGTCATTTTTTAAACCAATCATTTCTGTCATAAAGTCATCCAGTGACTGGTTGCGGTGGGTGAGAATAATTGGCTTACCGAGTATTACCTTTCTGATATAATCACTAAACTTCATGGAAGTTGAATGGGATGCTGAGTCTTTTATGGCTTTTAATTCTTCGGGAGAAACCCTCACCTGCACCAGGCAGGAGCGATTGGTTTTGGACTCTTTCATTGTTTTCATTTATTATCTGTCTTCAAGCTTATTAGAAGCCGGTTTTACGCCCCAGCGCCCCCGACTTCGGAGGGGGTGCTTTTTCACCGTTGTATTACAACGGGACATCTTGCAGATAGCGGCGCAGCAGGCTATCATTTGGTATTACCCCGGAATCTAGTATCATTTTGAAGAACTGACTTTAATCTAAAAATTACCAGGGGTGTTTACTAAACGAGTGACTAGGGCTTTTGACCTAACGAAGGCTTTTGTGAATGATTAGGTTGAGTAAGCCATGCGTTTAAGTCATTGTGCTTTTGGTATAAATGACTTTCATCCTTAAACTTTTCCTTATCTAAAGCCAATACCTTTTGACTGCAATTTTGTCCGGTTGTATCGTTGTCCAAATAAAGATGTACGCTTTTATATTCCATCATAGTAGGGATGGTTTTATCAAAAAATGCAGAGGAGTTTAATACTAAAAAGTTGCTTGTTTTATCTTCCTGTTTAGCATTGATTGACAAGTAAGAAAGGAAGTCGAAAAATCCTTCAAAAACAGTAAGCACTTTTGAGTCATTATTTATGAGCGTTATATCTTTTGGCGAACTGCTTCCTTTAAAATGCTTGTTACGAATTTCATACCCGCCGGAGTTATTCTTAAATCCTAAAGCATAATAAATTTTATCATCAATTTTATACCGGATCTCTTTGCAAAATTTATCAGCAATTTCCTGATTAATTTTCCTTGATTCAATATACATTGACAAGGCATAGGAGCTTATCTCGTGTTCTGAAAGAAGCTGTATTTTACTATCCCGAAGAGATGGTTTTTCTTGAACCTGAAGGTTTGACTTGAAAGTTAATGGCGATTGATCGAGCTTCTGCAAGAACTCACTCACGGTACACTTATGATATAGAATTCCAAAATCAATAATGTTTCCATACCTGCCGTCTCCAAAATCAAACCATCGGTTCATTTTTCGATTGACTTTAAAAGAGGCGGTCTTCTCTTCTCTTAGCGGAGATTTGTACCAATATCCCGGCTCTTTAATTTTTACAGGCTGATATCCCAGGTTGGCCAGGTATTCTACGACATCTAATTCCTTTGCTTTTTCAATATTCATACAAACACATTTTCAATTGCGCAAATCTTTTAACTCTATAAAAATAGGCTCGACCTAATAAACAAAAATGAGAGGTTCAATTTTTGAACCTCTCATTTTTATAACGTTACAAGGCAATAGTTTTACATCATTAAATAAGTAAAAATTTCATATTTAAAATCAAAGTGTATGTTATCAGTCAAGGATGTTACAACAATTTATGAGACGTTACTTAGTTCACCGGGAATGAATGATACAGTCAAAATCGATCTACGTGTTCCAAGAAAAAATATTTTATTCTTAGTAAGGGTCATTCAGCTTGGCTTATCACTCAAGGGTCAAACTCAAAAAGGCGATTTAATTAATATCATTTCAAACGAAACCGGTGAAGAACTTATTGAGAGCACGGCTGAAATTTTACGAAAGTCGGGGCTAACTGAATTATACGATAAACTTAATTCATTACATCATGAATAATAGTATCAATCTCATCAATGTTGTTAGTTGGGCTGGTGCACTTCGGAATGACTTTTCTCCAGGTATGTACACAATCAGTTCTAATGAAATTCCGCTGGGAAAAACAACAGCTATATTAGACTGCAAAATTTGGGCAAAAAAAATTATGGCAATTAACTGCTATTTTACAACTGTATGCCATGATAAAAAATTCCAGCTTACTGTTTACTGTAATCTTATTAATGGAACTTATAAAATACCAGGTTCAGCTATAAATTTTGCAACATGCCCAATCAAACATGAATATCACATTAATATAAAATGGGATGTCAATAGACGGGTTATGTTGGCTAGCGCAAGCTTCCATTAACTATTCTGTATAATAGGTTATTGTCTGATCAAGTTGGGCTTGGTCAAATATCAAACTAGCAGATAACAGCTAGTATATGCAGTAAGGATAATTCTCCCTTGTTTGGGTTCAATTCTTCAAGTCTATTTGTACAGTGGATGACAAATCGACTAGTAAGTATTATAAAGACGAAGATCTATTGAAGCAGATTGGTGTAAAAATTCGATTTGAAAGGACTCAAAAAAATATATCCCAGGAATCTTTGGCTAATGAATGTGGTATAGACTATAGCCAGGTTAACAGGATGGAATTGGGGAAAGTAAATTTTAGTATATCCAATTTATTTCGCATCGCCGCGGCCTTGGAAATTGATGCTAGATCTTTATTACCCTGATATATTATTTTTTTCTCTCTTAGATTTGATTCCTGTCGTTTGTAACGCAAGATCCAATATCCACTGATCAACAATCCCTTCTACTACCAGACACCCTAACCTAAACAGTAGAATTTACTTTGCCGTACCATTTTACAATCACAATTGTAAACACTACTCTATGAAAGCATTGATAACGCTACTTGAGTCTATTCAACCATTGTCCAAGGGATCACAGGAATACCTTGGAAAAGTTTTGAAGCATCGAAAATTTCGTAAAAAAGAATTTTTATTAAGGGCAGGCGATGTTTCGAAATCAGTTTATTTTATTACCGAAGGTTTAATTCGGGCTTATTACTACAAAGGCCCGAAGGAAGTTAATAGTTGGTTCATGAAGGAGGGTGACATGAGTCTTTCTATCGAAAGCTTCTATGACCAAACAGCAAGTTATGAATCCATTCAGGCGCTTGAAGATTGTGACGTCTATTCAATAGACTTCCCTGAGCTTGAATACATGTATCAAACCTTTCCGGAATTTAATATAATAGGTAGGGTGTTGACAATAAAATATCATAAGCTTTGGGCTCAACAATTGTATTCTATCAGAGCGCATGACGCCAGGGCTCGCTACTATTGGCTAAGAGATAATCATCCCGATTTATTATTACGTGTACCTGCCAAATACATTGCCTCGTATTTGGATGTTACGGAAGTTACTTTAAGCAAAATTAAGGGTAAGAGACGTCTCCCCAGATCATCGGTAAACAAGTCTTCACTTTTAGATTAAAGCACTCAAATTTTTTTGGGTATTAAAGATTTGTTTCCGACAAAGATTTGACATATATCAAATTTAAGTCCGCACATTATATAAACCTTTAGCAATGAAACAGAATTACTTATTTTACTGTATTTTAACGTTGGTATTTTTTAACTTTTCTTGTAAAAAGAACGCATATGAGTCAGCTAGCATCAGGCCTACTTTGATAGCCAACGCTGAACAATATTTTAATAGAGAGGTACTTTCGAAAACAAATATTGAAGTAGGGTTGTCCAATGTTAATTCTCTATCTGACAAGAGATCTCCAAGACAGGAGGGTATTAAAAATCCACTTTGGAATAAAGCATATATTGCGCATTTAAAGTATGGCGCCGGCGTGGTTGTTCCGGTGACGTATAACAATCCGCTAGTAATTAATAGTAATTTTGCAAAAGATGAGTTTTACAATCTCAATACTTTGACCAAATTATTTATTTATCAGGATGCTTCAAAATCATATCATGCTGAATTAATTACTGCCTTTCCAGACAGCAGTTATTTGCATCGAACTGGTGAGGATTTCAAAGGTCTATTATTCGTTGATGATTGGTGGGGAAATCCAATAAATAAGTTCCAGTTTAAAAATAAAACTGTGCTAACATTTAGTAAGAACCAGGCTCTTAAAGCAGATAAACAGGTTAACAAAAAAAGTCAGAGATCTAATGACTTTTATGTTTGCTATGAGATTTATGGTTATAACTACTCTGGGGGTTCAGACACTATATATTGGTCTGAACCAGCTGGGTGTAGTTATGTATATGGAGGTGGAACAACTACTTCCGATGGCCCGGAGATTCCATCAGTTATCCCGTCGGGAGGTGATTACGGAAATATCCCTACAGCAACAAAAGACAGTGGTGTAACAATTCCTTTAACGTCATTGAATGTTGCGCTTTACAATGGCAATAGCAATATTAAAAACGTAAAAGATTATATAAAATGTTTTACAAATGTAGCAGGGGCAGATCATTCTTATACCGTTAGATTATGCGTTGATCAACCGGTATCGGATAATGATAAAGCCTGGGGGTTTTCACTCAATCCAAATGATCCGGTAATGGTTGGGCATACATTTTTGATACTGACAGAAACTACATTTTATGAAACGATTACCAGGAATGTTGGATTCTATCCAAATGATTGGGTAAAACCGAAATTTGAAGTCGGGCAAGGCGTATTAAACAATGATGAAGTGCATGATTACGATGTGTCACTATTAATTACACTGACAAACAGCCAATTTACTAACCTGTTAACTTTCGTTTCTCAAGGAAATGATCCGGGGTACATGTACAATCTTAATTCAAATAATTGTACCACTTTTGCTTTAAATGCTTTGTCTTCCATCGGAGTAAGCTCAATACCCAGAACTGAAGGAACATGGTTGGGTGGAGGAAAGGGGTTAAACCCTGGCAATCTTGGTGAAGATATAAGAAGTATGCCCCTGGCTCCCAACATGACCCGAACAGCGATATCAGGATCACACTTGAATCAGGGGAGTTGTAACTAAACTTTAATAAGTCCTTTATGAGATTATTATTTTATTTGTTGATTACTATAAATTTTGCTGCTATCAGCAGTGGTAAGTGTCAGGATATTAAGTGGGATGAAGCTAAAAATTGGCAACTATACAACTTACATAGCAATAAGGCTTTTAAGTTACCGATTGATTCTCTAAATCAATATAGCAGTTTAACATTGAATACCGACACCATTAAATTGTTTGGTAGAGAAATTCAACAATGGGCAAAGTCGGAATCAGCCGTTTGGATGGGTTTATTTTTAGTCACGTATGAAACTGCCGATGGCGTCAAAAGAAAAGTTGTTATTAGTAACTACGGCGGTTTTTTATACGATCCACTTACTCGTCAATATTATGAACTAGCCGAAGACATGAGAGACCAGTGGTATGAATGGTTAAATGGAAAAAGCAGGATATTAATTGAAGGTGAAAAAAAGTGAAATCACATGGTGGATAAACTATATAAAAATGTTTTTATCTCTCTCGGTGTAATTGCCCTGTGGACCTTATTTGTCTTTGTGATTTTTTACAAGGATAATACGGGATTAGGTAAGATGTTTGGAGTATCGATAATGTTTTTAATTACCCGGAATTTTGCTTTAGGTTTAGGACTATTGATGCTAGTATTAAGGATCTTCGGAGTAATAAAAAGTAATTCAAATTTGTTATATATTTTTTCAGTGACACTTAATTTATCAATAGCGATTCTTGCGGTCGGGCTGTTTTTGTTCGGCGTGATAAATATGCCATTGTTGCATGAATATTTATTGAACCTTATTGTTGGATTTTTGTTGCTTGCTACTATTCTTCTAAGGTCTTCTTTCGGTCAAGCGAGATCTTAAAATATACCTAAAGAAAGAAAGATTATAATTCAGTGCAATTACCCTCCTTATGAGTTTTATTTAACCCTATTTTTTTTCTTGTTAGTTTTTCTTATACTGTTTAAGTAAATAGTGTTGTATTTTTTGTCAGCATTGGTTTCAATTTCCACTATAGATTTCTGAATAAGTTTTTCGGGTCCGTCAATTTTATGTAAAAAAACAGCTATTCCAGTAACAATTTGATCAGCACTGTATTTTGTTTTTCTATGGCTTACTTTGAAACCAGCTGCTATAATTATCGAGATAATTTCACCTATTAGTTGTGCAAAGTCCTTTTGAGATGAGAAAGTCAAATCGTCAACATATCTTGTGTAACTAATTTTATTTAGCTTGCATAAATTAATAAGCTTAATATCTGTCTGCAAAAAGACCAGATTGCATATATGTGAGCTTGTGGGAGCTCCTTGAGGTACCTCTTCTTTAAAAGTGGTAAGTTCCGTTAAACAATGTGCAAAGTGAGACGAAAAATTTAAGTTTATTAAAGCATCATACACTTTTTTCGAATTCACGTTTGGAAAGAATTCCTGTAAATCTGTACAAAAAATATATTTTTTCCCTTGGTGCTGTTTAGCGTTTGTTATATTACTACGCTTTTTGACTCCTCCGTGAACTACCTTCGGCAATTTAATTTTAGAAAGGATATTGGTTTTAATTCTCGATTGAACAGCCTTTAAAAGAGTCGATGGGACTTTAAAGTGCCTTTCCTTTTCTGTCCCATCCTTATAGGTCTTTACTTTTCCTGCCTTGTCTATTTTTTTCTCCGACCATTGTTTGTAATTACCACTA
>JAABUK010012914.1_pt1 | contig 10541 bp, 12 predicted proteins | sample 5559141 | NCBI WGS metagenome assembly JAABUK01 (sample SAMN10711869, study PRJNA513367) | rock metagenome | isolation source: Antarctica rocks | place: Antarctica: Victoria Land, Pudding Butte nord | collected 2016-01-03
GAATTGGCTTCTATCTGCCTTCTGCTTGACCTCTGAAAGCCTCTCAAACAGCTCTGGAGCCTCTTTCTTGCTTTGAATTGGCTTCTATCTGCCTTCTGCTTGACCTCTGAAAGCCTCTCAAACAGCTCTGGAGCCTCTTTCTTGCTTTGAATTGGCTTCTATCTGCCTTCTGCTTGACCTCTGAAAGCCTCTCAAACAGCTGTGGTGTGTCCCATTCTTGCCCAGTGAACCACATTAACAGCCTCCTCACCAGCCTTATTGGAGCAGTCACTGGCAAAGCCTTGTAGCATAGGACCATCAGTAAGCCGTGTATCATCCGTCTAACTATTGGATGCAGACAGCCTAAAACACTCCATCAAAGCTAACGTAGGAGTTTTTGACAACAGTGCACAAAATGTATTGATGCCCCAAATCATTGTTTCAATCCATGTGACCAAACTCTTGCAACACTTGCATGTTGGCCCCGAGCACAGCACAAGTAAGCAGTGAAAATGACGAACAAACAAAGCAAGCACAACTGAGAGTACCTTACAAAAGATGGATAACATAGCTATGAAAAAGACGGTGTTGCATTGCCACCAATTGTGTGTTCTATACCAGCAATGCTATCTGTTGAATATGACTCAGCACTACTCCTACTGGCATGATAAAAACGGATACTTCTGCAAGACACACCAACAGCCATGCAACTACCAAGCTAACATGCCCATAAATAGCTATGCCCGGCACGTTGTACATATGGGAACACAAACTTGTCAGCAGCAGACCTGCAGCACAGAATCCACCTGTTATGGACACCAACATGCCAGAGCCTGTATGCAAGGGTGTTTCTCAACCCAGCCAAGTGGACAGATTGAGACTCCATCAATATCCAGAAGATGTGTGAACCATACTGGATGCCGAACTGTACTTTGCGTCTGCATAAGCATGACCTGTGGAAGTGTGATAGGCATTGTGAAGAGAGCTTGGCCAAGGCAAAGAGAATCAATGATGTGAGGAGGGGTGATGTCAAGAGATGTGATGGTGACCACATCTGAAAGCTGCCAGATAAGTTTGCCAACAATATGCTGCGCATGGAAACTGGAGGGGGGTTGGTCAGCTGGTAGGGATCGATAACTTACTCATGTGAGCTGTGGTAGAGTGTTGATTATGGCTGGTAACGAATTAGCGGTGATTTGGCTCGCCGCTTGCGCCTGACCAGCAGCTGATCATTCCAAAACCGAACGAACAGCAAAACAGTCTCTGGGTCAATTGGCGTTCAGGAACCAGCTGCAAGGAGATGGAAATGTAGCCGCTGACTTCACTTATTGGCTGCTGTGCAAGACCCGTGTAGACTCGCTCAAGACGGACGCATGGCAGGTTGCTGGGCAAGTCTTATGTTTCTTCTTCTTCTGTGCATCTTCTGCAGGCAACATTCTACCCAAGTGTAAGTGTATACATTTGTTGCGGCACCAGGCACTCGAAGCACCTTGGGTTTGTGTCTGTGTCTTGATTCAGCGCTGTGCTTGCGCAAAAATCACGGGTGCTTTGCTTGCCAGAGTCCGCACCCTTGTGCCAGCATGGGAGATGCTGTGCACAGATACACACAGCCTCCTTCCAAGGTACCTGTAATGCCGGGTGCACCCAGCAGGCAGGACGCTCTGTCCCTTCAGTGAGCTGCACTTACCTGTCTCAAACGTTATGTAAATGACCTGGCGTGGTCGCAGGTGCTCCATATCAGAAATCTGCCGTACGAAACCACAGAGGAGGAGCTGAGAGAACTTTGCGCCCCCTTTGGGAGACTGGTACAGAGCAAACTCAATGTGGGAGCGAACAAAAACCAGGCATTTGTCGAGTTTCCAGATCAGGCGTCTGCGATCAATATGGTGTCCTATTTTGCAAGCAGTGCAGACCCCGCCAAGGTACGTAGATGTTACCCTAGACTGTTGTCAGGTGTGTCCGATTACATACGCATTATGAACACTTTTGCTCGAACTTCTGGCACGATTGCTTCAGTGACAGTGAGCACAGTATTCAGAGTTTGTGTCACTGTTTGACTGACGAAGATGGCTGAATGAAGTGTCGTCCAGCCTCTGTTCTCGTCATTTGAGCAGGCAATGTCACGCAGGTGCGAGGAAAGACTGTATATCTCCAGTACTCCACCAGGCAAGAGATTGTGCACTCCAAGCAGCCTCTTGATGGGCCCAGCAATGTGCTACTGGTCACCATGGACAACCTGGATGTAAGTATTGCCTAATCAAATCGTTTGATGTTTCCAGGGTCGGGACACACGTGTCTGAAAACACAAAACATGCACTGGTTTATCTTGTGGTTTTCAGTACATAGCTCTGCATCAAGCAGCTTGCACAATGCCTAGACGGTCATCATCCCAGAAGGTCTGATCCTTGTCTGCGGTCTGCAGCCAAGCATTCAGATCACCATCGAGGTGCTACATTTAGTCTTTAGCGCTTTTGGCTTTGTTCACAAGCTGGCCACCTTTGAAAAAGCTGCTGGATTTCAAGCTCTGGTCCAGTATGGCGACTCTGAGACAGCGGATCAAGTACGGCAAGCCTTGGATGGGCGCCACATCCCAAAACACGTCTTGAATGATCACCCCAACCCGCCAATGCTCAAGTTGTCTTTCTCTCAGCATACAGACCTCAATGTCAAGTTTCAGAGTCACAGGTCTAGGTGAGTTTGACGCACTCAAAAAGAAAGCTGAGATGGGAGGCAGGGTCATACCTGACAGCTATTTCTGCTGCATGCATGTCAGCATGCTTACACAAGTCATTTGTCATGTTTGCAAGCATCTTTGAGTTGAATGATACACAAATGCAGAGTAGACTGCATCAGCATACTAAGCAGCCCGGTATAATATTTGGCTTCACATTAAGTTGCTGCCAAAACATGTAGTCTTTGCTTTTCTGCATCAGCATACTCAGAATGTGCTGTTGCTGGTGTCCTGGCTCCACATGGACATCTCAAATTGTTGATACCGTGTTCTCTTCTTGCGTATTCAGCATGCCAAAAAGCTTCATTCCTGTATGCACATATCTGGTCAAAGGCAGGTGCAGCAACTCTGCAGTAATTCTATGCATCTTCTGCAACAGCCTGGTTTGCGCATGAAATGGTGCCTGCTGTCATCCCAGGGATTATGTGAACCCCTACATACCTGTGGCTCCCCATGGCATAGACCCCAGCCTGGCAGTTGGCATAACCAATCCTGGAGGGCCCAACCCCCTGGAAGGGAATGTCCTGCTTTGTTCGGTGAGGTCACCACTGCTCACAATACCTGTAACACATCAGAGCTAAAACTTGCAGATTACAAGAGTGGTGTACTGAACTTGCAGTACATTGTGATCTCAGCGCGGCAGCCTCTGCTGTACAAAGCGTGATGGCATGCATCATGAAGAGACTGCATCTTACTAGAGTTGGATGGCACTTGATGCTGTGTGTGAAGAAAACCAATTGTGATTGCTGTGCGTGGTTTGCAGATAGAGAACCAGGCATATCCTGTGAATGTGGAGGCACTGCATACAGTTTTCACCCCCTACGGCTTTGTACAGAAGATTGCCTGCTTTGAAAAGAACAACACATGGCAGGTAAAGTCCAAATTGACTGTTTGGCATTTTGTCTGGTATACAAATGCAAGTATTGATGCTGCTGGTCTCAAATCCTGTACATGGTGCAATGAAAGAAATGAGGGGTCAGGGCTGTTAGCAAGAATTCCGGCTCTTTCACTTAGATATACGTTGTTGCAGTTCATACCCTCAGTGTTGTTGTCGGATTTCTTTGTACATGACGCCCTGTTGCAGTCTTGCTTGCGCTTCAGACAAGAACATCATCACTTCCCAATTCACATCATATTGTTGCAGAAGTCACTTGGCATCTGTCTGCTGTGCAGGCGCTCATACAGTATCCCGACCCTGTGGCTGCCAACAATGCCAAGACTGCTCTGGAGGGTCACGCTATCTATGATGGTGGATACAACAGGGTGAGCTTGCTGATCTACTGATCGAGCTTGCGAGCATACCTTGATGCACTGGCCAGCCACACTGCAGAACCCACCTTTAGATATGGCCATGCAACAGTTCTGGAAGGCACACATGCCGCAGTTCTGAAGGGCACAGATGCTGCAGCAAAAACATTAAGTGCCACAAGCTTGTAGATTCTGCATTTGTCCCCTTCAGGTCTGCTGCATCAGTGCCCTTCAGAATTGTTGCATAGCTCAAGAGCTGCTTGCATATCTGCCTCATATCTGCCATCTGCATCCTTATTGTAAAGCTGTCTGGTGGATCTTTAATACAAGTGTGCCCAAATGACAAATTTGTCGCATGAAATGCAGTTGAAGATCTCATTCTCTGTTCATCGAGACCTGAATGTCAAGGGGCAGAATGACAAGAGCATGGACTACACCCTAGCACAGCAAGCTGTAGGAGCCCCACCCATGGCTTTCCCCCCTGGACCTGCAGCACCCCCCATGGTAGGGGCACCACCTGCTCGCCCTCCAGCCCCTGCTAATGGAGCTCCATTTGGTATGTACCCAACCTCCCTCTGTAAGATGTTGACATCAGATGGTGACTGTGTATTGTGATGCAAACAATGATTCTGAATTTGCAATGCGGCATGTCACCATGTATGTGCATGCTCGTGAGCAAGCAACCTGTCCAACGCTTTGCAGATACATGCACAAGCAAAGTTGCAGTTCAGCCAAAAAAAGTGCTAAAGCCAGAGGCTTGATGCGTGTCAGAAATGCATTGCAGTTGTCATGGCTGCCTTTTTCATTGCCCTACGCACAGTGGAGTGACACGCTGCGGTTGCCGTGATGCAGATGCATACTCAATAGGGCCAAGACCCTCTGGTATAGGGCCGCCCCCCACTGGGGCACCTGCAGCCACCCCTGGGGCAGGACCTGGTCCAGCCCCTCCTCAAGCTGCAGATGCCGGTCAAGACGCCTTTGTCACCGGTAAGCTTTTGCCACCCATCAGGACCTCTGGTCACATTATGCTGCTGTGCTTGTGACTTTTATGCTTATGGGTTCCAGTTGTCATGTGCCATTCAATGCATAGCCATTCCATACAATGTCAGCATGCCTGACCAGCAAACCCTGACTGCATGCCTCTGCTGCAATCATGTCTTCAAGGTCTGCAATGTCTGCAATCGTGTCTGTAAGGTCAGTCTGTATGTCTGTCTGTCTGTAATGTCTGTCTGTCAGGTGCAGCTGTGATGATGACTGCAAGACATAATTGCCACCAGCAGACTAACCTTTGTGTGATGCAGGTGCTGACTATGAGGCAGCTCATGATGCAGTAGCTCGCCAAGCAGAGACTGCCATGAGTAGTAGAGCAGCTCCAGCAGCCAGTCAGCCGAGCCCTAGCATGGCACCCCCACAGAGACCCCCAGGGCCTGCCCCTCCTGGTATGGGTCCTCCCCCTGGGAGCTATGGACCTGTCAGACCTGATTTGGGTGCCCCACCGCATTCTGGACCACCCCCCTCATATCCCTCGTTTCCAGGTGAGACTTTTGTCTTAAAAACACAGCACGCTGTAAGTTCAGCAGACCAACTTGTATGTGCCAGACAGGACTGGCCAGCGACAACATTGTGGTTTGTTCATGGTATCAATCAGCATACACAATGCTGCTGAGACCTTACAATGTCCATGGCACTACTCATTTGTTGGCATTCTGGCAGTGTACCCATACTTGCAGCATTTAGCAGTGATCAAGAGGCCAGAAGTAACAGAAATGACAAAATGTTGCTTCAGGACCAGGTGCAAGGGGCCCTCCTCCAAGGGGCCCACCTGGGACAGCCCCTGCAGCTTTCCCAGGGCCCCCTAATCCAGCAGCATACCGGCCTTACTGAGCTGCAACTGGCTGCATTCAGTATACATTGCTTCCAGAATCAGCACAAGTCCAATCCTGAATCAGCTACAGTGAGTGTAGGGCATCAGCTGGGTTGCCTAGCGAAGTTGAATCCAGCACAGTCATCTGGCTGATATCAGGGTGTCCCAATACACAGATATCTACAGACAGGCAGGAGCATTAGCCAGTACTTACAGATGTGTGAATCCATCATGCATGCTGCCTTCAGTATGCTTGTGCTGGCAAATTTGAGCACTGTATCAGCGTAGGGTGCATTGACGGGGTATTGTCACTCTTGAATATGACAATAATTGTAACAGTTGCCACACTGTCATGAGTATGCATGTCAACAGCCCAGCTCGTGTGTACGTTGCTCGGTGACGAGCAGCGGTCCAACGGCGGCGATGCTGCTATGCAAAGCATGTGAGACGCATGCTGCGCGTTTGAGTTAGTTTGGTCAGCGCGTTTGGGTTCTGGAGTGTTTTAGAAGACACTTCCAGGATAAGCCTTTCAAGGTCGTCGGGCTGCGCCTACAAGACAACAGAATCATGATGCTGTGGCCTGCCTGCATGACGGTCAGCTTGCTGCTATGGGGCTGTCAAGCAACTTTTGCGCAACCGATGGTGGTGCCGGCCGCCCTGGAAGTGTACTCTGACGCTGCAGCACCACGATGCGGAGTCTCATACCTGGTTCTGCGAGCAGCGATGGACGCTCCATGTGAGCAGCAGTGCCAGCTGACTCTGGCCGAAACTCATACCCCCGGTACAGGCCTGCATAATACTGCAGATGCTGTTGGTCGTTCAGCGACTCCTGAGTCGCAACTGCTGTCAAGCAACGTTATCAGCCTGCCACGTTCAGTGAAGACCCAGGCGTCATACCTGCTGCAAGCGCTATGTTACACAGGCAGCAATTGCGAGGCAATCCCTTCTAGCTGGGACATCATGCAGACATCTTTTAGACTACATGTTACTCCAATGTACGAACAGGAGGCTCCAATTGACCATGTGCAACATGAGGCTGTGTCAGCAGGCTGCATCTATGAGCTGAACACGACAGTCATCAAGACAACCCCGTTGAGATCAGCTGCAGATGACATGTTTGAGACAGCAGACAGCAGCTGGCTCAATACCTGGTCAGTGCGCATTGCAGCTTTGCTGTGCTTGATAGTCTTGCAGCAGATAGCGTCACGATTGTAAACTATGATTTCAAACAGTCATGTGAGTGTTTTGTGACAGTCCAATCACGGTCATCACGGCCTCGTTTAGCCCGCTTCTGCTTTGTTCAAGGTGCTTACAGACGTTTGTGCACTGAATAAGATAGTGCATCAAGGATTTCGACAAGCTCCTGAAGTTTGAAGCTGTTGAGCATTGTACAGCCATATATCATAGTCTGCTGCACTTTCATGTGCTTTAACTTCTCCCTCAAATCTTTGCAGCTGGCTGAATAAATCCAGTGCGTAAAGCACTGATGCTGACATGTCCTGCTTTGACTGCTGCCACATCTCCTCCAGCTGTGGGCGCTGGCAAGTCAAAAGGCTTCAATCCCTTGGGACCCCATTCATACCCCCCTTCCTGATTGTCAATGGCCTCTGCATCAGCAGAATGTGCATAATTTAGCCCGTTGTAGTTGGCATCTCATGATGGGAACAAACACATGGTCCTTGCTATGATTGCAGCATCAAGTCATAACACCAAGAGTTATAGACGTGCAGCCTGCAATAGGGTTTATGCAAGCAGGGGAGCATTTGTTGATGACTGGGTTGGCGTTCTCGCTTGAGTGCTGCCGTGCACATATTTGCACACCCTTTCAACAATCAATGATCCCTTGCTTGGACGTACTCTATTACAGGCTTCACATTTGTCACACCCAGCGTGCACATGCCATTACACACGCTGCATAGTGTGCCTTGTGCATGCATGCATGATAGGTTGAGATGCTGTTAGATACAACATGATGTTCAAGTTGTGCTCATGTTGCTGCACAGCCATACTGCTTGCACGTTAATGACAGCAATCTCGATGCAGTCACCAGATGTAGCTGACTCAACCAGAGGAAGATCATGCAAGCAGCAAAGCATTTCAGGACGTCGACAAAATGACAGTTAGCAACAAGCTTACTGTACAGTGAGCTGTACTGAGACTGCATGTCGACAGTTGTGTGTAGCACTTCAGGCTTGACAGGGGTGCCGTTGACTGTCTTGAAGCCTAGAGGCACGTTCACATTGAAGACATCAGCCTGGACATCATCAGACTGCCACTCTTCCCACAGCTGTGTAGCCACATTGCCTGCCATCTGCACCCCAAAGCAGCATTGGCTTGATACTACCCTATTGTGAAGCAAGTGCCCACTTTGATGGCAAAACCATTGCAAAAGACTTAGCCACATATGAGAGAACTGTCTGTGCAGCAGCATGCTGACATCGTGCTCTGTGGCAGCTGCAGGTCTGATGTGCGACTGAAGCTTTGTGCGCAGGGTCTCTACACAGCTAAGTGACAGCACATGCATGGAAAAGATGTTGATAGGCATTACAGGCACAGATCCTGAGCCCACATGCCTGCAGTGTTGTTGAAGCTGCCAGGTTTTTCATCAGGCAGAACACTGACAGCAGGACTGTATAGCAGCATCTTGACAAGCCACTCTCACATAGCCAGCAAGAAAATTACCAGTGCACATGAAGCTATTTAACACCCTCATTTGTCATGAGTGATTCAGCTGTGCACACTGTTGTGCACAGTATGCTTTAGCACGTGACTGGTTACTTTTGAGGTCGACTCAGACTTTTGGAAAACATGACGTTTTGGAAAGTCAAACAAAACGTCAAATATGCGTGACATGCAAGGCAGCTCAAAATTTGCAAAGCTACCTTCACAGCTGTGGAGATGTCATCACCTGTCCAGGATCCCCAGCCATTGAAGGGAAAGGAGATTGCAATGGCCTTCTTGTGTGCCAAGCTAGCTTCCATTGCTGCTCCCAAGGTCCCAGATGATAACACAGATGCCCTGCCACACAACTCATCAACTTAACATTTGATGCATTTAATGCACAATGTAACAGACCCAACTAGACAATCAATGATGAGTAGAATCCATTACCTACATGATCAATGAGCAATGAGTAACAATCAATGAGGAACAAACCCCATCAATAAGTCGCAATCAATGAGCAATGGGTTGATTGATCCCAGTGCGGTGTGTCAGGCCGGCTGCAGTCATCAAGACTGACCTGCCAACATTATGGCCGACATTGGGTCCACTGACAACAAAGTCAACATCTGGCACCAGGGAATGTATTGCTAGGTTGGAGCAGGTTGCTGGTGAGCCGTTGACATGCATTGTCCTGCTGTCAATATGTGTGACCTGCAGCAATGCACATATCTGCTGAGCGTGCATGTCAGGACGGCACATGGTTGCAAGGCGTATGCTCTGGATGGGCCAGTACAGCAAGTATGTATGCAGCAGCATCTCATGTCGCAATGTGCACCATCATTGCCTGATTGTGAATGCACATACTGTTGTGTACCTGTGCAGGTTACCTGCAGAGGACCGTGGCTGATGCACTTGGATACAAAGCTTTGCTGCTGGCCTGGTATGCAGACAACGTAATTCCATCTGCACAGGAGTCAAGGGTTGTCAACTAATTCACAGTCAGCCTCTGAAAGTCAGCTGTGTTTGTGTCGTGCAGCTCGCTTACTTCAGCACATCTTTTACGTGTTGGACCCAAGCCTGAAAGAAACTACTCTCTGGCCCGTCATCGTTTGTCAACAGCACCCGGGCAGGCGGTCGCATGCGTCCTCCTTGGCTCTGCAGTGCACGAGTCTTGTCTGAAGCAGCGTCAGTCAGGTTATGTGGGATGCACACCGAACGTGCCTTGTCCAAAGTAATGTTCTGTGCGGCTCGAGCGTGAATTGTGTCTCTACGAAAGCAGCGGTACAGCTTCGGCTGGAATTTCAGGTCAATCAAAACTGGACTTGACGTCGCTCGGGTGCTGAGACAATTACGTGAAACCCGCAGCTGGTAGCAACGTCCACTAAATGCACTGAGTTGCATCACAAACTCACAGCCTGGAACTTCTTGCGGGCTCTCAAACTGCTGCAGCGTCAACTTATATATGTCGTTCGTGCCAATGCGTAACGCCGCTGGTTTCGGAGCGGGGCATTGTACACTATGCACTTCCACCATGCAAACCCATTCCACTGACACCTCTCACAAGACAACCTCGAGGCATGGACAACTGCTTGCAATGCGTGATTTCGGTGCTACATCCCTGCACCTCCTGACCAGTTGCCTAGCAAACAGCTTAAATGCTGTGCAGCCAAATGCTTGCCTCGCTCCACAGCTGCGACTGGCCTCCATTCCTTGGTGGAACCACCATTGCTAATCAAATTACGCGCAGGAAGCTCCCCGACAACAATAAAGTCCAGGGAATAGTGAAGTTTGGTTTTGGGTTTGTGTTCAGATGTCCTGTCCGTGCGTACGTGCTGCAACCTCGTCAATTGCAACGTTCTGCAGGTTGAGCAGAGCGCACATGTAGATCCTTGCATACGTCATTTGACCTTGTCGCGGTCCTCGTTCTGATTGCAAGTGGCAAAAGATGACGATGATAGGTATGCCAATCGGGAAAAAGACGCCTAAAAGCGAGCTACATGAGTTCTATCAGCTGCATCCCGGGAATCCCGCCTTCACCATCAAATCTATGAGCAA
>JAABUK010012915.1_pt1 | contig 10541 bp, 8 predicted proteins | sample 5559141 | NCBI WGS metagenome assembly JAABUK01 (sample SAMN10711869, study PRJNA513367) | rock metagenome | isolation source: Antarctica rocks | place: Antarctica: Victoria Land, Pudding Butte nord | collected 2016-01-03
TCGTCAGGTACTCGGCGACGCGCGCGCGGTAGGTGTCGTTTACCGTCTCGTCGGCGGTCGGCCAGGAGGCGACGAGCGCCTGATAGAGCAGATATTCGGTGTTCGGGTCCGGGACCGGCTCGCCATTGATCGTGGTCCGATACGCGGCGTTCAGCTCGGCCCACTCGTTCACCGCCGTGCGCCAGAGCTCGAAGACCTCGCTGAGGACGTGGAGCCGGGCGCGCGCATCTTCGCTGCGCTTGGTGTCGTGCGTCGTGCTGCCGGACATCGCGCGCGGCCACGCGGCGGCGCGCGCCGTGAACCACGCCTGCACCTCTTCCGGGGCCGCCCCGAAGAGCGACGGGTCGCTGCCGACCTCGTTCAGCGACAGCAGCCGATTGTAGCGATAGAAGGTCGTATCCTCGAAACCCTTCGCCATCACCGGGCTGGAGAGCTGCTGGAACTTGCGCCGGAACTGGAGGCGTTGCTCATGCTCTGAGGGGTCGAGATCGCCATCGAGCAGCAGCACCTCGGCCAGGAAGTCGATCGCCTCGATCGAGAGGTTGCGGTCGTGACGGCGCGCGCCGGTCACGGCGGTCTCGATCAGCGCGCGATCGTCCGGCCCGACCTGGCCGTCGGCGGAGTAGGTGCGATAGACCGGGAACGCGGCGAGGGCCGCCTCGATCGCGTCGCGGAGGGCGCGCAGGGTATTGTCGCGCTGCCGCCGGTCGCGCTGCGCGATCGTGTGCAACGCGGTGGCGAGGACGTTGATCTCGCCGGGGAACGAGGTCCGCGCGATCTGCTTCTTGGCGTCGTCGCGCAGGTTGCGGAAGCGCACCGGCTGACCGATGAAGCGCTCGTAGGTGCGCGTCAGCTCCAACACCGCGCCGCGCTCGATGAAGAGGCCGTCGTTGTGCGCCATGAAGTCGTAGCCGGTCGTCCCCGCGACCGGCCAAGTGGCGGGCAGCGGCTCCCCCTCCTCCAGGATCTTCTCGACGTAGATCGGGATCTCCCGCGTGGTCCAGCGCGCCGCCGCCTCGCGCAGCCGCTCGCTGAGGCGTTGCAGGTAGGCACCGGGATCGAAGAGACCATCGACGTGATCGATCCGCACGCCGGTGACCAGCCCCTGCTCCACCAATGACAGCAGGAGGCGGTGCGTCTCCTCGAAGACATCCTCGCGCTCCACGCGGATCGCGGCGAGATCGTTGATATCGAAGAAGCGGCGATAGTTGATGTCCTCGCCGGAGACGCGCCAGAAGGCGAGGCGATAATGCTGCCGGATCAGGATCGCCTCCAGCGGATCGAAGCTCGCCGGATCGGCGGTATCGCCGTTCAACGCCGTGAGCTGGGACTGGACGTAGTCGGTCAGGGCGGGCTCCTGGGCGAGCAGGCGGCGGAACTGCTCCAACAAGCGCTCGGCATCGTCGCTCGACGCCGAGCGCAGCCCGTCCAACAGGCTAAGCAGTTCGCCGAGCGCCGCCGGATCGCTCAACTGTGCGCGCAGGTCGAGCGGCGGCAGGCCGATCACGTCGGGGTAGCTTGCCGGGGCGAGCGGCAGATGGTGCTCGTAGTAGGTGAGCGCGAGATCGTTATCCTCCAAGATCAGTTGCAACTCGCCCGCTTCCAGCGCCACGCCGAACGGCTGGCCGAGGATCGGGTAGACGACGACCCCCGAGGGGAGGTGCGGCTGTGTCGCCCAGTTCACGTCGAAGTGATTGGCGTAGCGTGAGCCCTCGCCGTACCGCAGGAGATCGCGCCACCAGGGATTGGAGCTGGTGGCGAGCCCGACATGGTTCGGCACCATATCGACGATCAGGCCGATGTCGTGCGCGAGCAGTTCCTCGCCGAGCGCGTAGAGGGCGGAGATGCCGCCCAGCTCGGGATTGATCTGCCCATGATCGAGGACATCGTAGCCGTGGGTGCTGCCGGGTGCGGCGGTGAAAATCGGGGAGAAATAGAGATGCGAGATGCCGAGCGCCGCGAAGTACGGGAGCCGGGCGCGCACATCGTCGAAGGTGAAGTCTTTGTGGAGTTGCAAGCGGTAGGAGGCCAGCGGTGTATCGTAGCGGCGCGTGGGCGTCTGCCCCGCTGGCCGTGCGGTATCGATGCTCATCAGTTCTCGAATTCCTCACGCTCATCGGGCGCGCGCTAGCTGCGATCGCCGCACCCGGATCGAATAGAATCATGCTCCGCTGCCCGCAGATGCAGATTTTGTGCCCCCATGTGCATGAATGATGGTGTACGCCCGGCGGCGGATCGTTGAAAGGTCTGCGCGGCACTGCGGCACGACGCGATCCGTCGCGCGAGGTCGCCGCGTCCCACGCTCGCCTCCGATCCGCACAATCTCAGCACCGCCTCAGGGCTACGGAGGCGCTCGCTTTCCCTGTGGTCACTGTGGTCACTGATCACAGCGCGATCCGCCCACATACCAGGCTACCCGCACAGCGCCCCCAACACACCCGAGCACGCCCGAAAAACGTACCCAATCAACTGCTTGATTATTCTACGCCATCGTGATAATATCCCAGCGGTTGATTGAATGGAATGATCGGAAGGAGCCGATTCGATGGACGAAGACCAGGACGAAGACCAAGTGGTAGTGCATGATGCGGAGCAGGACACACTGCTCCACTCCCAGGGTCACACGCGCGTCGCAGACACGAGGCGGCGCGATCTCATGGCAGCGACGCAGGCGCTGATCGCCGAGCGCGGACTCGAGGGCCTGCGAACGCGCGATGTGGCAGCGCGCGCCAGCGTCAACATCGCCACGCTGCATTACTACTTCGCGACGAAAGAAGCGCTGATCGCCGGTGTCGTGACGCATATCAGCGAGCAGTTCCGCACTGTCCATGCGCCACACCGCCACACGGGCGAGGGCACACCCCTTCAGCTGCTGCGCCAGGAGTTTGCCGATACACGCTTCTACCAGATCGAGCAGCCCGAGCTCTGGCTCGCGATCAACGAGCTTGCTATCCGCGCCCTGCGTGACCCCGCGATCGCCAGCATCCTGCGCCGCCTCGAGCAGCATTGGTACGTCAGTCTCGACACGGTCATCGCGGGCGGGATCGCAGCGGGGGTCTTCCGCGCCGATCTCGACTCGGACACGGTGACCGACATCCTGCTCGGCTTCTTCCGTGGCAACCGCCTCCCGATCACCGATCCTTTCGCCTACGACCGCGCCTGCGCCGCCCTCGAACGCTGGATCGTCGCACCCGAACATCTGGCTGACGCCGCTTCCGTCGCGGCGCACGACAAGGAGTAGAGACAAACGATGGCCCAAAACGCACAGAACGCAAACCCCGCCTGGGACACAGCACAGCAAGCACCCGATCCGCGCCGTTGGCTCACCCTCGCCGCCGTGAATTTCGGCCTCTTCATGGCCTTGCTCGACGTGACCGTGGTCAACGTGGCGCTGCCGAACATCGCCAGCACGTTCGGCACCTCGTTCGCGGATCTCCAGTGGGTGATCGCCACCTACACGCTGACCTACGCCGCCCTCATCCTCACCGCGAGCAAACTCGGCGATCTCTTCGGACGCAAACGGCTCTTCCTGGCGGGACTGGCCGTCTTCACCCTCGCCTCGCTCGCCTGCGGCCTGTCGCAGGATGTGACGCAACTCCAACTCGCACGCGCCGTACAGGGGGTCGGCGCGGCGATGCTCACGCCGATCGCGGGCGCGATCATCGCCGCCACCTTCCGGGGCCGGGAACTGGGCACCGCGTTCGGCATCTATGGCGGCGTTTCCGGCATCGCGCTCGCTTGCGGGCCGATCATCGGGGGCCTGCTCGTGAAATACGTCAACTGGCAGGCGGTCTTCTTCCTCAACGTGCCGATCGGCATCATCGGCATCGTGGTCGTCTTCACGGTCGTGCGCGAGTCGTATGCAGCGGGGCGCGGTCGGCAGATCGACGTGCCGGGGGTCATCCTCAGCATCGCCAGCCTCTTCGCCCTCACCCTCGGCCTGATCAAAGGTGCGGAGTGGGACTGGACCGACGCCCGCACCCTCGGCGTCTTCGCGGTGGCCGCGCTCGGCTTCGTCGCATTCCTGGCGGTGGAGGCGGCGACGACCCGCGCCGGGCGCGACCCGATGGTCGATCTCTCCCTCTTCCGCAACGCCTCCTTCAACGTCACGGCATTCGTCACGCTGGTGGTGAGCCTGATCTACGCCGGGCTCCTCCTGATCCTGGCGCTCCTCTTCCAGAATGTGCTCGGCTACGACGCCCTCGGCACGGGGCTCCGCTACATCCCCTTCGTGATCGGCAGCATCGTCATCGGCCCGCTTGTCGGGGCCTTCTCCGACCGCATCGATCCGCGCATCCGCTTCGGCGGCTCGCTCCTGATCTTCGGCCTCGGGCTCCTGCTCATGGCGCGGCTCGGGGCCAGCGACGATTGGACCACCCTGCTGCCCGGGCTGATCGTCGCCGGGATCGGCGGCGCGGCGATGCAGACGCAAATGAGCGCGGCGGCGGTGGACAGCGCGCCACGCCACCGCAGCGGCATGGCGACCGGCATCAGCGGCACGATGCGGCAAGTTGGCAGCAGCATCGGCGTGGCCCTGCTCGGCGCGATCTTCAGCAGCCGCTACGGCCACGCCCTGCTGGACACCCTCGCGGGCGCGGGGGTGCCAGGGCCGCTCGCCACCGCGCTCACCGACGGCACGGCGGGCAACGCCTCGTTCGCCGGACGGGTGCCGCCGCAGGTACCGTCGCAGTTCGCGGCGGCGGTGCAAGGGGCGACGCACGCCGCCTTCGTGCGGGGCTTCGACGACATGATCCTGGCGATCGTCGCCCTCGCCGCGCTCGCGATCGTCGGGTCGATCCTCTTCCTGCGTGCCAACCAGATGGGCGGCGAACAGGGCACGCCGCAGCCAGCGGCGACACCGCCCACGATCGCATCGACCACAACGGCGGACTAGTCCGCGCACGCACGCCGGTCGATCCGGTCCCGCGCGCAGCCCTGTATAATCGTGCGGTTGATACGGTGAAGCGACGGATGGACCGAGAAAGGGCGAAGCGATGGCGACGATGACCGCTGCGGAGATCCAGGCGCTGAAGGAACAGGTGATCCGGGAGGTCGAGCGGATCGCGCCGCAACTGATCGAGACGAGCGACTGGATGGCCGACAACCCGGAGATCGGCCTGCAAGAGTTCCAGGCGGCGGCCAAGCTGACCGATATGCTGGAGGAGTACGGGGCCTCGGTCGATCGCGGGATCGCCGGGCTGCCAACCGCCTTCGAGGCCCGCCTCCCGGGCAACCATCCCGATCAGGACGGCAAGGTCGCGATCATCGCCGAGTACGACGCACTGGCCGATGTCGGCCACGGCTGCGGGCACAACATCATCGCCACGGCGGCGATCGGCGCGGGGATCGCCCTGTCCACCCTCGCCGGGAAGCTCCCCGGCTCGGTCGTCATCCTCGGCACCCCGGCGGAGGAATCGGGCGTGCCGAACGCGGGCGGCAAGATCCCGGTGCTCGATCACGGCCACTTCGCGGGGGTGGACGCGGCGATCATGATCCACCCGATGACGGAAGACACGATCTCGCTCAACTCCTCGCTCGTGGCGCACGGCCTCGAATTCGAGTTCCACGGGCGGGCGGCGCACGCGGCATCGAATCCGCACGAGGGGCGTAACGCCCTCGACGCGATGCTGATCTTCTTCAACAGCGTGGGGCTGCTGCGGCAGCAGGTCCGCACCGATGCGCGCATCCACGGCATCATCACCTACGGCGGCGGCGCACCGAACGTGATCCCGCCGTTCACCTCCTGCCGCTTCCGCGTGCGCGGCACCGAGGCCGCGTACTGCGAGGAGTTGGTGGAGCGGGTCGTCGCCTGCGCCGAGGCCGGCGCGAAGGCGGCGGGCTGCACGGTGGAGTGGCGCGAATACCTGCGCCCCTACCTGAACATGATCCCGAACCACACGATCGGCGCGTCCTTCCGCGAGAACCTGGAGGCGATCGGGCGCGATGTGCTGGACGAACGCCCCACCGAGGGGTCCGGCTCGACCGACTTCGGGAATGTCAGCCAGATCGTCCCATCGGTCCACGCCTACCTCGGCATCTGCGGGCCGGAGGCGGGCTGGCACTCCAAGGAGGTCGCAGCCGCCACGAAGACTGATCGCGGCCACGCCGCGATCCTCGCCGGGGCGAAGAGCATGGCGATGACCGCGATCGACTTCCTTGTCAACCCCGAACTCCGCGCCGAGGCGCGCGAGGAGCACGCCCGGGCGATGGCGGGGGCGTAGAAGTCGTAGGCGTGGGTCGTGAGTCGTGAGTCAGTTCGTCAGTGGCGCGGTGCTTATCGATCAGGCAATGCGCTACGAACAGATCCTTCTCACGACTCACGACTCGCTACAGCTCCCCGCCCCCCGCGATGATCTGCAACGCTTCCAGCTCGGGGGCGACGCCCTGGAACTGGCCGGGGTTCGGCTCGATGTGGGCGTAGCGGACGATCCCCGCGCTGTCGATGATGAAGACGGCGCGCTGATTCGGCAGCGGGCCGCTGTCCAGCGCGATGCCATAGTCCCGCACCGTCTTGTGGCGGAAGTCGCTGAGTAGGGCCACCTTCCCCGCCGCCTCGCACTGCGCGGCGAACTGTTGCAGGGACGGCACCTGATCGGTGCTGACGCCGACGATGCTGGCGTCCAGCGCCTTGAACTGCTCGACCGACGCCGCGTGCTCGACGATCTGTCTCTCGCAGGTGCCGGTAAACGCCTTGGGGAAGAAGAAGAGGACCAGATTCCGGCCCTGGTAATCGCTCAGGGTGACTTCCTTGTTGCCCTCGCCGTAGAGCGTGAACTGCGGCGCTGCCTGACCTACCTCGACCATACCATCCTCCATACCAAGAATATCACCAAGAATATCGTCCGCTGCGACTCGTGCCGAGCCACCCGCAATTAGGGCGCTGGTGACAGCCGGACACGACCCCTCTTGCAACCCGCTTGCCTCCGCAGATATTCCTGAGCATGGCGGCACGCCGTGGCGTGCTAGACTCGCCTGGTGAACCGGGACCACGCTACGATACCACGCGGAGCACGATGGGCTGGATAGGATCAGGAGAAGATCGATGACCGGCACGAATGGACCGATCCGCTGGGGGATCCTCGGCACCGGCAATATCGCCAAGCTCTTCGCCACCGGGCTGGGAAACGCGCCGGGGGCGGTCCTCGCGGCGGTCGGCTCGCGGACGCAGGAGCAGGCGGACGAGTTCGGCGACCGCTTCGGCATCCCACGTCGCCACGCGAGCTACGCGGCGCTCGCCGCCGACCCCGAGCTCGACGTGATCTACGTCTCCACGCCGCACACGCTGCACCACGACGCGACGATCCTCTGCCTCGAAGGGGGCAAGGCGGTCCTCTGCGAGAAGCCGTTCGCCCTCAACGCCGGGCAGGCGGCGGCGATGATCGACACGGCACGGTCGCGCGGCCTCTTCCTGATGGAGGCGATGTGGAGCCGCTACTACCCCGCGATGGTCCGCGCGCGCGAACTCCTCGCCGCCGGGGCGATCGGCGAGCCGCGTATCCTCCAGGCCGATCTCGGCTTCCGCGCCCAGGTCAACCCGCAGGGACGCCTCTTCGATCCGGCGTTGGGGGGCGGCGCGCTGATGGACATCGGCGTCTACCCGGTCTCGCTCGCCTCGATGGTCTTCGGCACCCCCTCGGGTATCGTCAGCCAGGCCACGATGGGCGAGACCGGCGTCGATGAGCAGAACGCGATCGCCCTGCGCTATCCGGGCGGCCAACTCGCCGTCCTCTCGTCCGCGATCCGTACCAACACCCCCCACGAGGCGACGATCATGGGGACCTCAGGGGTCTTGCGGATCGGCCTGGACTGGCACAAATCGACCTGGGTCGGCGTGACGCGGGCGGGGCAACCGGAGGAGCGCACCGCCCTGCCGATCGCGGGGAACGGCTACAACTACGAAGCGGTCGCGGTGATGGACTGCCTGCGCGCCGGGCAGCTAGAGAGCCCGGTGATGCCGCTCGCCGAGACATTGGCGATCGTGCGGACCCTCGATACGATCCGCGCCCAGTGGGGCCTGCGCTACCCCGGCGAATAACCCGCGCCCGGTCCATTTCCGTTGCCTGAGACGACTGGCACACGCGGGAGCGTGTGGAATGAAGCCCCCGCTCCCGACGTGCAGAGAAGAGCGCGTTGCGGCACGGTTCCTGCCCGATTGGCGCGGGTATACGGCAAGTCCGGCAGGACGCCGCAGCCGCGCGTATGGATGTGCAGGAACAAGGCACGATGAGGAGGACCGTATGACACGCTTACCGCTCGGTGTCGATGAGGTGCTACAGACCACCCGCGCCGTCCGCAAGCGCCTGGACCTGACCCGCCCGGTCGAGCGCGAAGTGCTCGAAGAATGCCTGACGATCGCGCAGCAGGCCCCGACCGGCTCGAATTCGCAGACGTGGGGCTTCATCGTCGTCACCGACGCGGAGAAGCGCAAGGCGCTGGCGGACATCTATCGCAAGGGCTGGGAGCCGTACAACCGCGCCCGCAGCCGCGTCCCCGCACACGGCGACACCTCCGCGCAGGACCGCGTGCGCGATTCCGCGACGTACCTCGCGGAGCACATGCACGAGGTGCCGGTCCTGGTTGTGCCGGTGATCAAGGGACGTACCGATGGGCTGGCGGCACCGCGCCAGGCGGGCGTCTGGGGTTCGATCCTCCCCGCCGCCTGGAGCTTCATGCTCGCAGCGCGCGCGCGTGGCCTCGGCACCGTCTGGACCACGCTGCACCTGCCGCACGAGGAAGAGGCCGCCGAAGTTCTCGGCATCCCCTACGGCGAGATCATGCAGACGGCGCTGATCCCGACCGCCTACACCATCGGCACCGACTTCAAGCCCGGCACGCGCGCCCCGCTGGAGACCTTCGTCCACTGGGAGAAGTGGTAAGCTGCCGCAGCGCAAGGGCGCGGCAGCAGGAGGAGGGGTGATGGCCGACGAGCACGACGGGGCACAGCAGGGCGAGATGGCCCGCTTGATCGCCCAGTTCGAGACGCGAGAGACATTCGAGCGGCACGTCCGCAGTCAGATCGCTGCGGTGAGCCCCGGCCACGCCGAACTCTTCATCGACATCGAGCCGTTCCACCTCAACGGGAATGGCACGCTGCACGGCGGCATGTACGCGACGCTGATCGACAACGCGATGGGTTTCGCGGTGGCCGATCTGACGAAGGTGCGGATCGCCACCACGCAGATGAATGTCCACTTCCTCGCGCCGATCAGCAGCGGGCGGATCACCTGCACCGCCGAGGTGGTCCACCGCACGCGGCGCACCGCCACCGCCGAGGCGAAGGTCCGCGCCGAGGATGGCACCCTCCTCGCGATGGGTACCGGGGCGTTCCGCGTCTTCGAGCAGCAGGGCACGCCGATCTTCTGAACCGCATGATCACCAGCGATACCGCGCACCGACCGCGCCGGGCGTCAGACCCCGGCGCGGTCCGCCGCGTGCGCGATCAGCACGCGCACATGCCCGCCGAACGCGCGGAAACGCGCGTCGCGCGTCTGCCCCCGGTGCCAGCGCGCGTAGATCTGTTGCAAGATCACGGCCAGCTTGAAGTACGCCAGCGTGAGATAGAAATCGAGCGCGCCGAGATCCCGACCGCTGAGCGCGGCGTAGCGCGCGGCCAGCGCGGCCCGATCGAGGAAGCCAGTCTGGTCGGTCACGGCGGGGAGGATCGCGCGCAGGGCCGGTGGATCGCCCGGCTCGACCCAGTAGCTGAGCGCGATCGCGAGGTCGAAGAGCGGGTCGCCGATCGTCGCCATCTCCCAATCGACCACCCCGACGATCCGGCTGAGATCGTGGGGGGCCAGCAAGAGATTGTTCAGCTTGAAATCGTTGTGGATCAGCGTCGGGGCCTGTTCGGGCGGCACTTGCGCCGCCAACCAGGCGACGAGCGGCGCGACGCGCGGGTCGTCGTCCGTGCGCGCCGCCTCGTAACGCCCGATCCAGCCGCGCACCTGACGGGCCAGAAAACCCTCCGGGTAGCCGAGATCGGCGAGTCCTGCCCCGCGCCAATCGACCGCGTGCAGCGCCGCCAGGGCCGCGATGAATGCCTCGGAGATCGCTGCGGCGGAACCGGTCGGGGCATCGGCGGGCAGGTCGGTATCCAGCACGATCCCCGCGCGTCGTTCCATCACGTAGAAGGGCGCACCGAGGATCGTCAGGTCGTCCGCGATGGCGAGCGGGCGTGGCGCGCGCGGGTAGACCGGCGCGAGGCGTTCCAGCAGCCGCGCCTCACGCAGCATATCGTGCGCTTTTGGCGGCAGCGGGCCGAGCGGCGGGCGACGTAGCACCGCCACCCAGCCACCAACGCGAAGCAGATAGGTCAGGTTCGAGGCACCGGAAGGGAACTGGCGCACCGTCAGCGGCCCCGCCGGGAGCTCCGCGATCCGCGTGCGGAGGAACGGCAGCAACCGTTCCGCAGCGAGTTCCTCACCGGGCCGGACCGCGATCGTGCCCCGTTCCACATCCATCGTCGCCCCTCCCCAGTCGCACCAGCCACCACACCCGGCCATTATGCCGCATCGGGCCGACGGTGGCCTGTGACGCTGTCG
>JAABUK010012916.1_pt1 | contig 10540 bp, 16 predicted proteins | sample 5559141 | NCBI WGS metagenome assembly JAABUK01 (sample SAMN10711869, study PRJNA513367) | rock metagenome | isolation source: Antarctica rocks | place: Antarctica: Victoria Land, Pudding Butte nord | collected 2016-01-03
GCTCGTGTCATATCATGTCGTGTCATATCATATCACAACACTGTGCAGCGCCTGCTGTAGGCCTTGTATGCCTGCCACTGCTGAAGTATGCCTGCCACTGCTGCAGGCCAACTCCAGTATACGCCATTATCGTGGATCAGTTTGTCAACATCCCCATCCCAGAATGGTTTTACTCATACCTTGTAGACAGAGCAGAAGCCTGGGGCTCTGATGCAGGTAGGCCGTGCTGCCAGGCAATTGCTGTGCAGCTCATGTGCTTTTGTTGTGTCCCTGTGGGCATCAGTCTGGGGCTTGTGTTTTTCTGTCAGCAGGTACGCAGGCATATAGCTCTTCTCAATAGCTCCAAAAGGTCAATTGTAGTTCAGAAATGTCATCCCTACACCGGAAATCTCAACTCAGAAGTGTCTGGGGACATTAAAAACGCGTTTCTACATTGTGGAGATGTTTTGGCAAACAGCAAGACAAGGCAGCAACAGCCCTTGTGTGCTCTGTTGGTGGTCATCTTTGAGAGTGACATGCTGCTGGATGCCAGGCTGTGTGTCACTCCTGCATGTTTGCCATGTTAAGTAGCGAGAAACCCTGCTTTGGAATCTCAATATGTTCCTGACCTCTTGGCTTCTGTCCCATGCTGGGTTTTGGACTGAAGGCTATGCACAGCTGCAGTGTATAGCTTTCAGCACACTACATATGATTTGATGGTATCCCAGATGCAAATGCTGTTCCTGGTTTGCACAGGCGGTCTGGAGATCCCAGCACTCCAGGCAGTGCATGAGAGTGCGCCTGATGACCCCTCCATTCCCCTTCAGCTCAATTACCCCAATGCCGAGTCCCCACTGACCCCCAAGCCATTCCCCCCAAAACCCCTCCGCACTTCACAGCAGGGCAAGCAACAGCCTACAGACAACCTTACCGCTGATGCTGCTGCTATGGCTGTTGATGCCCCTGAGCAGCGTGTTGGCAGACATGATCATGGAGACAAGAAGAGGCGTAAGCCTCAATCTGTGAGGCTAGCTGGCCTGCGACAGATCCAAGGGCAGGTCTTGGCGGATGAAGAGGCCTGGACTGCAAGTCAGCAGAGCGTGATGTTTCGTAAAAGTAGTTCAGCAGTTGAACTGCCAGTTGAAGAGGAGGAGATGCCCAGATTATGGTACAGGCAAGGTAGTCCTGATGAAGCAAGAATGAGCAGTGGTAGTTCACAGCTGGTCACGTCTCAAAGCGAAGTGGGCAGTCAGGCACAGCAGCAACAGCCTGAAGAGCGACGTGAGCAGCTGCTGCAGTCTGTAGCAGAAGACAGCAGCGCCGCTGATGCACAGCAAAGCTCTGCATCCTTTGTGAATGACAATGTAGGGGCCAGTACTACCACCACTGGCTCTGCAAGGTATCCAAATATTTCTGCTCCCTCTGCTGATCCTGGCTACTTGCCCAGCATTGATCTGCTCGGTCAATTCGGTGAGCCAGCACAGCAGAGTATGACAGCTCCAGCAGCGGCCACAGACTCAGCCTCAACCAATGCAGAAGGCTCTGCCAGTTTGTCAAGTTCGAAATCTCAGGCAGCTGCAGTGGAAGAAGCTCAGAAGATGCAGGAACTCTGTGACCAAGCAAGCAGTGCAACAATCAACCTAGATGGTGCTCAAGTGCTGACACCAGAAGGGTGGAAGCCTGCGTCCAATCAAAGCGAACCAGGCACAGCTTGGGAACATGGCAGATGCATGACAATAGGAATGACCTTACAGTATGAGATGTCTGCGTCATCCAGACAGATCGTTGCTGTGAAGTGTGGTTGGGCAACCATTGATGCTTTCGCATGGAGTGTGCAGGACGTGCTGGACATGTATATCAAATGTGCAGGCCTAGACAACTTGTGATCTGCTGCGTCTGCATCAGGCGTATTTCTGTACTTTTGACTGTGTTCAGCAGTGGTTCAGTGTTCATGCAATGATTTTACAGACTGAAAAAGAATGTAGTGATCAGCAGGAAACAGGTGGCTGGCTATAAATACGGGTGTGGAACCTGTCACTGATCAGATTCTGCAACCTAGCACTCTACTAGTACAAAGATACACACCTTTGCGCAGGAAACTGTTGAAACGTAGCAGTCTCATCTGCTAGCAAGGTGACGAAAGTAGCATAACCCAGTATCAGAAGCAATGGTAATCAAATGGTACAATTTACCCTAATTCACATTGTTGATTTCGTTTCAAACCCTGTGCTTTGGCACGCAGCTGCAGATCATGTTCGTAGCTTGCTTGTGACTGCGCAAATTGTTCTATGCAGTCCTTGATGAAGTGTCCAATAAACAGGATCATCACAAGTCCCCACAAGCTTGGAGTCTGAGATCGCAGCCATATTCCTGCTGATTGCCAGCTTGTGAAGCTGTCCAGCATCTTCTTATAAAACCACCTGCGGCCAGACAGGTAACACATCCTCCTAGGAGATATGCAAGGAGTAGTTCTAGCAAAGGCTTATACGCCATGCTTGAGAGTGCATGCCATACAATCAAACTTGACGTCAGCCGAAACTGGTCCTCATCTTTTGCACCCACACAAATTGCAATTGGCAAGACAAAGTGTGAATTATCCACCAATGTAGTAACAGCACTGCAACGCACATGTGAGAAAAGCAGACCGTGTTTGCGCAGGCTTGCACAACAGTTTCACAGATTGGCAAATGCTGTATGCAGACTGGTGTGAAGGCAAGTCTGCACAGCGTGCGGCACACTTACCTAGGATCAAGCCCACGAGCCGCAGCTCTCCTGTCCACACCATCCTGAAAACTTTGGATCCGGTTGTCGACAAAGGAGTGTAGAAACTGCGCTGGAGTTTGCTGCAATCTGAGACCTGGTATGCTTGTAGGCAAAGCCCACTGGACCCAGTGCATGATGACATCCCGAGTCTCTTTCCTAAACAATGCTACAAAGAATGCTGCCTGTCCATTTGCCTGCATGTCAGAGACACACAGGAGCTCTCTGTCTGTCATGTGCTGACTAGACTAAGAGGCTTACAGCAGCAGCTGATGGCGTGCTCACACAAGCTGGCTGCCGACACAACACGTTACATGCTCTTGAAACATGGTGATCCAATGGTCTGCAAAGTCTGGATTGCAGTGGGTAAAACAACATGTAACACTGAAATCTGGTAGACAACAACATGAAACACTGGATTCTGGTAGACAGCTGGGAGGATGGACCTTGAGAAGGGCTTTGCCAATGAAGGTGGCCCCGAAGAAGTCCCAGAAGGGCATCAGGAAGTGACCGCAGCAGATGCCGCACAGGTCAAAGGCTGCATTGGGCCAGGCCGCCAGTAACAGAATGCCCACAAATCCATGCCTGCATCCAATGCAAATTGGAGGCTGAGTGTCACAGTGCATGTTCCACACATGGGCAGCCCGGTATAATACGCGGCTTCTCATTGAATTGACGCCGAAAGGGGTAGTCTCTTCTCTTCTTTTCTTTTTCGCATGTTTACTGACGACCACTGCAGGCACCACCCCAATCAGGCAAATGCAACAAGCCTAAAGCTGCAAGTACTTTAGAACTAGGCAAGATGCAACAACTCTGAGCACATCTTCTTCCCATGCACGCATCAGACACAATCAGCATGTTCATCACACCCATGAAACATGTCTGGACTGTTACAAGTGATCTTGCACATCGTGGGTATGGCCCAACCTTTTGATGAAGTCCAGCATCCAGTTCTTCATGCGAACTACAATGCCGCCCATAAGGCCATTGTGTGCATCTGAGGACTGCATGCCAAACATCTTTTCTAGCTCTTCATTCTGCTTGCCAGCCTTGGCAGCGTGGTAGCTGAAGGCATAGGGAGGAATCTCACCCAGAGCAGTTCCAGCACCCCACAGGATGGCAGATGGTGACACCTGCATGAACTGACTTGTTTCACCCTCATGCTACAATGAGTCAAGTTTCTCAGCTGAGCATGTCTTGTAAAGGCTCACTACTGTATGGTCATTTATCATGATGGTGATTGTGATGTATACAAGCAGCGTGGCTGGTCATTGAAACAAGCGGCAAGGTTTGGAGGCTGCAGCCCATACATTGTGCCCAGTGATTAGCTCTGTGACAGCAAACGGGATGAATGATGATGTTGAGACTGCGCATAGCTTCTTTACATTATGGAATGGTCGTGTAACAGTTGCGGTCTGCTTACCTTGGTCAATATATCCCAGAATGTGATGGTGCGGTGCCCGCTGGTGTTGCAGAACAGCCCTTCTGAGCTGTTCCACATGTCATTGCGCACATCAAAGTCCAGATTGCCACACTTTTCTGCTGCTAAACAGACCTGCGTTGCAGCAAACTGCAGTTTGTCACCCAACACGGCAGTCACACCCAAACGGCATTCGCCACATGACAGCCTGGAGGATTTTTCCAGCACACTCAAACAGCCGTTCTAGCGCTGCACCAAGTGGGAAAACAATATACTTAGTCATTGGGCTTGATTACCAGCTGTTATGGCTGCATAATCTATGTATTTATGCTTCAGCATATGCGTCTCTAAACTTTGAGAGACAAAACCCTTCAAGGAGACAGCAGTATGCAAGGCACACTGCTTAGTTGGGTTGTTGCATACCTTGAGCATGTGTGGGAAGAGGAATAGGAGACCAGAGTGCATGCCAGCACCCAAGCCCACTGATGACAAGACCCCCAGGCCTACCCACCACACCACATACTGAACCCAAGCCTCTGCCTCTGATACAAAAGGCTCAGCAAAACCTGTGAATGACCATACACAGCAAATCATGAGCAGTGCTCTGGCAACATGATGCAGACGACATGCATTGCTGATGACCCATTGCAAAGTATCTGCGCAGAGTGACACCCTGATGGGCATGCAGGATTGCAGAAACAGTTGTGCAGTCATAGCCTGGCAGCATATGCACATGCTTCATCAAGCTGTTACCTGACGGTTTAACAGCAGCATATGCTGCTATCAAAGGAATGACGCACCACAGCATCACAGGGTGATGCGTGGACCATTTCAGGCCATTCCATGCTGATGATATGGCGCATGTGCCAAAGTAGTAGAGGGTGCTAAGAGGGTGTTGAAACAGCAGCAGCTGCCTTCGCTTCAAGGCAAACTCTGCACCCAACTGCACACAGCAGGAACGTGAATAAGTTCAGAACACAGTGAAATTGTGCAGGGTGTAAGTAGCTGCTGCTGTAGCATCATGTGCAAACCTGCTCTATAGACTTCTGATCCTCGGGTGCCAGACTAGCCATGATTTGCTGCAGACTGTCATCTTGCATGCTGCGAGGGCGCTTTCCGGGATTCCCCACCCTGCAGGGTAATTATTTGAGACCTGCAGTGGACAAGAAGACTATTCGCACATGGGCTCTCGCTCTGCCGGAACTGTATGTGCTGTCGCGCACAGGCATATTCTGACCAGGACAGGCTGCGTAGCATATGCTTTTCTACCTGTGACAGCTTGCAAGAGTGATACACTAGTTTCTTGAAAGGAAACACGAGGCGGCAAAACTTCGCAGTCAGCACGCAGCTCGCTTCTGCCTCGGTGATCGCTGGTTATAGATGCATGCTACATAGTGCAAGCGTGCACAGGCGAGCGATGCGTCATCCGATCAGATATCACTTCATGCTGTCGGCTGACAGCATCTGGTCGCAGATGCACGTCTGGCACGGCTCAGTCACGCTGGAAGACCACCGTCGGAATGCCATTGTGCGTGTGCATGTGCAAACATGTAGTGTTAAAGAAGAAGTGAGGGCTCGAGCTCGAAGCAATTTTATTTGTTGACTCGGATTTTGGCATTGACAGCTTCGCGGTCTGCTTGTCTGCCGCCTTGGAGGTACACGGAGCTGCATCCAATGCCAAATATAGTGCAGAAGCCGTAGTCGCAGCTTCACCGGTGGGCCGGCAGTTTTGAGCTATTCGACATAGTCCGTGCACGCGATGCCGGACCAGATCTTGTACTCGGTGGTCGCGAGACAGACTGTTGTTCTGGCGGAGTTTAGGTGCGTTGTCTATGAACTAGTTTCGAGCCTTTCGATAGCCTTCATTCACGCTTTACGGGTTTGCCGTTCGCTGATCAGCTACTTTTTTTGCAGCGTCGTACAAGGTAACGCCAACCTTGTGGCGCACCGAATCTTAGACAAGCTTCCCTCTGAAGACAGGTGAGTATTGATTGGAAGACTTGCTTACATGCTAGTCTGGGTCGTTTCCTCAATTGTTCAGACACTGTCGAGCAAACTGGTTCAGATGTGCTTATTGCTTCATTTCCGCTTGCAGTCGCGTGTCCTACACGCAAGAGCGCCATGTGTTCCATGTACTTGTGCACAACGGGCTTGCCTTCGTGTGTATGGCTGAAGAGGTAATTTGTCCATACTTGTAGCTCAGCATAGACTGGCCAACTTTATGCCAATCCTCGAGGTGTGCTTGCTTCCCGAATGACGAGCGCACTGGAATGTACTGCAGGCGTTCGGCCGAAGAATCCCATTTGCTTTCCTTGACGATATCAGAGACAAGTTTCTGAGTGCCTATGGCCCAGAAGCAGCACAGTATGCAGTAGCATATGAGTACAACACAGAATTCAGTGGCGTGCTGCAGCAGCGCATGCGCTTTTTTGCAAATGACCCCAATGCTGATGCAATCAACAGAGTGCGAGGAGGGGTTGCAGAGGTCAAAAACATCATGGTAGAGAATATTGAGAAGGTGTGCAGCCTTTCTTATGTCATTCCATGTCTTGCTAAGCATTGCCCACATGCGCACACAGTACACCAAATCTGCTTCCGGGGCATGCAGCTTTCAGCAGCAGCACGACTCGCTATCAGAAAGCGAAGACGGTCTACATCATATCTGTGCACAGCAGCATGACAGATTGTGCCTCCTGCTCAGGTGCTTGAACGTGGTGAACGGATTGAGCTGCTTGTTGATAAGACAGACCATCTTCAGAGCGAGTCATTTGCCTTCAAAAGGGATGCTAGCAGAATGAAGAACAAGATGTGGTGGACAAATGTGCGCTGGATGGCAGCTGTCACAGCTGTGGTTCTGGTCATCATCTATGTGGTGATTGCAATTGTCTGCAGCCCAACATTCCAATGCTGATCAGAATATCTTCTGTACCACCATGCTTCGTCCTCTGCTGGTATTTACAGTCGGAGCATATTTGTCAATTGCCATCAAACAACCCCCGCAACTGGCATATTGATGCTTTTGTATGCTTGCAGCCAAGCAGCACAGCATGACTTCAGCAAAGTACAGAGTTGCTTTGCGTACTAGAAGACCTTGTCACATTCAATGCTCTTTTGAATCATATGCTTCCCTGGAGCAGGGTAACTGCATATCTTTGTACTGTTCTAGGGCGTTTACAAAAGTCTGAGTGATTGTGATGCAATTTTGCATGTGGCTTAGGATGCGCACCTCAGTGTCTGCTGCATTGCATTGTCTTTTGTTGTGCAGGATAACAAGTGCGAAACATGTCTAGTGAGTTAGTCAACACCAATGCCATATTTTGTTGACCGTTTAGCAAGCGTGCTCTGCTGCAGCCTTCCTTTGTATCAGCTTTATTTAACAGGTAACTATCATATGCACACAAGTCACCATGTGAAGTATGCGGCTGACTGTGATAGCAAACTCGATTGCTAGATGTCTCCAGCTAGTATATTTGCGTGCGCGTGGCGCCTCTGCATGACTGTACTAAATCACAATGATGGTAATTTTCCAATGTAACGTGAAGTGTTCCTGAAGACACGCGTTCACTATCGCCCTGTGCAGTGTCTGCGTAGGTCAATCATCTTGCAGCAATGAGCCTGCCATATGCAGCACCACTGAAGCATGTTGACTCAGGCCGTTTCGTATTCGAAACAGTACGTAAGCCGTTTCGCGCAGCTTCGAAAAATTGATCTTCTGTTCTATGTTTTGTTTTTGTTACGTATAGTACGGCGACAGCTTTTGGATGCTCCCAGCAACAAGACACTTTATTTGTACGCTTAAAGCTGTTCGTCTCAAGCAGAAGCAGCATGAAACGAGACGCGCAACTCTTATCTCACGTCACTTTGCAAGTCTGCATTCTATTGACGCCCTGTGTCGTGCTAGGACAGGTCATAGTCGGCCTCTCACCGACTGCAAACACGTCTCCAGTTGTGAATGCCGTTTCTCAGACGATTGCTGACTCCCTGTCCACCGCCAACTTGACAACTGCAGCTGCTGCTATCAGCAGTTCCGCGAAAGGTATCGCCCGTCAGTGATGGGCCGTCATGCATGCCCCATATGGGCCATGATCACGAACGACCGTCTGCCCATCTATCGAGGGAATGTATATTTGTCTTGCGACCTGACCGTCTTGTTGTGCAGGCAATGCATACATTTTGGCGCAGATCCTGACTGCTAGCATAGAACAGGCGGACGCCTCATATGCCGCGAATCACACCAGCGGGCCACCGTATACGTTGGTGCTTGGTGTGCCTTACAGGGCGTACAATCACACAGCTGCAGCTGTCAGGGCCGTGATACTTGGCCAGGCTGTTTCACAAGCTGCTGTGCCGTCTCCTGTCCAGGCTGATGCCTATGCACAAGGCTTCACTGAGTCCTTTCTGCAGCAAAACTCTCCTTTCCAGGGATTGTACGGTGGCTTCACAGTTGCTACTGCCATAGTCATTGCTGCCCAGGCTGCCAATGAGTCACAGGCTTATGACCAGATGTTTGCTGAGGTATCTGCCTGTGCCATTGCTGTTTCATTCTGAGCATCCTGATGTCCTGGGACATGATCGCCAGCATAATGCGTCTTTACTATTCTGGAGTGGTACAAATTTGCGAACTCACACTCTGGTTGTTAACGTGTCACATTGGCGTTATGGACAATGAGAATTCGACTGCTTTTGCAAGACGTGTTCATGAATCAGGTGTCAGGAAAACAGTCCTGGCCCTACAAGACGCATGAAACGGCCCGTCACGATCAAGCCTGCCAGGAATAATTATGTGCAGACTCAGGCTGCCAAACAAGCCAGTCTGTGATGCGGCCCTATAGACAGCTCACTTTGCAAAACGTATAACATGCACGGTCATCTTAGCCTGATGCATCATATTATCAAATTGGCCTGCTCCTTTCTGGTTGCAGGCCAAAGCGGCAAATGTGTCAGTCAGTGATGTGGCCTCTGTCTTGTCCACTACAACAGGCAGTCCACCTCCTGTTGGTGGGCCAGCAGCCCTGATTGCAGCAAACATGGCATATGGAGCCACTGCTGCAGCTTTGGCCAATGTGTCAGGTAAGCTTCTATGCCAGCTTCTCTTCCTGTGTCACTGTTCTGACACAGACTGTACAAATCCCGAACAGTCCGCAAGTTGCAAGAAGATGCCTAAGCCATATGACCATGTGTTGGCATCTGCCACATCCATGTAGTTTCACTACATGTTTGCTGCATGGCATTCATCAGATGCCAAAGCAAGCAGCAATGCTTGTCTCGTGGTTGCTGTTTCATGGCTTAAAACATGTGTGAGTGTCGAGCCATAAAGCCTTTCGTCTGCTGAGCTTCCTGTCCTCTGCGCTACTCACAAGCGTATGACATCGTGCAAGCAATCCTTTGGATCGTGTTGCATCTCGGTGGGTCATCGTGCCTGTTTGCCTGTAGGTAACGCCACAGCAGTTGCAGCCCTCATCTCTGCATCCATGACCTTGGATGTCAGTCAACAAGACGTAGTCGCTGCTGTCTTGGCGGGAAACAATGACACCTTGGCCCTCCTGCAAGACGGTACAGCAGACGACCCAACCAACGCCACTGCAGCCAACATAGCTGATGCTATTGGCAGTGCCAATCTCTCGTCTCAGGTTGCTGTACACGCTTTGAAGATTGCCATTGCACAGAGTATTGAAGACCTGTCATACGCTGACCCTGGTATCATCATACAAGCTGCCATCTTGAGCAACAACAGTCAGGCTGTGACGCCTGGCTTCACCATGGTGAGCACCTTCTGCTCCACTTCACTCCTAGCTCTTGCAGTACAGTACTTTCGACGCTGTGATGCCATGCACCTTCACTGTTCACACCCTGGCCATGTTTGTGCATCTTCAGTCAAGTAGTATAGTGCTAGTGTTGTAGTTCAGTCAAGATAGTCATCTGTCCACATGGTGACCTCTTGCATACACTGCAAGACTCATGTCTTATGGTCATTTTACCTGTAGCATCAGTGATCAGATTTGTGATGTTACATGCATAAAAGACAGGCCATGCGCCACTTAAGACACCCGTCAGTCAGATCCCATGTCTGCCTGTACCGTATACACAGCGCATGTCTCACACAGTTTCATTTATTCATTTCATGTATTTCATTTATTCATCTGTAATTTCATGTTGATGTATGCTCAGACTGCGCCACTGTGCTTCTCTAGTGTCAAGAAGCAGCAGCTGACACGACAGCTGATGAGACATCTTGTAACATTGCGCCTATTTTAAGATCATTTGTATTTGTTGCAGGCCAGAGCTGCAAATGCAACCTTGAGTGATGCCTGCAGCTCACAGCTGGTTGCGCAAGCAATTAGCACTGCAGCAGGTCAGGCTGCAGCCCGAGCAGTGTCAGCA
>JAABUK010012917.1_pt1 | contig 10539 bp, 15 predicted proteins | sample 5559141 | NCBI WGS metagenome assembly JAABUK01 (sample SAMN10711869, study PRJNA513367) | rock metagenome | isolation source: Antarctica rocks | place: Antarctica: Victoria Land, Pudding Butte nord | collected 2016-01-03
CCATGTCTTTCATTCTTCTCAGGAACATGGAGCAGGCATTGTTCATGCTGCATGTCCTTCAGGAGAAGGCTTGGTAGGCGGCAATGCCTGACCACGCGCCTTCCAGAGCACAATGCAGTCCAGTGTAGATCCATGCAACAGCAGACTGGCAGACACCTCCATCATTGCATACCCAGCAAAGAGAGGTGATGGGATGCAGGCAGCACAGCATTGGCCATGAAACATCCTGCTTACTCCAAAATCTGAGCATTGCCCACCTTTGGAGGTGTAGCAGATGCGAGCCAGCTCTTCTGTGACACTCTTGAGCTGATGTCAGTGAACAGGGCAGAGACACTTGGCAGCTCCACATGGGTAGTGCGGTGAGCCATGGCTTTGCCATACACCAGCATTTTGCCTGTGTTGGGGCTGCAGCACAGCACACACAACAACTAGTGCAAGATTTATTGATGCTGGAAGGCTTGTTGGCTACTGGGACTGCAGCATCTTGTACAGAACTACACTGACATCCGTTACATTCCCTTGCCTGACATGTGCTACAGAAAACACTAGAGGCATGATGTATACTTGTATGGTGACAACTCTGTACACAGCAGCACAGATATTATGACAGGCTCATTTGGCGCTGTCAAGGTCATTGTACAGAGTGTAGCATTTCAAACGAGTTGCAGAGCAAGACTCCTAAGCCTGGATACAAGCCACAAATGCGTGGTTAATTGCAAAAATGCGCCACTGACAAAGCAGATGTCACCAGTCTGTAAGCTTACTCAATTGTAGAGTCACTGGAGGTCTTCCTGATGACATTGGGCAAGGCTGTGGGAACTGGACAGGAATCTGCCCATTGAAGGCTGCTGCCTGAACCCTGATGGAAATATAAGGGTGCAGAGTGCAAGGGCTGCAACCCAATTTCTTGTGAGCCACTGCCATAGCAGCTTGGCTGCTGCTGCTGTTGACGTCCACCTGAGAAGTGCTGCTGTTCATGTGCACTGCTGTGATTCTGCTGCTGTTCATGACCCTGATAGCTCTGTTGTTCATGTGCACTGCTGTAATGTTGCTGCTCTTCATGACCCTGATAGCTCTGCTGTTCATGCTGATGCTGATTCTGACAGTGCTGATACATGGCTTCATTTGGAAGCAGCTGTGGTTCTTGTCTATGAAGAGTTTTGTCAGGCAGGTGCTGCTGGGCTGCAGTGGGCATATGCTGTGACTGAGGAGTGTCAGGCTGCAAATCCAGTTCCTGCATGTCCTGGCCGCTGTCAAAGGACATTGCTGGCAAGTTCAGGATTGCATCCAGTGAATGCGGTGACATCAGATCGTCTGAAGCCAGCAGCTGCGAGTGGGACTGCTCCTTGGCCAGTGTATACGGCGGTACAGTCTGCTGCTCAACAGGCTCAGATGGCACGTGGTGTGCGTCACCAGACCAACCAGCTTTACAGGTTGGAAGCCGAACAGGTTGTAACATGGCTGGTGGTGTACTGCTGGCTGCATGATGGCGCTCATCAGGACTGTTACTGTTCTGAGAACTGCTGCAAATGCGTGCAGAGCTCTGCTGCTGACTCATTGTGACTGTGTCAGGCAGAGATATTACAGGTGAATGTGACAATGCATGCAGGCTCCTGACAGCTGATGCTGCTGAGTCTCCAGGGTCTTGCCAATCTGCAACGTACACAGGATCGAGAGCACTTCATTGCCAACTCAACTGAGAGAACCAAGCTCGTGTAGCAGCAAGCAAGTCACCTTGGACCTGACCAGGCAGACCAGCAGGTGAGCTCTGCCAGCTAGCAGATGGCAGTGGGTGCATCTTTGTGGCAGCGTGAGGCAGACTACAAACATAAAGTTGTCAGGCAATTTTGCATTGCACAATTGGCACCAGCAATGATGCCCTGCGTGCTTACCACAGGCTATCATCGTCCTGGTCTGGATCTATGCCTTGGAGCAAAGCTTCCAACTGTGGCAGCTCGAAGCTGATGACCTTGTCTTGCTGTCCAAATGATCTATTTGTGGGAACAGAGCTGTCCACATGACCTCTTTTTCGCCTTTTCTTGTGTACTCCAGTTGTTGAGTTATTTTCGTTTCCTCCTGTTGAACGCACAAGGACCCGTGATCGCATGATCAAGCTCGGCGGTCCACACACTCTAAGTTCGCATGGCTTATGTGTTGCATAAGCTTGCTATAGCATTGTCTCGAGAGTCGGCAATATCGCCAGCTTCGACTGACTTCCTATGTCCCAGATCTTGTGGAGACAAGAGCTGTCAGCACGTCAGGTATTCGAAGCTGCCGCGGTATTTCCTTCTGAGCAAGGCAGAACTCCGCACAGAGCAAGTCGCCAGTGTGCCACAGAGACAGTTTGCCTAAGGTCGCCGGACCTCGGACAAATCGCACCTCAAAGGAAAGCGACTGTTCTCCACAAGCCACAGCGCGTCGTCCTATTTGCCTTCCAGTTCCTTAGGATGATCCTTTTATATGTGTTGTTGTAAGCTGCTTTGTCGGACCTCGCCTACAGTCTTGCTTATTTGGCTTCTTGGCCAGCTGATCACTGTAGCCTCCAAGATGGTGCGGCTTACGCCGCTGCGTACGCTGACATTGTTGGCTCTGTTATCTTTGTTTACCGCCAATGCTGTTTCGGCTAATATAATTTTGAGGGTAAGTGCCTGCTGCGAATCGCCTTCAAGCATGCAACATGCAGCGATACATACTAGTCTTTGCTGTGCAGACCAGCAACTACACCTTCGATCCTCTAGAGGACATGCCTGCAGACTTCGGCCCTCGCATACCCGCTCAAGGTGTAGAAGGGTTTTTAATTGTAAGTGTGCAAGCTTTGTCTCCTGTGATATATACTGGAGTCTTCGCCTGCAAAGTTGAAATGCTATGCTTGTATCTAGCGTGTGTGCAAGCATGCATTCGTGTTTGCGCTAACGCTGAGCATGCTGTGCCCAAGCAATATACATTTAGCACTACTACTAGTCTACTGTGCACCTCCTTTCAGGTTGCCGATCCACCAACAGCGTGCACAAAGCTGCGCGTTCCAGTGACACCGGTCGTGTCATGGGTAGCCCTCATTCAGCGCTCACAAGAACAAAACGCACAATGTACTTTTGACATGAAGGTGCGCTGTCTGTGCTGTCCAGCAGCACTTTCTGCTTATGTCATTTAGCTACTGTCATGTAGCTAAGTAGTGAGTACTGCAGGTGCACAATGCACAACAAGCTGGCGCAAGTGCTGCAATCGTCTATGATGACACATTTGAACCCCTCATCATCATGTCAAAACCCTTGGGCCACTCTGACCCAGGAATTCCAGCTGTATTTGTATCTCAGAAGACGGGGATTGTCATGCAAAAGTTTCTGACAACTGGCAGAGTAACAGTACAGATCATTCAGGTATGTCAGACCAGGGCAGCTCTGCTTCAATACACATGGACCGCTTTGTGAGCTGGAAACATACCCTGTGCAGTTCGTACTGGAGTTTGGTGTCCGTCAGTTGTTAGCATGCAGGTCACTGATGCAGTATGGGTGTCAATGCTTATGAGCGCCCTGGCTGGGATTGTGGCAGTTTGCCTCATGATCGCAACCTTTTACTGCATCAGGTACAGCCATGCATGTTGCGCGGCAGATCCTGCTCCTCTTCTGTTTCGTGGTTTCAGTGTGTCATTGCTTAGTGATTTTTCTGCACAGCATGAAGTGCTCCTGACGCACAGACAAGAGCAAGTACAAGTTGCTATTTGTAGCATAGACCAATTGGCATTTTGGACATGACAGGAGGACACGTGGCCTAGGGCCTGCTGGCCAAGCAGGCTACCAGCCTCTGGACGGATGTGCTGACGGCATGAGTGCTGAGCAGATGCGGGCCCTGCCCATTGTCATTGCTGAAAAGCGCAGCTCTCGAAGAGCTGGTTCTGGCGAAGATGGTCAGTCGCATAAGGCCCCTGAGCTCGTTGATCTGTTGCTGGGGTTGGACACCCAAACATTGGCAGACAACATACGTGACTGGCTGTTTTGAGGCTGGATGCACCACACACTTCGCTGTTGAACTTACCTTTCATTTCAAGTCAAGGTAATGGCATGTACTGAAGTGAGGTCGGTTGTGCAGGATCTAGCGCTGGCAGTGAGACTGGTAGTGATGAGGGCAGCCCTCTGGGTCCCAAAGGCGGGGGCACCCTCAAGACTTGCGCAATCTGCCTTGAAGACTACAAGTGCGTCTTTCGTTCTCACTCATGTATGCTGTCTGCATCTGTGTGGCTGAATCATTGCTTGCCAGTGCATGATTCTGACTTGCAACACAAGCCGATCCTTTGATCTAGACAGCCAGTTTCATCTGTGAATTTGAAGCGACATTGCATGGAATGGCTGTACTTATGACCCTGCAGGGATGGGGAGAAGCTGAGGGTGCTGCCCTGCAATCACCGCTTCCACACAGAGTGCATAGATCAGTGGCTCTCCTCACGGAAGCCATTGTGCCCTGTTTGCAAGCATGATGCGCTGCGGCCTCTGGGCAGTGAGGAAGCTGAAGCCCTGGCCCTGGAGGAGGCTGACGCTGCTGGTGACAGCCCACGCCCTGAGCTCTCCTTGCCACCCTTCTTCTTCCCCATCAGAAGGTATCTCATTGATGGCGTTAAGCACGTCTGGTATCACAAGTGCCTGTGAATGGCTTGAAGATGGTTGACCACAATGATCTTCTTGGTTCGGTTACATTGGCCTTGTATGTGCCAGACTGCAAGATGGCTGTTTAAAGGCCTTCTGCTTATCATGAACATCGTATCATGGAGTTCAAGCTCATCATTACATGGGCTGTCCCTACAGCATCAACATTCTTGAATGGCACATGACGTCATGTCGGCTTCTGCATTGTCTTGCTTACACACTGCGTGTGGTTGCACAGATGGCGGCGGCGGTGGCAATGGGGTGCTGGCCCCAGCCATCCCCAAGCTACTACCAATGATGCTGATGCAGCCACTGCCCCGGTGGACATTGAGCAGCCTCCTGTCTTGAGTCAAGGCAGTAATGGCTTTGATGAAGCAGGAGCTAGCAGCAGTGGTAGCCATAGCGCACTTGACAATACTCAGCCAGCAGTGGGTCTTGGGACCACACCTGTGAACTTCCCAGGAATGCACTACACTCGGTTTACAGCGTCCAGGCTATCTGCAGTGGTATGTTCCACACATGACTTGCTGCATGCTAGCAATGATTTTGCATAATCAGCTTAACTGCAGGCCGCACACAGCCATGTTGACATATTAGTTGATTGATGCATACCTGCTCAAGAGTCCTTCTGCACCCAGCACAAGCTTATGACGCTAAATGCACTTTATTGCAGGCATTCTCTGATGACATAACAGCGGCAGATGACAATCAGAGCATCAGGGCTGACCGAGATGCTCTACAGCAGGGGGCAGTGCGTAATGTTGCTGCACTACCAGCTGTCAGAACACAGCCAAGAAGGCCAGGCCGCGCGCGCTCTTTCAGGGGTCAGCTTGGCAGGTCTCAGGCATCAGACAGGCCCAGTGCAACTGATGACATGGTCATGGCTTGAGCTGTGCACACTAAAAGCTCAATGACCGAAGCTTCTCCGGGACTCAGTGGGGCAGCGCTTGTGATCCGGGTGTGGTGACAAGCAAGGCTGCAGAGCACATTAGAAATTTGTCTGGCAATGCGAGGGATGCATGTCATCAGTGCATGCATCAGCAAGCTGTCACAGCCAATGAAGGCAGTACAGCTGTCAGACTGCCCTTTCAGCTCTGTTTACGGACAACAGGTAGATTGTGCAGCACAGTAGTTTGTTGTAGAGTACTTGTATCAATAGGCCTTTTCGCCAGCAATGTACCATTCATCACGTTTTAGCTTTGTCTGGTAAACTCTTGAGCCTCTTGTAGACTGGTTTATGCTAATCAACCTGCAATAAGACCTGCCTAGACTCTGCTGCCTCGCTTTGCAATTTGCAGACGTTGACAGTTTTTACAATTGACCTGTGAAAGAATTGTAGGTAGTGTTGCCAACAGGATTGACACTTGTTGCTACTTCTGGTCGTGTCCAGGGACAGATATTGCCTAGCTAGCCCGCAGGGGCAGATGTGATCATCTTTTGACCTGCTCAGATCATGCTCTTTTGGCGGCAACTCTGCAAATTAGGACGAAGGTCACATGTTGGTGTCATGTTGCATCAGGTTTGCTGAACGCCCTTGTGGAGTCCTTGACGAGAACGTAACAAAATGTGCACCACAGTAACTTGCCTGAGTTATGCAATGTCTAGCCAAATGGCAAACGTGTAGTAACAGTGAGGCATTTGAAATCTTGGTCTGCAGGTGGGCAGTCGAACCCTGGAGCAGAATATATACAATTGCAGTGTTCTAACTGGAATTTCACATCTTGACGTAAGCTCGGTGACCGCTGCTGCGCTTGCGACCAATGACCTTTGCCATGACCCTGCGCACAATGATGACTTAAAGACTGCACCTGTGTCATGTGGTGAGTCGAAGTTTCAAATCGCACAATCACAGTAAAACCTGGAAGCGCGTTGCAGTCGCAGTGCATGACGATTGCGGGTATACCGATCAGATACGTTACAGCTGCGTCGTTGATGACTCGCGACCCACACCTGGCCCCAGCAGGAATCGACAGCTCAGATCACCTTGGGCCAGTCAGTGCTTCTCCGCAGGTTTGGCTGGCTGGAACAACGCCAGCAAGACTCAGAGCGGAGGCCTTAGCTTACAGTCTGATGTAGCATTTTCACACTGCTGCAGTATGTTGCAGAAGCCTTGGTCTCTTTTGCCAACCTGAACACAGAAGATATCCTGTTTGACCTAGGATGCAACGATGGTGAGAGGATTGTATTGGGGCACATGATACCTCTAATATGACACAACATGTGCTTGACTGGTTGCACTCAAGAGTGCAGGCAGAGTTGTCACCACAGCCTCTAGGCTGGTAGGCCTGAAGGGTATTGGAGTTGAAATAGATTCTAAAGCAGCTGCAAAGGCTCAGCATAATGTCATCAAGGGCGAGTGAAGTTGCGATGTCTGTTGAACACAATCTTATGCACACAATGTAGACAGGTTTGATTTGCTGCAGAGCACTTGCAAGACAGGGTGAGCATCATATGTGGAAATGCTTTGGAGAGTGATCTTTCAACAGCGACTGCCGTCTTTCTGTATCTGCTACCAAAAGGCATGTCCAGGCTGCTCCAGAAGTTGCAAGCTGAGCGGCAGCCTGGATGCAAAGTCATCACATACATGTTCAGGTACAGGTGCACTGTCTTACAGATAAGTTTGCCCAGCATTTGCAAGAGTGCTTGCCTCAGTGCCACATTGTGCAAGCTGGAGTCAAGGCTCTCTGATGCTGCACGGATGCAGACCTGCTGTTCCATTGGTCGTTTACGACTTGCAGGATCCCTGACTGGCAGTCATACCATCAGAAGTCTGAAGGCATTTCATCAAATAACCCATCAAGGATGGATGTATCTGCTGTATCCAAGTTGCATCTGTACTGTTTACCACAACATTGAGGGCTGAAACAGGACATCGTCAAGCATTTAATAGGTGGGCTTGTTTGAGAGGTATTGTATGCAGTTCAGAGTGGTCTACCCTCTTTATCAAATGTAATCATTCGACACAAACTCAATCATAAGTACAACCCTTCATTTGCTTGTGGCCTGTTTGCTACACCTTTTCTGTCCTGATGTCTGTCAGGTGATGCCTGAGATGAGCATTATTTCAACAAGTGTGGTGGATGGTGTGCTAGTGCACATCTGCATTGGACTTTTAAATGGATGCATGACGGTAAAGCTGATCTCTTTGCTATCGCAGCAACTCTACATCTGGGCAGTCCAGCATTCTGGGCGATTAGGCAGCAGTATGCTCCTTTGTTTCAAAAGTTTTCCATGGACACCAACACCATGAGATACTTTTTTGCACAGCAGGATCGTATGCAGGTTTTCAACTTCGTTCTAGAGTGTCTTGATGTCTTCCAGGACATTTGTCTTCTTCTGTGGTCAGACTTGCTGGCTGGCTAAAGCATTGTATTCTCTGGGGATTTGGTAAACCCTCGACTCGCTCCGCAGTAGAATTCTCTATCGCGAACCCTAGTTTCTGGTCAAACATGTGATCTGATCGTCGCTGCCGAAACTGCGTCCAGTTGTTTCAAACTTGCCAGCACCCGGCGGTTAATTGATCTGAAAGCTCAAGTCAGCCTCGACCCTACATGTCGGTGTCGACTACGGTATTTGCGCATGCCTCTCGGCCGTTCGTGGCTCAGCATGTAGCGCCTAGACAAAGACCAGGTGTGTCTCTTATTGTTATACGTCCACATGGCGGAGATGTGCTAGCACACACAAGCCTTTTTGCTACACTGTAGCATCATTGACGATGACGGACGCCAGGTGCAGGCCACATATTGACTTCTCGGAGACATCTCGCTCACAGCCAACAGCTCGTGTGCAACGCGGCCACTTTGCAATTTATCAAAGGGATCGACGAACCAAGCGTACCAGATGTTAAGTTGACAAGATCTAAAGATGGCTCATCTGGCACAGCCACCTTTGTGTTCAGCACACCTTCGGTGTTTGAGTCTTCAGAAGAGCTCGGTGACATCACTGGTTTGTTCATGATAGACGACGAAGGCGAATTTTCAACCGTTGACGTCCAGGCAAAGTTTGTCAACGGCAAACCTGATAGAATTGAGGCAAAGTACATTATGCGGAGTGCATTTGAGTGGGACAGATTTATGAGGTATATGGAGCGATATGCAGAGCAGCAGGGTTTGGGTTTCCAGAAGGTATCTTGTACTTCCACAAGCTCATCACCCTGCAACGTCACACTGGTGTGCTCAGCTGCATGTTCATCTGCCAACCATGCATTATCATGCTTGTGGACAGTGTTGCGCTGCTGAGCACAATTTGTAGTGCTGAACTGTGCTCACAACTCGAATGGCAGGTATGGTTTTGCCAGTATTGATGCGCTGGTTGGCTGATTCATCAAGCAATTGTTGTGTTACTGCAGAGCAAGTAGGGTGGGGCATGTGTGGGTGTCCACTGCATGCTTTGCACAAACAGAAGTGACAGCTCAAAAGCTTGTGCGCTCATGCGGCAGGCTTCAATCTCACCTGTGCATGCTGCAAAATGACGCAGCTTCACAATGCTGACAAAACACAGCTCAGCATTACACCAGGCAGTGCAAGCCTCTGGGACTGCAAGACCAGCGTTGCAAACTATATCACTGAAGTGCATTTCATAGTTTTGCTCACAATACAGTGTGTCTTGTTCTGTTCCACCAGCATCAGCTAGAGCTTGCATATCAGCTAAAAATGTCACTGATGAACAGCCAGTGGTGTACTTACACTTACGTGGTTCCAATCAACAGCACATGGAAGGGCACATCTCAAGCCACCACTGTTCATCAATGTGGCCTGGTGCTGAATTGAAGTGTTGAGGCAGTGAACATGACAATAGTGTTCTGACGCACTTTCTGGTACCTCCTGAGTTACTAAGAAGGGTGCAGCTAAAGCTGAGAACATCTTCATGAGCGCCACTGCAGAGTAATAAACCTAATTGTTAAAACATCCTACGAGTATCAGGGGATAGTAATCTGCCATGTCAGCGAAGAACTGGTAATGATGCGTAGGTGGAAGATATGCCAGCTTGAAAAGCCAGAGTTGGGCAGTATAGTACAGGAGCATTGCTCCAAAATCCTAGTGGTTGACAAGGCACGTGCGCTTATGCGACAAGTGACAACCCATTCTAGATAAAAATATAACCAACATAATATCAAGGAGCACTACAGCGCCATGCTATACAGCTGACTTGCCAATTGGTGCTGACTTGCAGCAAAAGCCATTGTCACTACAACTGAACCGGCTAAAGCCATTGTCAACAGCACACCCTTTCGCCTGGTTGCAGGGCCCGTGAAGAAGTGCTTCCAGTAATGAAGAGGGTACTTTGGCACAGTACCTGCAAGTATTTCGTGTGAATGCATGCACGTCAACACCAGGTAGGTGTGGAAGTCCACTTTCACCTGATGATGCGCGTTCACAAACTATACTGGCGGCATGATGTGCTCCTTTGCACTGAATGTCATGCAGATGGAATAGCATGTGATAGCATGTCAAATCGAGAAACAGAGCATCAGGCATTGCATATATGTATATTTGAGCAGCAATCACATGCAGTGCTATGCTGCCATGAGCTTGCAGTCACCTGGAGCTTGAGGTTGATCCTCCACATGCCAGTGCTCATCCTTAATCTCTGCCTCTGCTTCAGTCGAGCTGCAACAGCACTTGAACTGTTGCAGCAGAACATGTTGCAAAAGTTTCAGGTGTATCAATGTGTATAGTCAGTCCATGAGCAGACATCTTTGACTTGGACTGCATGATTGCACAGGTGCTCTGACTGCTCAGAGGCAAACATTAGCCAATGTATGCTGTTGCAAATGAGACGTGACTGATGGCACGGTGATTTGTCACAGGTGTCTTGACCACAACATGAAAACAGGCTGCAAGTTGGACAGCCCACCAGGTGAACTGCAGCCTTGCAGTGGATATGAGCTTGCTGGGCGGGC
>JAABUK010012918.1_pt1 | contig 10538 bp, 10 predicted proteins | sample 5559141 | NCBI WGS metagenome assembly JAABUK01 (sample SAMN10711869, study PRJNA513367) | rock metagenome | isolation source: Antarctica rocks | place: Antarctica: Victoria Land, Pudding Butte nord | collected 2016-01-03
CAAACGATTGTCTATCTGCTCCTCCCTCAAGCACTGAAGCCTCAGCTCCTGGCCACCCACGATGAAAAAGATGCTGGCCAGTTGGATTGGCAGCGGGCTTCGGAATTGGCAGGCCGGGTATTCGGTCTCCTGACAATCTATCTTGCCATCTCACCTGGATCATTCGTCATTTCACAACCTCTTCTGGCCACTGCAATCATAATCCTCATACAAAGGTTATCTATTATTATTTTGGTGAGCCAGCCTTTGCTTCTTAGTGTGGAACGATGACACTGATCCACGTATAGTGCTGTGCGTTATCTCCGGTCTTGCCGTCGACTATCGCGACTTTCGCTGTGTGCTCAGCAGAGTTATTTGCGCCACTCTCCTCCACAGACGCCTTGGAGATGGTGCTTGTAGCGCACCTTGCGCTTGCTCAGACCGTAGTCTTTTTCCCGAAATCACTGCCAAAAAGAGGTCTACTTGCAGCCTTGGCGATTCTACCTATCTTGGGTTTGCTTCAAGCACATCACCTCCCTAGCTGGAAGGCGGAAGGTGCTCTGTCAGACTGTGGGAACGATGATATCTTGACATGCGCTGTTCATCCCGTCCTTGTGTTAGCTGCTGCTGCCCGGTCCGAGGTGTCAGCAATGGTTCAGAAACAGTCGAAAACGCTGTCTTCGGCAGTAGCCCAATACAAGTCACGCTATAAGAGACCACCCCCTCCGGGATTCGATGTGTGGTTTGAATTAGCTGTACAGAATGACTTCCTCCTCGTTGACGAATTCGACGTGATGATGGAGTCTCTAGAGCCGTTTTGGGGACTCCCGCCTCTTGATGTGCGGTCCCGAGCTGAAAGTGCATTAGCTTCGTCGCCTGACGACTTGAGCTGGTTCAATATTCAAGACCATGAAATGGATTGGGGGAATGGCTCTCCAGCTGGCTGGATGGGACAGGAGGTCTTCTCCTGGTTCAGCCCTGAAATATTGGCAATAATGCCCGATGTTCGCTTTGTGGTGAACGTTCTGGACGAACCCAGAGTTTCTGTGGCACATGATGCCCTTGAGGGGGCGTTGCGTGCAGCAAATGAGAGCTTGAAGAGCCACGCCTCAGATGAATGGATGGACAGCGCAGGCGCCAACAAGGTACAAGTCGATTTCCACCGGGAGGGAAAGCAAAGGGCATGGGAAGATCTTGTCTTATCTTGCCCTCTCGACTCGCCGTGCAGAATCGAGAGCAACGCAGATAGCATGAATAACACCGGTCCAGATCAATTCTTCGTTCGCACTTCTGCACGGAGCAAGGATGTATGTTCACATCCGTCACTACGGGAGCAGCACGGGTTCTTTTCGACGGCTGAGACTTTGCCTCTGACGCGCACTCTCGTTCCAATCTTTTCACAAGCGAAACCGTCCTCGTTTCAAGACCTTCTGTATCCAAGTCCCTACTATCCAGCAAAGTACAGGCAGAATGAATACGTTGAGGCCGACGACATTGATTGGATCCTCAAAGAAAATAAGCTCTACTGGACCGGCTCAACTACTGGCGGTCACACCACGGTCGATAACTGGCAACACTTTCATCGTCAGCGCATGTATCTCCTGACGCATAGCAAGTCCGAGCAGCAGATTACCTTGCTTCAATCACCTTCCGAACATGATAGCGCCTGGACCCCTTACACCACGAACATGTCCAGTGTTGCATCACTCTTCGAAACTCGTATAACAGCTGTGATCCAGTGTGATTCACCCGCCTGTGACATTCAACGAGAGGCTTTTGATGTTGATGAGGAGGAGCACAAAGACCAGCTCTCCAAATCATACCAATATAAATTCAACCTCGATATCGACGGCAACGGGTTCAGCGGACGTTTTTACCGCCTCCTCCACTCCAAAGCTGTGCCGGTTAAGCAGACCATATTCAAAGAGTGGCATGACGACTGGCTCATACCATGGGCCCACTATATACCACTGAGCATGGAGATGACGGAACTGCCCGAGATGATGAGATTCCTGGCTACGACAGAGGAGGGTTTGGAGACCAGTAAAGTGATAGCAGAAGACGGTGCCGCGTGGGCGAGGAAGGCACTGAGACAGAACGACCTTGTTTTGGTCTTTGTAAGAATATTGTTGGAGTATGCGAGGATCGTTAGTCCAGATCGGGCGAATCTGAACTGCTGTGACTAGGGAAAGGGATTGGATTGGCAGCATCAGCCTTCAAGCATTGAAAACGGGCGTTAATGGTATATGTATGCATCTTCTTCTCATCGACTTGCGTTTATTGTATCACCCCCCCTCCACCTGTTTAACCTTGACGTTCACAAGGCCAGCCTTGCTTTTCTTGAATGGCCTGTCAAAACAGACGCCTAAGGATGATGTGTGGAAGGTGCCGGACCGACAAGGATGGGGTGAGTCACAAATCGTTGTACATGATGCCAATATATGATGATTTTCTCATATGTAGTGTAGGCCGGATGATCGTGGCTGGCTAGGTAGAAAGTGTGACTGTGGACTTTGCTTCGAATTGTTTTTGTGGTTTAGACGAGCTTCCTCCTTCGAATTGCCCGAAGATATCTTTCGGAATGTGATCACATAGTCTGTCCGATTGCTATTGGAGCTATCGATTACTCACATGAGGATAGGGCTTGCCATTCCCAAGCGACAGCCACACAATGACCTCAGGTGCCTATAAGTGATGACCGAGATATGTTGGGACAATATCGGAATTCCCGCATTTCAGATTTCCGGTCTTCACGAGGGGAAAAACTTCCTTCCTCAGGGTTTCGAAGCAGTCATGCCAGGCTCTGTTGCGTGGCGAGTGTTCCCCCGCCAACTTCTTCTTGGAGCGCGACAATTATCTGCAGGGCAGTCGAACCAATCTCGCCGATGATCATGCCTGGGTCTCGTCGAAGCCTCAGACAGCGTGTGTTTGATCGATATGCCTGCGAGTCATCGGATAGAGTTTTGTTGTCCACTTGAGGCAGGTGCCTGGGCGGTCCGTCAGCAAGTGACGATTCGAGGCGAACAGTGACGGACTCTGTCGAGAGCGGCGCGCAGGCAGTGCGGTGAGCGCTTACATACCAACTGGACGGCGGCGAGGCTTCTCTTGCACAGCAATACCGGCCAAGCAGTGACCTCGCAGCTTAGAGACTCTTCCATGATGTTTCGGATCTCTTGGCATTCCTGATGCTTCTGATGTCTTGGCATTCTACTTCCGGCCTAGTGCGGCATCTCCCGCTTGACACGTTCGGGAAGCCTGATTTGTGAGTTGACGGCGTCGTCTTGCTTCTTGCCACGGGCCACACTGCCAAGGATCAGCCCTGAGAGTCCTCGTCGCCCATCCCATCCCATCCCATCCCATCCCATCCACTCACACTCTGCCATCAACCATCGTGAACCACCAACAAGCTGCTCCAATAGCAATCCAGATCCATCCTCCCCGCTTTCTTCTCTTAATTCCACTTCGCTTGGATTCGTACTCTTCCTCTTCCTCTCTCAACCACTTTGCTTTCATCATCACCACTTCGTCGAGACTCTACGCACTCCGGGCTCCTCAACCCGCAGTCTCCTCAACAAACCGCCTACCCCACTCGAAATCCATCCCTCTAGGCACAGGTACGTCCTCGCCATATCTACAATTCACTCCTCATCTTTTCTCCATGTTTTCGCTGCTTTGACTCATCCCGGACTCCGCTCTGACTCACCCGCGTCGCATCTATAGAAAAGCACTCTGCTCCTTCGATATGGCTTCCTCCAACAAAACTTCTTCCCTCGGCATGGCCTTTGCTGGTGAGACTACATCCGTGGATATTCCCAAGCCTTGCGACGGAGAATCTCCTGCTGGTCGGGACAGCTTTGCTGCGGTTGCGGCCAAACCGCCCAAGCATCACGGAATGCTGCCAACCCCACCAAACTCCATTTCTCCCAACCTCCCCGCTCACGATTTCAAGGTTGGCGCCCATCCTCCCGCCTCTCCTCCCCCGGTCCCCCATCATGTCGACTCCGATATCGACCTGCAAGATGCTGTCGAGCACGAGAACAGCCAGGATCGACCCCAGCACGCATTGAACGCTGAGGCATTGGATAGCCTTGGCGATCTGGACAGTGCCGGCGCCATCACGCCTACAATGCTAGCCAAGCACCATCTTCCGAACATCCTTCTCCTTAACGGGCCTCTGGCAATCAGACACATCATGGGTTACCTCACCACCTCCGTTCCTGGTTTCTCCCGGATCACCGGAGCAAAAGCTAGGAGACTTGTGGTGGCTGCTCTTGAAGGTAGAGGGAGTGGTGGAGAAGGAGCCGGGCTCAATGGAGATGTCGAGTTCGAGAAAGTAGGATGGGGACGCTGGGATGCGCGGAGGCGCGGCCAGCCTTCGCGCGGCCGACAGCGGACGAACCTCTCTCCCCCTTTCTCTCACTCCGGAGTTCCAATTCCTGGTCAACGAAACGTATCTCATGGGTCATCTGACAAGTTGGGCACGAGTCATGCTGACTCTGCAGTGTTCTCGCACTCGGAAATGGACTACGGCGAAAATGAGGATGTCACTATGCATGACGCCAATAAGATGTCTCTTGACGGAGATGATTTTGGCTATGCTTCATCTTCGCCAGCTCCCGATGACCCGAATCTGGATGACGTGTCCAGCGATGCTACCGATGAAGAAGATTGGGCCAGTATTGGCGCCGAAGCCCTCCGAGCACGATCACTACCTTCATCTGCTGCACCTCTTCCCAGACATCTCTATCAACCTGTACCTATACCGATATACTCCAAGGCTTCTGCTCGCAGTCGCTCCCGCACGCGTGGAACTCCTTCCACATTTGCAAGATCGATCCCGAAGTCTGCTCTTCCTGTTCATAATTCTACTTCAGTCCCTTTACCCTTGTGCGCTGGTGGCACGCAAGAACGTGAAGCCGTTGAGGCTCTTTTGAGTTTGGGGTCTATGTAGCAACAAAACAAACCACGTGCTATCACGATTACGGCGTTTCTACTTGACTGTCAATATTGGAACTCGGCACGGTCCGGACTGGCTTGGCTCTCACGTTGTATCGACCGTGACACGGACCGCAAAGCCCCGATGACCTCGGAACTTTTTTCTTTCTCAATATCACGGCGCAAATTCACTTCCTCTCTGGGACTTACATTCATCCTTGGGAATCAGACCTGGAGCCGCGTGGGACAACGCTGATGCTCGGCTGACTGGGTGGGGGAAACTTCTTTATGGCTTGGATTTCCTTCTTGGGGTCGTGGCGCAAAAACCATGCATCACCACTCACCTTTCAACTGGATCCAGACGCGCGCTCCTTACGACTTTCGATGTCGTGACCTGGGCCAAGACTGGCCTTTCTTTTTAGCTTCGAACGGCTCGAGGTTTATTCATTATAACACCTTCTGAACATGTTACCATCAAGAGAGACAAAGATGGAGAAAGATGGAGCACCCATGGGATGTTGCCTGCTGCTACGCAGGCCGGTCTTCTTCACTGTAAGCACTGGTCTGCGTCTCTCGTCATATTAAATTATCGCACGGAGCGATGCTCGCACGCTACACATCTTTCGTCATGGCTGTCGAAGATATCTTTCTGTGATTTGTCTTCTGGTGGAATCACACAGCACTCATTATCTTTCTGAGTCGATGATTGGTCTTGCTCGCGGTTTGTTGGAGGGGCTGAGACGTTCATTCAACCTTGCTTGCTAGGCAGAGATCCAGAAATCAATCTGTGCTTCACTCTTCCATCTTTTTGCTATCCTAGCACATTGAGCTTCTTGTACAGGTCCTACGGAACGCCACATAGTGGGTACATGCTTTTCAAGCTGTCAAGCACAACTCGAAGTATCTGTGACAGACGACTATCATGGTCTCTGTCAACTTTTTCCTTTCTCCCTTTTTCCATACCCCCATTTCCCCTCGACTACATTCTCTTGACCGCCACGTGCCCTTGACGGGAGGCTGGAATTCAGCAAGAGTCTCTTCCCTCCTCCACTCTCTCCTCTCACACCAACTTTCTCCTGTCTACTAGGGCCAGGGAACGGCCTAACAGCTACCTCACCACTATACGCATCGAAGCGCTCTCTTTGCTGACTACCTCCCAAGTAAGTCTTCTGCTTTTGCGTCCCACCCATGGACACATGCTGTCTTGCCTGGAGACGACCTCTCCTCCAAGCGCAGCCAGGCTGTCAATCAGATATAAGACTTGGCCGGCCACTACGGTGATGTAAGACGGATCGATAGCAAACTCCGAGCAATTCCTTCAGCAGAATCTTTCTTGGCATCGTGTCACTATCCTTTCTACCGCAACGCAAAGAGAGACGCCCTATCTCCATCCAGCTCATCCAACTCCGCACATGAGGCGATGCTACCCCTACGCTCGCGGTAGCTCACCCCCCCTGCATCAGGAAGCCTCACCTGGGGAGCCGAAGCGATGCCGCCCAGAATCTCGCCGCCTTTTTCTCTGCTCTCAGCTCCCCTGTGAACCTACCTCACGAGTCTACTCGGAAGGAACGCAACGGCATTTTTTACTACGGCCCTGTAACTGTAAAAAGTGCTAGATAAGTTTTTCTCGATCCTTCTCGACATGGCTATAGTATTTTAATAGTCCGCCGTAGTCCAAACGTTGATATCTGCGTTGTGGGCGCTATTTCAAGCAGATCTAGCTATTTTTGCTTGACACGTTTCCTATTTGAGAATTTTGGCCAAGCCACTTATTCTCAAATGGGAACGTCAGTCAACCATCCAGTGACATTAGGGATAATATATAGCAAGTCTTCTTGATTCGATTAGAGCTTAATTTGCGTTCCTACTGACCATTCCGCAAGATATGTAACTTAGTAAAGTATAAGCTGCTGGATCTACTAGACCTCTGGAAATTCACCCAATACATCGAGCCCCAGATTTGCGCGCATATTTCCCCACAAAGTTGCACTGGTTAGATAGAACCGTAGGCGACTGCAGCTTGCTAGGAGAGGTCCAGGAATGAAATTGAAAGCAGGCTTTATGAGAGATTTTCGACGAGCTCGATTGTGCTGGCTGAAGCTTACCGAGCATTTGTGGTCGATAAACAGCGGCTACTCGTTTGAGAGCGTGTGGTTCGAGGACCTCAGCAGCATCCTACAACTCTTTCCGAGCTACTGTCGTCCATGACGGAAAGAACCAACGAGCCTGTCCCCATTCGCCTCTTAGAGCACGTCCAAGCCATGTTGATACCGATGGCTCCGATCTGACCTCTACTGGGGGCGTAGATGTAGAAGGTATTAAACTGGGCAGTGGGATTCATGTTCTGAGGAGCATATTGAAATTGGTACAGGCACTGTTGTTGCGAGATAGGGGTTGCATCTAGACAGCTAGCGTTTGAACTGTAGGAGAAGGCAGCAACCGTGAGGGGCTGAGCAGCTGTAATAGGAACATTGGAAGATTGTTTAATTTAGTGATGCGGGAGAAGTTGTTTTGCCCTCTAGCTGCTGCTCCGGCGCAGTGCTCCTCTAAGGCGTCGGGAAAGTCGGCCGTGTAGGGAAGAGGCAGCTGGGATGTCGGGCATGAACCGCCTTCCATGGGAGGGTCAACGGTGCTCCAGTCGTCTTTGACCAATGCGAGGGAGGGAAAGAGCGTCGAAAGTAAAATGGAGAACCGCATGATGGCTTGTCTGATATGGTAGGCTGATACTAGCTTGCAAAGAACTAGTCGTGAAATTATGTATCCTTCGATCTTGTGGGTCGGAGTAGTCGAAAGATCCTGCCTTAAACGAGGGCTGTCGCCTCTCTTCATCCCTGTCGAAGTCATTAGATCGACACAAAATTGTTGTGCATTTACGAAATGCGCTGTTCTCAGATTTGTGCAACTCCCTTTGGCGTGCGGCAAAATATGCAGAGCGAACAGCCAGGGCCATCTTCCACATGGCTGTCTAGTTGATGGCAGATGGACCGAGTAAGATCAGGGGAAACCCTATCAATTGAGGGAAGTACTTTGGAAGGCCAACATGTCATTCTGTCATGAGTTCCTTGTTGTCCGCATTAGTCTCAGCCTTGATGAGTTGTATATTGAGCAATGAGAACAAGGATCTCGCAATACTTCTGGTAGAAGCTGGTTCAATATGGTACGAGTCGAGCTGACAGTGATTGGACGATAGCACAGCGTCAATCATAATCTTTAGCGGTTGGAGGACTGTTCTCAGGGCAGCCTGTAAGCGACTCATCGTGTTATAGAGCACTGCGTAAAGGCTATAATCTTGTATGTCAATACAATCAGCTTGATCACGATCGTTAAATCTGAAATAAGAGCGAGATGACCCTTGAAAGGACTGCCTCATTCCAGTGCGAAAATCTCTGCCTTTGATCAGCGATGGCTTCGTGGTCATCCACGACAGGTTGCTGCCATTGCCAACCCGTTATACATTTGGCCTGGGTTCCCGTTAAAGCAGCTATGCTGTTTGTTATTCGAGGAGTACTGTGTGTTCAGTAGTCGAACGTTTCGAGCACTTGCTGATGTGCCACGGTGCGATTGACGTCAAAATTATGCAACGAACTCAGATGTTTGTCGGCTGGTTGTGATGGTAGGGCAGCGGCGGTGTTCCGTGATATCGACAGGTCCCTTGCCTAGCAATTACGCTATAGTACTCTATTGTTCGTTGTACAGGTGACGCTGAGGGGCGAGGGCAGCGTTGGGAGCACCCTGCTCAGATTTAACACACACGTGCCTAACCTTGTCACAACGCGCAAGAAGGTCGTGGCTCGAATGCAGCACTGTTCCCGAAAGCCAGCACACCGCGCGTCTAGGACAATACCTTTCCTGAAACGAACGTCAGAGGCTCGGTCAGGAAACGTCGTCAGTCAGGCGTCACGAAGAACAGAAAGCATCCACAAAGTTGGCTGCCAACACCTTCTGGACCTAGCCTCAGACTTCCATACCCTTTCAGCTGTTCCGTTCCAGGAATTTAGGAGGATCCGGAAATCCGGAAACGGTATCTTGGCATCAGGAGCCAAATGGTCCACACCTTCGAACCGAGAGAAACTCACAAAGATGAAAGTCGTTGTTGCGAGCCAGGGTTTGATATATGCCATCTGCTTTCTGCTTCGTTCGGGAAATGAAGCCGAGCACTCGGTAAGAGCCCTTGCGTCCAGTCAGTTTGATCTGTGCCGTGGAGGCAGGTGCCAGGGCTGTTGGAGACTTTTGCATTGAAGGGATTGAACCTTCAATAAGTCGCAAGGTAGTCAATGGCCAGGGTTAATCGCTAATCGAGCAGAATTTTAGGAGACTTTTCGAAACTAAGGTGATGGCCCCCACATTGGCCTACTACCACTCGATACGCTGGCCAAAGCCTCCGTAACAGCAAGGCAAGTCGGGTGAGTAGAGGAGCTGCGCCAAGAGATGACCACTTGGGCCGCACATTCCAAGCTGTGCCTTAGGGAAGCAGTGTCCAGGCTTTGACTTTGCCCTCGTAAAGTCTAGCGAGTCGAGAAAGAAGTAGGACAGCCGACTGGCGAGAGCGGATCTCGAAAGGGGTGTAAGCACCTGCGGCCTTCTCTCCGTCCCGAGCGACTAGGTTCGACGTGATCTCATCGAAGACCACATATCTAACACTGTTTTTTGCTTTTGAAGATCAACATGATCGATACCGTCTGATCGAGTGCTTGGTGACGTTCAGGTTTGTCGCCAAACAGGAAATCCTTGGTGCAGTATGTTCTTAGGATCAGCTCGGAGGATGGGTGCATCAACATGCAGCGGAGGCTATCAGACGAGCTTGTAGAGTCCATTCTAAAGCCATTTTAACAAGCAAGGTCAGGCTGGAGTCAAAGAATATAGATCAAATCCACCTCTTTTTGCGCTAAACATATTTGCAAGTGCAAATATCCGAGATCCTTGCCTTGCTATTTTCAAATAAGGTAGGCTCAGACGAACCTATTTTGGCATGCTCTTTAGTTGACGAGTATCTGGTGATCTGTTTGGTGAGGCTCACCATGGAATTGAGGAGAAGCCCCAGGTGTGAAGCATTGGGATCTTGGAGGGAGCTCTGAGGAAGCCACCGTCAACGTGAGTTCTGCAACGTCAATCATCACTGGACAGCGCTAGTATAGGCCAGCTAATTATTGTGCAGACTGCAAGGCCGAACTTTCATCTTACGTATAGAACACACTGTAGTCCTTCCGGCCAAAGATGAAAGTCCACTTCAGTCCCAGGCACTCAGTTGCTCTGCAGATAGTATCTGATAAACAGTATTGGCCATGCCTTTGATCCAAATGGACTTGACTTCCAAGACTGATCACTATCCCTTGTGTCACTGGATTGGTTACATTTCCTATTTAGGTTTAGCGTTTGGAGAAACTATTATTGCCTGCATCAGGCTAATTATCGTAGCTATGATACTAAAAATAGTATTATTAGAAAGCTAACTATTAGGGCTATCTAATGAATCTATTTGTAGAGCTCTAGCTTATATAATGAGCTAGATATAAGGTTTTAAATATTTAATGAGGAATTTGAAGTTTTTCCCCATCAAATATTTAAAACCTTATATCTAGCTCATTATATAAGCTAGAGCTCTACAAATAGATTCATTAGATAGC
>JAABUK010012920.1_pt1 | contig 10538 bp, 8 predicted proteins | sample 5559141 | NCBI WGS metagenome assembly JAABUK01 (sample SAMN10711869, study PRJNA513367) | rock metagenome | isolation source: Antarctica rocks | place: Antarctica: Victoria Land, Pudding Butte nord | collected 2016-01-03
GGCCCCGCAACGTCGCGCCCAGCCCGGTTAGCGGGCCCCGACCGAGGGCTCGCCCATGCGGGCGGCGCCGAACATCTGCTGGTACGCAGTCAGCCAGCGGTCGAACTGCTCGGGCGGCAGCGGCTTGCTCAGGTGGTATCCCTGTGCGAAGTCCGCGCCCATCTCCTTGAGCTGGTTCCAGGCGCCGACGGTCTCGACGCCCTCCGCCACCACGTGCAGACCCATGTTGCGGCCAAGCGACACCGTCGAGCGCACGATCGCGTTGTCGTCGCGGTCGGACTCCATGTTCATGACGAACGACTTGTCGATCTTCAGCGTGGTCACAGGCAGCTGCTTGAGCGAGACGAGCGACGAGTAGCCGGTGCCGAAGTCGTCGATGGCAACGCCGACGCCCATGTCGCGCAGGCGCCCGAGGATCTTCTGGGCGCGGCGGGGATCGGACATGATCGCGCTCTCGGTGATCTCCACGTCGAGACTTGCCGCAGGCAGGTTGGCGCGTGAGAGCATCCGCCCGATCTCCTTGGGCAGGTCGAGATCGAGCAGGATCTGGGCGGAGAGGTTGACCGCCACCGTGAGATCGAGCCCACGATTCCGCCAGGTCTGCACCTGCTCCAAGGCCGTCTCGAGCAGGTGGATGGTCACCGGCCGGATCATCGAGGTGTGCTCGGTCACGGGTATGAACTCGTCCGGGTAGAGCAGGCCGCGATGCGGGTGGTTCCAGCGGGCCAGGGCTTCGACCCCCTCGACCGTGCCGGTCTCGAAGCGCGCCTTGGGCTGGTAGTGCAGCACGAGCTCGCGGTTCTCCATCGCACGCGAGAGCTGGGCCACGAGGCCGAGGCGTGCGGGCGTGTACTGGTGCTGCTCGGGCGCGTAGAACTTGTGCCCGGAGTGGGCCTTCTTCGCCGCGTACATGGCCACGTCGGCCGCGCGCAGCAGGTTGCCCCCGGTGTCGCCGTCCTCGGGGTAGAGCGCCGCGCCGATGCTGGCCTCGACCCGCAATGCCAGGCCGCCGGCGGTGAACGGCTCCTCGAGCGCGTCCTGCACCCGTTTGATGGCGCCGGAGACCGAGTCCCGGGTCTGGATGTCAGGCAGCAGCATCGCGAACTCGTCGCCACCGAGCCGGGCGACGACGTCGCCGCCGCGCAGGACCGTCGCCAGCCTCTTGCCTACGCGCTCGATCACCAGGTCGCCGTTGAAGTGGCCGAGAGAGTCGTTGATCTCCTTGAAGCGGTCGAGGTCCATCAGCAGTACCGCGATCATTCCCTTGGGCGGGCAGTCGGCCAGCGCGCGATCGACGATCCGGTTGAACAGCGCCCGGTTGGGCAGGCCGGTGAGCGGATCGCGAAGCGCCTGCTCCTCGTGCTCCCTCGTCTTTGCGCGGAAGTGCGACGACGAGCGGGTCACGTAGCGCAGCAGTCCCGCGCACAGCACCGCCAGCGCGGCGAGGAGGATCACATAGAGGCGCTTGCCCTGGCCGGCCACCGCCGACTCGATCGGCCCTGCCTCCATCTCGAGCTGGAGAGCCGCAGCCGGGGCCGCTGAGTCCGAGGCCCGCACGTGCAGCGCCACGTAGGAGTCGATCACCTTCTGGCCGGCGATGTCGGTGTTCTCGGACTTGCCGGCGCCCGCCAAGGCCTTGGAGAGGCCGGCGGACTGCAACATCCCGCCGCGCTCCGACCTGTGGGTCGAATAGGCAACCCGACCCTTCCGATCGATCACCCTTGCCGAGAGGACGTCACCGGAGCGGGTCAAGCGGCTCAGCTCCCGCTCGACCCGGCGACGTTGAGCGCGCGAGGGGCGGCGCACGGAGGCGGCCCGGGCAAGGCTCGGCTCGCCGAGTGCCTGCGCGGCCACCGAGGCCTGGCGCTGGGCCTGGTCGAGTGAGCTGCTGCCGACCGCGCTCGAAATGCCCTTGCCGAGCACGAGCGCGAGTGCCACCGCAGGGACGAGGATGATCAAGCAGACCTTTACGGCAAAGGTCCTTGAGGGCGAGGGTGACATCTCTCTCCCCATCGGCCCCTTTTGTTCCCCCCTTTAGGGGGTATGTGCGCCCGTCAGTCCTCCCAGTCGAGCGACCGCTCGACCGCCTTTCGCCACTTGGCGAGCCCCGCTTCGCGGTCCTCCGACGACATGCTGGGCTCCCACCGCTTGTCCTCGGCCCAACGCTCCTTCAGCTCGGAGCGGTCGGACCAGAAGCCCACGGCCAGACCGGCCGCGTAGGCCGCGCCCAAGGCTGTGGTCTCGGTCACGGCGGGCCTGATCACCGGCACGTCGAGCACATCCGCCTGGAACTGCATTAGCAGCTCGTTGCCGGTCATGCCGCCATCAACGCGCAACTCCTCGAAAGGAACGTCTGCCACGTCGTTGGCCGCGTCCACGACCTCCTTGCTCTGCCAGGCGGTCGCTTCGAGCGCGGCGCGGGCGATGTGGCCCTGGTTCGAATAGGCGGTCAGGCCGCAGATCACGCCGCGGGCATCGTCTCGCCAATGTGGCGCGAACAGGCCAGAGAACGCCGGCACGAAGTACACGCCGCCGTTGTCATCCACGCTGCGGGCGAGCTCCTCGACCGCAGGCGCGTCGGGAATGATCTTGAGCCGATCCCGCAACCACTGGATCAGGGCGCCCGTAACGGCGATCGACCCCTCCAGCGCGTAGCTGGCGGGCTCGTCCCCCAGCTTGTAGGCCACGGTGCTCAGCAGCTTCTCGGTGTGCACGACCTCCTCGCCGGTGTTCACCAGCAGGAACGACCCGGTGCCATAGGTGTTCTTTGCCTCACCCTTCTCGAAACAGGTCTGGCCGAACAGCGCCGCGTGCTGGTCGCCCAGGATGCCCGATACCGGACGCCCACCCAGCGCGGTGCCCTTGATGTCGCCGTAGGGCTCAGACGACGAGCGGATCTCGGGCAGCATCGACTCCGGGATGCGCATCAGCTCCAGCGCCGGCTGATGCCACTCGAGCTTCTCGAGGTCCATCAGCAGCGTGCGCCCGGCGTTGGTCACATCGGTCGCGTGAACGCCTCCGTCGGTCCCACCGGTGAGGTTCCACAGCACCCAGGTGTCCATCGTGCCGAACGCGAGCTTGCCGGCGTCGGCCTTCTCGCGGGCTCCCTCGACGTTGTCGAGGATCCAGGTGACCTTCGGACCGGCGAAGTAGGTCGAGAGCGGCAGCCCGACCACGTCGCGCAGCCGGTCGACGCCCTCGTCGCCCGCCAGCTCACGCACGAGCCCCGCGGTGCGGGTGTCCTGCCACACGATCGCGTTGTAGACCGGCTCGCCGGTCTCGCGATCCCAGACCACCGTGGTCTCGCGCTGGTTGGTGATGCCTACGGCCTCGACATCGCCCGCTTCCGCGGGCGATGAGGCCAGAACACCCCCGATCACCTCGCGCACGCGCCGCCAGATCTCGTTGGCGTCGTGCTCGACCCAGCCAGCCTGGGGCGTGATCTGCTCGTGCTCACGCTGATCGGTGTTGACGATCGATCCGTCCTTGTCGAACAGGATGCAGCGCGAACTGGTGGTGCCCTGGTCGATTGCGGCGATGTACTTGGCCATTTGTCTCTCCTACCTCTTGTGCACGGGGGTCATGTGGTCACGCGGCCGGCCGACTCGTCAACGTCGGTGGCGCCCTTCTCCTCGACATCGGTGTCCGGAGTGCCACCCCGGGCTATGAGCACGTCACGGATGAGCTTGTCGTAGAGCACCCCGCCGAGCACGCCGCCGATCAGCGGCCCCACTATGGGCACCCACATATACGAGTTCACGTTGCCGTAGTTGCCCGGTATCGCTACGTCCTTCCAGCCTTCGATGAACGCGAGTATTCGTGGGCCGAGGTCGCGCGCGGGGTTGATCGCGTAGCCGGCGTTGGCGCCGAACGAGATGCCGATGGCCACCACGATGAAGCCGACGATGAGCGGCGCCATGTTGCTCTTGACGGGAGCGTTGAACTCGTCGGTCACCGCGAAGATGAACATGACGAGGAATCCGGTGCCTATGACCTGGTCCATTAGTGGCCCGAACCACGAGCTGAAGTAGGGCGCAGGGAACGTGCCGAAGATGCTGAAGGTGCCGACGGACCCGCTCGAGCCGCGCGTGATCTTGTTGGCGTGCTCGAAGCTCGCGATCGCGTCGTGATAGTTGAAGTAGACGAGCGCGGCGCCGACGAAGGCGCCGAGCAGCTGCGCGAGCCAGAACGTCGGGACCTTCTTCCACTCAAATCCGCGGGAGACCGCCTGGGCCAGCGTGACCGCCGGGTTCAGGTGCGCCCCACTCACCCCGCCCGCCACATAGACCGCGAAGGCCACGGCGAAGCCCCAGCCCCAGGAGATCAGAAGCCAGTCTCCGCTGGCCACGAACGCCTCCTTGCCGCGGCCCGACTGGTTCAGCGCAGCGACCGTCATGGCCACCACCCCCGTGCCGAAGCAGATGATGATGAACGTTCCGATGAACTCCGCCAGGAGCTCCCCGAACGGTCCTTTCTGCCAGCCGAATCTCGGCTGACGGGCGCCCTGCGACATATCCACTCTCCCTCACGAGGTTGGTAAGTCTGCCCCCGGGTTGCCCATCCGCGCCGATGCGGAAACGCCTCGCTGACAGACCGTCGCTGGGTACTAGGCTGGAGCCATGCCCACGTCGCAGACCAGCGAGGCCAGCACCCCGCAACCGGGAGTCCTCAACGCCACCCAGCGCGCCGCCGATCTAGTACGCATGGAACGGGAGGTGTTCGACATCGTTGTGATCGGCGCCGGCTCGACCGGCACGGGCGCCGCACTCGACGCCGCCACGCGCGGGCTCAACGTTGCGCTGGTGGAGGCGCGCGATTTCGCGGCCGGCACCTCCAGTCGCTCGAGCAAGCTCATCCACGGCGGTCTGCGCTACCTCGAGCAGTTGGAGTTCGGTCTCGTTCGCGAGGCACTGCGCGAGCGCGGCCTCCTGCTCAACGTGCTGGCCCCCCACCTCGTCAGGCCCGTCTCGTTCCTCTTGCCGCTGGAGCACCGCATCTGGGAGCGCCCCTACATCGGCGCCGGCCTCGTGCTCTACGACGGCCTCGGCGGCGCCAAGGGGCTCAAGCGCCACCGCCACCTGACCAAGCGTCACGCGCTGAGGATCGCGCCCGGGCTCAAGCCCGACTCGCTGATCGGCGCGATCCAGTACCAGGACGGACAGGTCGACGACGCCCGCCACACGATGACGGTGGCCCGGACCGCGGCCGCCTACGGCACCGCGGTGGCCAGCAACGCGCCGGTCGTCGGCTTCCTGCGCGAGGGCGGCCGGATCACCGGCGTACGGATCAAGGACCTGCACTCCGGCGAGGAGACGGAGGTGCGCGCCCGCGAGGTGATCAACGCCAGCGGCGTCTGGACCGACGACGTCCAGCACCTGATCGCCGAACGCGGCAAGTTCCGGGTGCGCGCCTCCAAGGGCGTGCACCTCGTGGTGCCGCGCGATCGGATCCAGCTGGACACCGGCCTGATCCTGCGAACCGAGAAGAGCGTCCTGTTCGTGATCCCGTGGGGGCGCCACTGGATCATCGGCACCACCGACAACGACTGGGAGCTTGACAAGGCCCACCCGGCAGCCAGCTCAAGCGACATCGACTACGTGCTCGGTCACGTGAACAAGGTGCTCGCCAGCCCGCTCACCCACGAGGACGTCGAGGGCGTGTACGCCGGCCTGCGCCCGCTGCTGGCCGAGGAGAACGAGGGCACCAGCCAGCTCAGCCGCGAGCACGCGGTGGCCTCCCCCGCGCCCGGCCTGGTGTCTGTGGCCGGCGGCAAGTACACGACCTACCGCGTTATGGGCCGCGACGCGGTCGACGCCGCCGTGCGCGGCCTCGACGAGAAGGTGCCCCCGTCGTGCACCCAGGTCACGCCACTGCTCGGCGCGGAGGGCTACCAGGTGCTGTGGAACCAGCGCCACAAGCTTGCCGCCTCGAGCGGCCTGCACGTGGAGCGTATCGAGCACCTCCTGCACCGCTACGGCTCAGAGATCCACGATCTCCTGGCAGAGATCGAGCGCACCCCCGAGCTCGGCAAGCCGCTCGAGGGCGCCGAGGACTACCTGCAGGTCGAGGCGCGCTACGCCGCCTCCCACGAGGGGGCACTTCACCTCGACGACGTGCTGGCCCGCCGCACGCGCATATCGATCGAGACCTTCGACCGAGGTGTGGCCGCCGCCGAGCAGGCGGCGCAGCTCATGGCCGAGGTGCTGGGCTGGTCAGACGAGACGCGCGAGCACGAAGTCGACCTCTACCGCCAGCGTGTCGAGGCCGAGCGCGACTCCCAGACCAAGGCCGACGATCAGGCGGCCGACATTGCACGCACGTCGGTGCCGGACTCACTGAGCGCGTCGGCCGGCGAGCCGCTGGTTACCTGACCGGCACGACGTCGGTCAGGTCCTGGGGCACCGCTCCTGACCGACGCCGGTCAGGTCAGGTCCGAGGGCATCCGCCCCGCGCGCAACTCGAAGCTCACCCGGGCGCCACCTATCGTGGCTTCGTCGGCCCAGATCCGGCCCGCGTGGGCGATCACGATGGCCCGGGCGATGGCCAGCCCGAGGCCCCCACTCCGCTTTGTCGCCGTACGAGTGCCGTGAAAGCGGTCGAAGATCCGTGAGCGTTCCGTCGCAGGGATTCCGGGTCCGTCGTCTTCCACCGAGAACCGGATCGAGCGTCCGTTTGCTTCGGCCGAAAGGCGCACCAAGCCCCCTTCCGCCGTGTGCTCCACGGCGTTGCGGGTGAGGTTGCGGAAAGCCTGCGAGAGCGCATCAGGGTCGGCCTGAATTTGCCCTCTGGCGACGTGACCCAGCTCGAAGCGTCGGTTCGCGGTGGGCTCGACGGCCGCCAGTTGCTCACGCAGGAAAGAGCCCACGTCCACGGCCTGCGTGTGCACCGGTGCGCCCTCCTCGGTACGAGCCAGCAGCAGAAGGTCGTTGACCAGCCGCTCCATCCGAGCCACCTCCCTGCTGACCACGGCATCGACGTGACGCACGTCATCTGGCGTGACCTCGGCTGAGCGCGCGAGCACCTGGAGCTGACCGCCGATCACGGTGAGCGGCGTGCGCAGCTCGTGAGACGCGTCGGAGACGAACTCACGCTGGCGGGCAAACGCGCCGTCTAGGCGGTCGAGCATGTGGTCAAAGGCATCCGACAGCACGCGGATCTCGTCGCTGGGTCCCGTGGCCCCGATGCGGTGCGAAAGATCGCCGGCATCGATCGCCCTCGCGGTCCTTGCCATGCGACGCAACGGATCGGCCGTGCGCGCCGCCACGAGGTAGCCGGCACCCAGCGCGGCGAGAAGGGTAAGGGACCCGGCCACGAGGAAGGTCTGCGCGACGCTCTCTTGGGCCCGCTGGACGGGTGCCAGCGGCTCGCCAACGCGCACGGTCGCAACGCGCCGGCCGCCGGAGAGAGCCGGGCGGGTGATCACTCGGACCTGCCCGATGTCAGCGAGTGCCACGGTCGTTAGCCGGTCGCGTGTGTGTAGTAGGCGATGGGCTTGCAGGGTCTCGTGTCGCTGGTCTGACGTGTCCTCGCGATCGAGGTCTCTGGCCAAGCCGAGAAGCTCCGGGTCGTTGGTGGCGATCCGCCCGTCGCGCAACGTCACGATCAACAGTCGAGCCGAGGGTCCGAAAGCCTGGGCTCTCACGTACCGGCGGGCCGTCCTGGCCACGGCGTCGGGATCGGGCGAGGATGCGACTCCTTGTTGGATGAGGGCATCGGACCCCGTGGAGAGCTCGCCGTCGACACGGTCACGCAGCGTGCTGCCCGTGCCGCGATAGATCACGGCGAAGGTGACCCCCACGGCGGCCACGAGTATGAGCGCGATGGACAGCGTCAAGCGCGCCCGCAGGCCCCGGATCCGGAGGCGGTCACTCACGGGTGCTGAGCCGGTACCCGACCGACCGGACCGTGTCGATCGGCACCTCGCTGCCCGCGCTGGAGAGCTTGCGCCGGACGTAGCCGATATAGACCTCCACCACGTTGCTGCGTGGGTCGAAGTTGTAGCCCCAGACGGCGTTCAGGATCTGCTGGCGCGACACGACCTGGTTCTTGTGGCGCATCAGGTAGACGAGCAGGTCGAACTCCTTCGCAGACAGGTTGACCTCGCCTGCAGGCCCGTTCACACGGCGCTCGAGGAGATGGACTGAGACATCGCCCGCTTGCAGCAACGTCGTCTCCACCTGGTCGGGGAGTCGTAGGTGCGCCCTTACTCGGGCCACCAGCTCATCGAAGGAGAACGGCTTGGTCACGTAGTCGGTGGCGCCCGCGTTGAGGCCTTCGACCTTGTCCTCGATCTGGTCGCGCGCGGTCAGGAGCACGACGGGTAGACGCGGCTTCGACACGCGAATGCCGGACAGGACATCCACGCCGTCCCTGTCCGGCAGCATTCGGTCCAGGATGACCAGGTCGACGTCGTTCGTCTTGGCCAACGCCTCGCCTTCGACGCCGTCTCCGGTGCAGTGGACGATATAGCCCTCGGCCTCGAGCCCGCGTTGCAGGAAGTCGGCAATGGCCGGCTCGTCTTCTATCACCAGGATCTGCATCCGGCGGATGCTAGGCCGAAGGCTCAGCTGGGCAGCGCATAGATGCGCCCACGGTGCTCGAGCACCTGCTTCTGCGCCAGAGCGCGCTGGGCGGGACCTCCCGTCACGGCCCCGGTCTGGGCGTCGAATGTGGCGCCGTGACAGGGGCATGCGATCTGACCGCCCTGGTAGCCCACCGTGCACCCGGCGTGGGTGCACACCGCGCTGACGGCGGTGAGCTTTCCGTTGGGCTGGCGGATCAGTAGGTCGGGCGAGCCGTCGGCGGGGTCACGGTAGAGGGCTCCCTGGCCCGCAGCCAGCCTGCTGCTCGGCCCCAGCGACACCGCGCCCTGCGGCAGCTTCGTGCCGCCCGGCTGGGGCGCCTTGGCGACAGTGGTGGCGGTGCCGCCGGTGCCGCCACCGCTGCTGGCGCGGGGTGCGCCCAGCGGTCGCGGGCCGTGGTAGCTGCCCTTGGCCAGCGCCGAGAATCCCGCGAGGCCGACACTCGCTGCGCCCACCGCAGCAAGGGACTGTCCAAGCATGCGCCGGCGGTCGAAGGCGACCTCGCCCGTGGGCACGAGGCTTCCCTCGCGCCGCGGACGCGCACGCCCGTCGATGGCGCTCGCCAGCGACGGTTGGCCGTCGGCCCCGGCAAGCACGAACGGCAGCCAGGCAAACACGAACACGAGGTCCGGTCCCAGGAAGTATGGGGAGGTGTTCCAACTTGCCGTGAGAAAGAGCACGAGGTTGAGCGCGAGCCCGGCCGCCGCCGCAGCGCGCGTCAATAGGCCCGCCAGGACCAGCAGCCCTACGACGATCTCGACCACCGCCACCCCCACGCCCGCCAGGGCGGGATGGGGAAGGGCGAAGGTGGTGAGCAGGAAGCCACCCGGGGTGCCGGCCGCGAAGCCGTGCAACTGGGTGCCGATGTAGGTCGGCGCGCCGGGATGGAGGAAGCCGGGATCGCTCAGCTTCTGGATCCCTGCATACACGAAGGTGCCACCGAGGAAGAGACGCAGCGGGAACAGGGCCATCGCCGGCCCCGCCCGCAGGCCCCCTCCTTGCGGCCGCTCGGTCAAGCCGTCACGGTCCGATCGCCGATCGTGGGGGTCGTGACCGTGGAGTCCGCCAGGGAGTGGCCGCGGTGGGCCAGAGCGGCGACGCTCAACGCCACGACGCAGCTCTCGATGAACAAGGCGGCCATGCCCAGCGGCTCCGTCCAGTTGCCGATGTCGCCGGTGGCGTTGGGCAGTCCGACGGTGCGGTTGATCACGTAGCCCGCGATCGCGCTGGCAGCCAACACGGCGGCCGCGCCGAAGCCCAGCTTCGATCGCGAGAAGATCAGCAAACCGCCCGCTCCCACTGCGCCTGCCATGAGCGCGATGTACATCCACCCCACATAGGGCGTCTCGGAGAACTTCGAGATGGAGTCGAGCAGGTGGATCACCGCGATCCCAGCCAGTCCGACGATCACGACGGCGCGCGTGACCATCTCTCGCGCGATTCCGTGAAGCGCATCCACCGCTTTGCCTGCTGAGGGGTTCGAGTTCATGAGAACAACATCGACGTCGCGGATGGCCTGCGCCTAAGGGCGGGCTGAGAGTTCTCTCATCTGACTCACGGCCACCCTGGCCTAGCCTGAACTCACCGGCCTGACCAAGGCCGACGATCAGGCGGCCGACATTGCACGCACGTCGGTCCGAACTCCCTGAGCGCGTCGGCCGGCGAGCCGCTGCCGGCGAGCTAGACCGCGACCTTTGCGTCAACGGGCCCGCCGCGGCCCCCGGTGCTTGAGCCTGAGCGCCGGACGTTCCACCACGAAGTAGCTGACCGCGGCGGCGCAGACCGTGAGCACGATGGTCGCCGGAAGGGCCAGGCCGAAGGGCAGGTCCAGGCCGGCGCTGCCCAGCTCGATCGCGATGGCGTAGTGCCACAGAAAGATTCCGTATGAGATGAGGCCAAGCCAGGCCACGTACCGATTTTCTAGCAATCGGTGGGGAACCCGGCTGGGGCCGGCGC
>JAABUK010012921.1_pt1 | contig 10537 bp, 13 predicted proteins | sample 5559141 | NCBI WGS metagenome assembly JAABUK01 (sample SAMN10711869, study PRJNA513367) | rock metagenome | isolation source: Antarctica rocks | place: Antarctica: Victoria Land, Pudding Butte nord | collected 2016-01-03
TATATACAGTGCATGTTCGCAGGACAAGTGGCAATGTACAGTAAGAGTACACAAGAAGTGGTATGCTTCCCTGAAGCCAAAGTGAAAGAAGCAACGACGTTCCAATCGAGCTAGTCGAAAATCTTAATCAGCGCCAAGATTTTCTCTGATCTGGAAAGAATTCGAGCTTCATCTTGCCTTCTTCAACACCACATACCGCACCAGATGTGAAGATGGCGACAACTCCGGCAGCTGCCAAGGTGCAACCCTCTGCAGCAGACGAAGACCTCACGGACGAGCAAATCGACCAGCTCCTAGCCCGAGCCACAGCACGCCTAAAAGACAAGTCCAAAGCAGACTCGCAAGATGTCCTCAAGCTGGCCGCCGAAGACACGTATACCTTCCCCAAACTCGAACCCTGCAAGCTGGAAAAACCGTACGTCACTCAGAAAGACGGTCTAGCAGCTGTCGACGGCCCAAGATTGGTCGAGGAGCGGCAACGCAAGCAGGCGACGAATGGAGTCCGCAAAGTGACTGACCCTGTCGCGGTCAAGAGGATGGCAATCGAGGTAAGCCATAATCCTTCTATCGATGTGTGTTGCAATGAGGAAAATCTATCCCATATCATCTTGAGCGGAGTCCGGGCGCCGTTATGGTTAGCCCTTCTGCATCTGTGAGAGCATATTAATTCATAGTTACTCTGAGCATATTCTTCTCCTTCGAATCAGTGTGGCAAAAGACTTGATGAACTCGTCGCTGATTGTGGATACAGCAAAAAAAAGCCACCGCAGGCAAGAACTGGTTCGACCTGCCAGCTACCAACCTCACCCCAGAACTCAAGCGCGATTTGCAGCTTATCAAGATGCGAGGTGTGCTCGACCCGCATCGTCATTACAAAAAGGATGGAGGCAAGATGCAGCCACCGGACTTCAGCCAGGTCGGGACCATCATTGAGGGTCCGACCGAGTTCTTCTCGGGCAGGGTTGAAAACAAGCAGAGGAAGAAGACGTTTGTTGAGGAGGTACTGGCTGGTGAGCAAGAGACTGGTCGTTTCAAGCGGAAGTACGGGGAGCTGCAGACCAAGAAGACGAGCGGTAAGAAGGCGTACTACACTGCCTTGAAGGAGAAGCGGAGGGGCGGCGTGAGGAAGGCTGGGAAGTGAAGAGCATGCCTGCCTGCTGATGATTGCTTCACGCTCAAGAATGGTTGATGCCCAGATGCCCACGCTATGCTCAGATCATAGGATGAATCACGAAGAGTCCACGAGCTCAAAGCTCCGACACGATCCGCAACACCAACGCCTGCATATCGACAGCCGCCTGCTGGCCAGCGTGAAGCACTTCTGCATGGTTTGCGCGCCCCTTCCCGAGATACGCGTCCAGCTCCTCTCGACTCATGCCTTGCAGCTCCGGCTCATCTGCTCGCACGGTCGGCTCCAACACCGCGTTGTTCGTCACCAAGCTGAACGCCAGCACTCGCATATCCGAATGCCGCGCAACAATGATCTCTGGCACCGTCGACATACCCACCACATCCGCTCCAAACGTTCTCAACATCCGACACTCAGCTCTTGTCTCGTAGGTCGGCCCACCTACGAACGCGTATACGCCCTCGTGCATCCGCCGTGGACTTGGCGCAGCGGCTCTGACATCCCGCCAGGCCTTATGCGCGAGTTGGCGGAGTGAGATATCGTATGCGTTGCTGAGAGGTGGGAATCGAGTACCGAAATCCTCCGCGTTCGGGCCGCGAAGTGGGTGGAAGCCCACTAGCCCAGCAAGGTTGAGATGGTCATTTAGACAGACGATGTCGCCCACAGCGTAGTCAGGGTTGAGACCGCCGGCAGCGTTGGTGAGGATCATGGTCTGGACGCCGAGGAGGCGGCAGACGCGGGTGGCGTAGGTGACGGTGGACATGCTGTGGCCTTCGTAGAAACTGGTTGAGAAGGGTCAGAAGAGAGACGGAAAGAGATGAGGTGTGTAGAGGTGTTGGATTGAAGGCGTCTATGTAGTGCATGGCTAGCGGTATGGGGTGGACTGACTGGGCTCGACCGACAAGTAGGACCACAGGGACGCGTTGTTGTCCCATGGTGCCAAAGATGAGTTTGCCTTCGTGGCCCGCGACTATACGTGAAATCACAAGTCAACACAACCTCTACCTCACTCCAACTCGCAAGCGTGCACCCGCCGTCAGTCTCCCCAGGTGAACACCTACCAGTACTAACAGGAAAATTCGGCACTGTCTTATAATCCCCCTCCCATCTGCCAGCATCCCCATCATCCGTGTTCAAACACCCAACAATCCCCCCCAACCCACTCCCACACACCACCGCCACGCGCGGTTTCTGCAAGTTTTCGGGAACTTTCGTGCGCAGCCATTCGACGGTCTCCACGCACTGGTTGAAGACCGCGGAGGGCTGGGTGGTTATGTCTGTCATTTCGTCGTGGGCGGCGGTGAAGGTGTGGCGGAGGTGGGTGGCACTGTGGTATAGGGAGGCGGCGTGGTGGAGGAGTTGGAGCATGATATGCACGAGGGTTATAGGGGAGGGGAGGTAGGGAATGAGGTTGTGTTGGTGTGGTTGTAGAGGGTGCGGCGAGATGTGGGTGATGAGTTTTGGCACTCGCAGGGGTAGGTCTTGGTGGTTTTGGGAAGGAGGGTGTGGAGTGGAAGTGTATTCAATGCATCCCTTTGGGGCTTGGTCTCTCTTGTGATTAGATCAACCATGGCGACACCTTCATATGCGCGGTCGCTTACTTGCGCTGCTAAACGGCTGAGAGTATGTACAGTCTGCAGAAAAAGTACAGGCGTATACTAATGATGACCATCAGATATCACCACCCAACACCTCCCTCAATCGCCCACACACCCGGAACCTTCAGCAACAAACCCTCCCCTCCAACATCGAAGAAGAGCTCTCCCAACTCCGCCTACCCCGAGCAGTCCAAGCAACCTACGTGGCCCCCCTCAAACGCCAACCCACCCACGGCATCCCAACCTGTGACCTCCAGCTCCGCTCCTACAGCACCCGCAACCTCGAAGTATTTACCGACTTCGCCTTACGCGCCGCCTACTACCTCAACCTGCCCGCCGCTGGCGCCGTGCCCCTACCAAAGATAACAGAACGCTGGACAGTCCCGCGCTCCGTCTTCGTGCACAAAAAGAGCCAAGAGAATTTCGAGCGTATCACGCTCCGCCGGCTAATCCAGATCAAAGACGGGCATCCCGAGACTGTGAGTATCTGGCTCGCGTTTTTGAAGAAGCACCAGTACTATGGTGTAGGCATGAAAGCGAACGTGTGGGAGCATAGCGGGTTGGATGTGGTGGAGGATATGGAGAAGGAGGCTGAGCGGATTGAAGCGAGGTTAGGGGAGACGATGGCGCTGGTGGGCGCGAGGGAGCATGAGGCGGGGCAGCCCGGGAGGTTGAGGGAGTTGTTGGCGACGCAGCCGTTTAAGGCGCAGTGGGGAGCGGAGGCGCCGATGGGTGCGAATCAGGATGTTCCGCATGCTGGGGAGAGGATGGAGAGGAGGGTTGTGAGGGAGGAGGGCTAGAGGAGGGTTGTGAGGGAGGAGAGGGAGGAGGATGAGGTGTTCAGATGAGTGTAGTTTATATGTATAGTTTGTACAAATGATGTTTGAGCTAGGTCCTTCCCGAATCGAGCATTGCCTGGTTGTTAAGGAAGGCGCGACACACATGTTCCTTCCAGACGGAGTGGCGGTGAGTGGGCACCTCACCTCATCCATCGAGGTCAAAGACATCATACACTTAACAACAGAATACCATATAAGCAACTGCAAAGATGGCCAGCCGTCACACTGTAGCGTATCTGCGCTTGCGACACAGCGGAAACGGCCGCGACGTCGCATACTCGATCGATGCCAACGACGACTTCACATTCGGACGGCGAGAAGTCGCAGAGTCCTGCAGGACACCAGCATTATGCATTTCGAAGCATCATGTCAAGTTCCGCTGCGTCATGTACGAGGAAGATCACGAAACGAGGGTGGCACCGATGGTCTACTTCTGCGTGCTATCCAAGAATCCAGTCCGAATGACTCGACTTGGAGTCGATGGTGAGGAGTGCAGTCGCCACGTAACGAGCGCCAAGGGAGACGTTCTGCTGGACGATGGTGATGTCCTACATCTGTCACGGAGTATCTCTCTCACATTCGCTGCAAGATACGAGTATGCTGCTCTGTCCGACGGCCTCAACGACACACAGCGGAAGGAGTTCCAGCTTTTACGACCATTCTACGAAGTCACCAACCGCAGACTAGGGGTGGGCGGCAATGCCAGCGTTTTTGTGGCGTTGAAGAAGGGGTCGCAACGACAGGTCGCATGCAAAGTCGTCCCCGTTCCGTCCGTCAGTCAATCAGCTGAAGCACGCATCTTGAATGATATCACGCTGGATGAAAAGCAACGCAAGGCCCACTTATCAGACATGGAGCGGCGCATGAACAAACGCCGCGTAGAGTTGACCAGAGAGTACAGCGTGCTCAAAGACCTCAGCCATCCCAACATCGTCGCTCTGGAGAAGGTCCTGTACACTTCGAACAACGTCTACATCTTTCAGGAACTCGTCACTGGTGGCGACCTGCTCTCCTACACAGAGCTCAAGGGCGTGCTCGATGAGCCACAAGCAGCAGTGATCGTGCGACAAATACTAAAGGCTGTGGATTACTTGCATGGCAACGGCATTGTGCATCGCGACATCAAACCCGAGAACGTGCTCATGTCTTCGTGGAGAGATGGTGCACGCATTGTACTCACCGACTTTGGGCAGGCGAGGACTATTGCCGATGCGAAAGCTGTTGCGAAGAACTCGAGTGTGTTTCGGATGCAGAGCTTCGTCGGGACGATCGGGTATACTGCGCCGTAAGTGCTTATGTACATGTATATGTGATCAGCATGTTATGCTGACTTTGTCTTCGTAGTGAGGTACTGAGACAGCTGAAACGCGACCTACACGACAAAGGCTACAGCAAAGCCATCGACATCTGGTCCATCGGGTGCATCGCCGCAGTCCTTCTCACAGGACATATGCTCTGCCCAGATCAGCCAGATATGAATAACGACGACGACCAGGACTACGAATACTCCCAGCTCTCCATGACAGTCGACCTCACCGTGCTCGATACTGCAACATGGTGGCAGTTCGTGGGTCGAAAGGCGAGATCGTTCATTCGGGGCTGCGCAGCTGTGGATGAAGATCAGAGGCTCACGGTCAGGCAAGCGCTCTTGCACGAGTGGTTCACTAACAGGCATTACGCTGGCGAACTTGAAGCCGCATATCAACGCGCTATTGCTGACTGGACGCCTCGGAAAGAAGTGGGCAATATCATCGTGTCACTGCATACTGCGGAAGCAGCACCGATGAAGCAGACCTCCACTGCGAATGCCAAATCTCGTCATTTTGAAACACCCGTTCAGCGGCCCGCAAAGGAGAGCTTGTTCTTCAGCAAGAAAAAGACTGCCAACGTCGTGCCGAGAAGACCTCTCGTTCCGTTCGCTGATGCAGAGACTTTGATCGAGGAGGAAACGATCCATGTTGCGGCCTCTCCACCGCAGCCAGCTGACAGTCTCGGCAATGCTTTCACGAATATCGACGACCGCGACATACCGTCACCTCCACCATACTCACTTCCAGGACAGACATGTGGTCCGTGGACAACGCAGATGGGACTCGATAGCCTACCGCCTCCACCGCCTGGGAGCTACTGGCAGCCCTCGATGTAGCTTCGGCATGCTTTCAGAGAGTTTCGCGACACGACCTGACGAGACAGATCTATCGCCTCCTGCGTTGGGTATCCCGATGTATATTAATTTACTTGCTGTCAAAGAATTCCTGGAGAGATGTGGCTTGTTGATGAGGCGATCTAGCTAAAAGCAATGTAGCTGCTGTGTAATTTGATACTTGCTTCAACAGAGTCGCACTCCTTAACCAACGATCGAACCGCAATCAAAATTCCTCAGTGTGATGATTTTGCTCGACACTCAGATCTCACTGTGTTGGCTCCTTCCTTGATAATGTAGAATGCAACAACGGTGACGTAATTGAAAGTTTCGAATGCACCTTCCCTCGCTTCTCGAGGCTCAACATTTATATGACAACGTGAGGTCTTCTGTTAAGTACTGTACAGTTGTTGTTCAACAGTTAGCTTCCTGATACTGGCGAAGTGATCCTCGCAGGTTGCCGCTTCCAGTAAAATTTGTCCTTGTCGCTGCCTTGAACAGCAACATTATTTCAAGATGAACTACGGTACCCTTCCTCCCCAACCCATCTCAATACCCAACACTGACACCCCCCACAGACGCCCTCATAGAAAGCCTAGTCGACTCAGGCTATGTCCCCACCCCCATCCTCCGCCGCGGCATCCGCGCCCAACTCCGGGAACGTCTACGCCTCATCGGCTCTACCACGCTCTCAGAGTCTTATGAGACGAAGATGCGCTACGTCGAGCTCCTCCGCTCCAGGCCTATAGCCATCGAGACGGCGTCGGCTAACGAGCAGCACTACGAAGTCGGCACCGGCGTGTTGACGAATATGCTCGGGCCACGGATGAAGTATTCGAGCTGTTTGTATCCGAAGGGTACGGAAACGTTGGCGCAGGCGGAGCGAGCGATGTTGGAGTTGTACGTGGAGAGGGCGGGGCTGAGGGATGGGATGAGGATGTTTGATCTGGGGTGAGTTCGCCATCTTGAGTGAAATGACCGAGTGTTTGAGAGCAGCCTGCTAACGACGGTGTGACTGCAGTTGTGGATGGGGCTCACTATCCCTATACCTAGCCGAAGTCTTCCCCAACTCAAAGATCACGGCGTTCTCTAACTCGCGGACACAAAAACAACACATCGACTCCGTCGCCGCATCAAAGAACTTCACGAACCTCGAAGTCGTGACCGGCGACATCGCCACCTATGACTTCTCCGGGACATCTCTCGAAGAGGCGTTCGACCGCGTCCTCTCGATCGAGCTATTTGAACACATGAAGAACTACGAATTACTTCTCAAAAAAGTCGCCACCCTACTTAAACCCGGCGGCAAACTCTTCATCCACTACTTCGCGCACAAAACCACACCCTACGACTTCGAGACCGGCTGGATGACCACGCACTTCTTTACCGGAGGCACAATGCCGTCGGCTGATTTGTTGCATTACTTTCAGAAAGACTTGACGCTGGAGAAGCAGTGGTGGGTAAGCGGCACGCACTACGCGAAGACGTGCGAGGACTGGTTCAGCCGGATGAGTGAAAGGAAGCAGAGGGAGGCGATGTGGCCGGAGCTGGAAGCGACTTACGGGACGGACGAGGCGTGGAGGTGGTTCTACCGGTGGCAGGTCTTCTACCTGGCGTGCGCGGAGCTCTTTGCGTTTAATGGGGGTGAGGAGTGGGGTGTGTGTCATTATTTGTTTGAGAAGAGGGAGCGGTGAATGAAGATCCTCTCGAGATGTGGGAGAGATTAATATGTAGCGTAACTTAATCATGATACTAGCAAGCGCTTCGGCGTACGAGAGCGATTTGATAGTTCGTTGCCACTTACAAGACATCTTTCTCGCGCTCTTTCAGTAGCGAGATGATCTGGCTTCTCCTCTTCTCCGCCCTGGCTAGCTCGCGCCCAAGTACTTCTTGCTCCTTCTGCAGCATCTGACGCTCCGCGCCCTCGAACTTCTCCTGGTGCGCCGTCTCTGCTGCGCTATATGCAGCTGTGATCTCCTTTAGCCTCCCCTTATGGCTTTGCTCAGCGGCGCGCTCGTGGTGTGCATATTGATCTTCTGCTTTCTTCTCTGCAGCACCGCACGCAGCCGTGAATTCTTTCAGTCTGCGGTGGTGAGCTCCCTCCGCAACGCGCTCCCAGTGCTTGTACGAATTCACTGCAAACTGCCCGGCTTCATCTAGCTTTCGCTGCGTGACTTGTGCTTGTGCCAGTGCTTCGGCGCGGACTGAAGCTAGCACGCGTCGCAGGCTGTCGTTGATGGTCTGCTCGAGGTAATCGGTTTGCTCCGTGCGTCGCTTGCGGGCTTCTTCTGCTGTGCCTTCGGCGTTCCGAGATGGGTGCGATCTCATGGTCCGGGCTGCGGCTGCGGCGGCTATGGCTGTGATGTCCTCCAGGGAGGGCTCGGAGGCCGCAGCTGTGGCGTGCGCCTCCTTTTCGGTGACAGGGGTTACATCTTTCGGTAGCTTTCGTGGAGCTTTGAAGTCGCCGATCGCGAGTTTCTTCTGCAATGCTGTCACCAGCTTCTCGAGCTTTCCAGCCTTCGCGGGATCGGGACGCGAAGCTTTCTTAACTAGCACTTGGTCTTTTGCTTGAGCACTGGGTATCGTGTCTAGATGCTGAGTCGGCGCGGCTTCCTCGAATCTCACTTTGCGGTCGCTTCGTGATCTGGTAGTGGCCGCAGCAGCGCCATGAGGTTGGCTCTTCGTAGGCGGCACTGTATTCTGAGGTGGGAACGACGGTGCCTTAGGACCAGACGCAGAGAAAGTAAAATCCTGTTTTGCTCGACTCGAGGAATGTTTCTCTCGATCTGGAGCACTGAGAACGACGCCTTTGCTTTGGATGTCCATGTTGCTAGTATGAGTGTGCTGTCAAGCTTGGTGAGCTGCGCATTGGTATCTCGACGTTAGGAGAAGGTGAAGGTTTGTGGCGGAGAGTGGTGAAGGTCCTCAACTCCTGTGTGCGAGTGAACGACGGTTAATGATCGGACAACGAAGAGCCACATCCGGTAACTTGAAATGATGGAGAAATAAGTTGAGAGGAGGCCCGGTGCGAGAAGTGAGACTCGTACGCCCGAGTCGGATGAAGTGAGGTTGGCATAAACGTAGGCAGCCCACTGACCGCTTCTTACTGAAGAGATGAAGAACTCCAGCCGAAAGTCATACCTACCACCTCGACTATCTCGCTGAACGACATTGGTACTCTGTTGATGAGGCGTGCCTTGAACGCGGACGACTGGTTGCTTTACTCGACTCGACTGCCACGGTACGGCCTCTAGCGCAACCACACTGACGCGCAAGTCCGCGCACAATGGCAGACGAAGAATACGCATGGCTACAGAACTACTAAGCGTTCATGAAAATAATCGACAGCATGCGGGAGGCGCTTGACGGACTTACTATGGATGCCACGACGTTTTCTTGCGTACTCGACCAAGTGCGTCTCCTGGCGAACCGTGACGATGCAACTCCTGCGCAGGCAAGAGGTCTAGACTCCTCTCAGCGCATACCAGACTTATCCAAAACCCAGATACGGGAGATACTAGGTCTGTGCCCGGATATTGGGAAGGACTCCCGGATGCATTGTCGCAAGGTGAAGGAAGCAGCCATTGCGCTGGTCCGAGGCACACGAAAGTTTCAAGAAGCACTTGGACTCTGCGACGAGATCAACGAGACGGGTGCGGATGCTCTTGCTGAAAGGTGTAAAGCGCTGCTCGCTGAGCTTCGAGCAGAAGGGGAGGCTGGAGCGGAGACCACAATCCCCAAGAGTCCTGCGACTTCGACCTTGAGCGCGGTCGTTACTGGAGCTCTGAAAGACTCCTTCACTGATGCCGAAGTGGAGGATTCCGGACGGAGCGAGGGCGATGAAGAGCGATCCGAGGTTGAGAGCATGGAGGAAGGAGAAGCCGAGTGAGTTTTTCATGTAGCGCGACCGCAATCGCCATTACAGACGGATGATGGCGCTACACGAACGTATCTGCCATGATTGCGGTATGCTCTCCCACTGCCCTACCCCAGGAACACTACTAACGGCATCCCGAGTAGAGGAAGGTGGCATAGGAACCATCGCTTCGGTGGGGAAAAGACCGCGCCACTCGTGACGATGACCGTGGACGACAGATCTGAGGGTTGGAGGGGGAGAGGGGGTGGTGTGGGTTTTCGAAACTGTATCTGGCACTGGACCGCGTTTGCTATTTCGATAGGGGGGCGATGAAGTTTGTCGTTTACGGTGGTCGATCGCTACAACTCCGTGGGCTCTGTTCGTGCTTCATAGCTACAAATGCACGAGCGGGCGCGGGCGCGGAGAGTTCTTTGTTCCTTCATTCGATTCTTGCGGTATTATTGAATGCATGTAGTCAAGCACGTTCGCTCTATTCTACCCCTGCATACAGCGGAAGCAACCGGCGCAGGGTTGACCGGCGAATCAGCATCCCCACGCTCGAACGCGACCGTTGGCGACACGGGACTCCTTGAACATTATTATTGTCGACCCAAGTCATGTCCTTCGTCTTTCCTACGAACGGGCACATGTCCGTCCTTTGATCTCCCTCAATAGTAATCCGCGGTTCCTGGGCTGATTCCTAGCGCTGGCGTATGGGAGCTGAAGCCTGAGAACCACCATACACCAGGAATTTGTGGTTGGGGCAGAGTGAGGGAGGAGACGAAGCACATACACCATCAGCGACATGTCGAACTACCGCAACTACGATGTCGACACACGCGCATGGCAGCAGGACCCAACAGAGGGCTGGGTGGCCTCGGAGGTCACGAAGAAGACGGTGAACGGGGAGAATGTCAAGTTGGTCTTCACACTCGACAACGGCGAGGTGAGTGTGGGATACTGGTGCTGATG
>JAABUK010012922.1_pt1 | contig 10536 bp, 13 predicted proteins | sample 5559141 | NCBI WGS metagenome assembly JAABUK01 (sample SAMN10711869, study PRJNA513367) | rock metagenome | isolation source: Antarctica rocks | place: Antarctica: Victoria Land, Pudding Butte nord | collected 2016-01-03
CGCAGGGTCGTGTCTTTCTGGACCGTGACCCAAAACACTTCAGGCTTATCTTGAACTACCTGCGAGATGGGGAGGTCTGCCTGCCTGCGTGTCCTCAGGAACTGCAAGAAATTCTTCAGGAAGCTCTATTTTACCAGGTGTGCGGGCTTGTGGCTTCCTGGGACAAACCTGCTTCTTTACCAGCTCTTTGACACCAGCTTTTGGTTCATATCAAGGCAATGTCTGTGTGCAGCTGGATGGGTTGAGGCTGGCTGTGTCTGTTCAAGAGCGCTGGCTTCCCAACTCAGCGTCACAGCTCAGAACCTGCATATCTGAGCAATTGCAGGTGACCAGCTCAGCTTGCATACCGCTACATGATCACTGACTCGCATTGCTCAACAGCTCTAGAACGGTCTGTCATTGGCCATGCTGGTCTTCAAAAAAATACTGTGGTCAGTTGGCACGTCTGACTGCTGCTTGTTGGTGTAGAGCGACGGACAGCTGAAGAATGCAGTTGACCTGATAGTGGATTGTGCTTTTGGGAGATCTCCTTACTCTGATACCAGCCAGATTCCAGCCCAGTCAACCTGTGTTGATGTTGCTGTTCGGGAAAGCGCTTACAATCCTTTGCATCCCCAGAATCAGCTGCAGCAGCAAGATGAAACGCTGTACGTTGCATTCCAGCAAAGAATCCAGATCAAGGTATTCGCATTCTTGCTGCACATGCTTGCTCTTGGCTGAGACTCTCTTGACTGCCATTAGACTATACAATCAATGCTACACCGTTCGAAGTGCATCAAAGTCTGTGCTCTTGTACAGGGTGAAACTAATTGTGAGCTGTTTGATGCCAAGCACGAGTCACATCTTTTGCATCATGATGGGCAGCTGTCATATGATCCAAAGCCATATGGCGTTGATCACGCATGCAGGTTCCACATCAAGACCATGCAGGTGAGCTCTGCATTCCTTTTCTTGAAAAGTTGCATTGGGCTGCTCTTTTCAAACTGCAGATCATCAATACGATGCTGCCCATGTCTAGACCTGCCCACTGCACACATTGTCCAGTTCATCTTGATGGGCGCATGCCATAACCATCCATGCAAGCAAGCACAGCCTCTGATGCCATCTACCAATACCACACAGTGTTTCAACTATTTATGAGGTGGAACATGCACCATAACATAGTTGTGCTTGGCAAGTTGTGCTGGTAATTCTCTGGCTGTGCATTCTTCCCAACAGTCACAAGCCTGTTCTTCTGGTGTTACTCAGATCTCAAACTAAACCTGCAGCATTGTTTGTATGACATGGCAGGTGTACAGGCATCACTGTGTCAGTGCGCTGTCTGCTAAGCATCAGAGGTGGCGTGACTGCGCCCTTTACATTGTCAAGCACATCAATGCTGTGAAATGGGCCCTGGATCTTTGTGGATTCCGGGATGTTGCTATTCCTGTTCACTCTATGCAAGTCAATAGCACCACAGATGGAGCACAGTCAGCAGTGCTTGTCAACATTCATTTCAGCGTGCAGCTGTCTCTATGACAGCTCAGTCATCACACCAGGTCAGCAAGCTAGTGAAGGGAAGTTTTGACAGCTGCCACCTTTGAGGATTCCTCGTGATAGTTCACCTTGACTGCTGGGATGCCAATTCAGCAGCGAGCTGCATCTCAGCGTGATTGGCCACAGCAGGGCAGCGTTTTTCCAACTTTTTCAGCACAGCTTGGACACATGAGACAGCTGCTGACCAACTGTAGTTTGTTATAAAGGAGTGTCATGGAAAGCTCACTTGTTGCAAGGCAATATCCTGCTTCGTGATCCAGGACTTGTGTGATCTCCTCAGATAGACAGCCAGAAACATGAATGCAGTGCTGCACAAATGCAAACCATCGCAGCCCATTCTGTTCAATGGTTTACCATTTTGACTGTTTGGCCACCTTGTGACCCTCTATTCCCACCTATTTCTTTTTCAACCTGTACTGTTTCTGCCATGCATTGTACAGCCCTTCTCAATGACACCTTGATCTGCTCTGTCATCTTCTGTCCAGTGATTAGTGAGTAGTCTGAGGTTGTACTTCCTGTTCTGCTCTTTGGGTACTAGCCTCTCCTATAGCTATAGCTTGTGCTGAAAGCCTGCACTGGTGCAATTTTCATTCTGTCCAAGCAGAAACCCGTGACCACCAAATCCTTCTGCTTCAGCCCAGCAACTCAAGCTAAAGAAAGCCTGGCAATATCAAGCTAGAGAAAGCCATTAGTATGTACAGTATCTGTCACCCTTTTGTATATAAGTTTTGTAACAATTCGGGTTGAAGAAAGGGTTTAGTAGAGCTTATGATGCATGTGATCATGACGACAGGGCATGCAAGGAGTCTGTTGCATAAGCTGTTATCGCAAAGTTGCAATCATCAGTGCCGCAGGGATGGACGAGCCTCGCTTATTTCAGGGAGATCTGCACATGTGCACAACACTGTTGTCCAAGACCTGACTGAGTGCAAACATGGGTAAAGTCATTGCAACAGGTGTGTGCCTATGCAGGGCATAATGTTGTTTGCAATGACAACGTTAAAATGCAGTTGTGCTCCAGCACTGCCAATGCCATGTGCGCGATTGCAACAAGCGAAGACTGGCACGGATGACACTAAGCTGCAAATTTTCATGAACGTTAGGTCTCAGGAGTCTGTTGTGATCACTATCCAGACATGGCATCGTCTGTCAGGTCAATCGTACTATCTATACCCCTGCAGATTCTCTGAGCGTTGATCACCGACTTATAAAGCTATTTCAATTCACACAGCAAAGCTGGCTTCTTTTGTGCAACCAAACAGACTGCAGCAATAAAGCTACATACTCAGCACACAATGCTGAGAATCATCAAGTGACAACACTCAGTGACCTGTTCTGGCAACGTGCTGCTATACTAATTGTGATAAATAGGCTGAGCAATAGGGTAACCAGCACCAACAGAGCCTGCATGCTGTGTCACAACTCCAGGCTGGCCATAAATTGGGACTTGGTACCTCTGCAGCGCAGGTCATAGAACTTTGTTGGTATATGTATTGCAGCTAACACCAACTTAGCAGAGGCAGTGACAGCATGCCAAGTGCAAGAGGTGTCAAAGCAAAAAGTGGAGATACACTGCATCATCCTCACGCTGCAGCCTCCTATGTTTTTCCAGTGGCATGTGCAGGGGCAAGATTTGAGAACAACAAGGTGGCTCACCTCATAGCATTCTGGCATCACAAAGGGAATCCAGAACAACGGCCAGAAGATGATCAGCAGCAGAATGACTGCAATCCAGCCAGTTGGTGACAGATTTTCACACTGACAGCACCCAGTCTGCAACACACACTCTAACACTTCATGGCAAGTACGGCGACAGCAACGAGCAGGTTTGCTTGCAGCAACAGACACCTCAAGGCTTACCTTTGGTTCAAATATCTGATAGCCAGTGATCACTTGGCCAGGCTGTGGATAGGACAGAGGACCTGCCAAGCAAGCACAAAGGTTCAGCTATACCTGTACTAGTCAGCAACAAACTTCCGATCACCGGTCATGCAACACAATTCTGCCTTGCCAGCTTCAGCACATGGAACATTTGCTACGGCAACTGCACAGAGGCTGGATCCACACCTCTTACTGGAATCCCTTCAACAGGCTGTGGATACAGTGCCTGCCCTCCAGACGCTGGTGCTGTTGAATATGTGTGTTGTTGCGCACTCGATTGATATTGCTGTTGCTGGCCCTGCTGCTTGCTGTCACGCACGGGCTGGTCCTGTGCCACTGGAGGATGTGCAGCAGCGCAAGCACGTTCGCGGTCCTCTGCTGTCTCGCCTGCTGGCATTGCCGGTGAGTCAGGTATGCTGCCGGCTCCCATGATAGCCAACTTCTACCTACGAGTTACCAAGTGGTCTGGTCAGAAGGCAGAGATACGACAGAGTGAGATTTTAAACCAGGACTGTGCTTCTCGCATGACTTCCATCAGCTGCCACTAGGTTCCGGCATTGTGTCATACCCGAGAGCATTGTGTCATACCCCAAGGCATTGTGTCATATCCCTTGACTGCACAATGATGTTGGTCAACAGAGTGGCATTCAGCTGCGTATGCTTTGTGCTATAAATGGAGTGTGGCCCATGACCTCACGCTTTGCGTTGTCTTTGATGCCTGTGCTGTAGACGTGCATGACCCTGCTGGCAGCAGGGCAATTTGCATAGGCAGTCTGTCTTATGTTAGCACCAGTGGATTAATTTTTGCCAGAATGGTCACTGTGATCAGCCCAATGGCCTGGCACGCACTTGAAACCCCTCTTTCTGTTTGCGCCTGGCAGCCACACTGGCACATACTGCTTGCTAGAAGGGAAGCCCCGAGCCTAATCAGACTTGCAGCACATGGTACAGGAAATCAAGGGACATTGGTAGCATCACTTTTACAACATACAAGTCATGCACTACAGCTTTGCAAGCTGATATGTCCCACTCAACAGGCACAAAACTTTTACAATTGTCAGATGCCACGACTGTTGCATGTGAGCGTACGAGGGCAACCAGCAGATCATTTCAATCAGTAAGCAGCAACGCCTGCAGTTCTAGCTGTGCCTGCCAGGGCTGGACTGTTGAGATCCCGCACAATTTCCTGGAACTTGGTGATATGCCGCAAGATGAATTCGTTGCCTTTGCTGCGTGGCGCGTTGACCTCCTCTACACTGATCAGCTCAGCACCACTTTCAGCATCTTTGCTCACGCTGACCTCCACATCAGCAGCAGACTGCATGCTGCCTGCTGCAGCATCGCCCTGTCCACTCCATGTCTTGCACTGGCTGGTGCCCTACAGAAGTCGACCCAAGCTTCAGAAATACAGTCAACAGCCCTTCTGCCACATGCATGACACACTTGCAACGAAGTGAGATTTGGCTTTCAACCCACATGCAACTTTGGAGTATGCCAAGATGTGCATCTTTGCAGCTCTGCATTTGAACTCAACTAGTCTCACCACAATCTCAATGGGATCCGTGGGGAGAGGAGTTGCATCAAGATGCAGAGTTGCAATGATGCACATCTTGGCATACTCCAAAGCTGCGGCTGACATCACAGCTGAGCTGGACTGCTGCGTTTTGACAAGATACAGTTCTGTTGGCAGTATTACAGCGCATGCTAATCTCAGGACCCAAGCAAGCAGCTACAAGTATGGGAAAACACAGGTGCAGCAACAAAAGCTGCTTCCACATTCAGCTACCAGTGCACAGCCCAAGGCGTTGCCAAACAACCTCAGCCTATCGACATGCACATGCCGTGCAAAGCTGCATGTAGTTAAGGTGAGTTTGCTTGGCAACACCTTTGACTATGTACTAATTGCAGGGCAACACATGGTTGACAGTCCTGTGCAGGCCCGTACGCACCCGTAAAGCTGAGGCAGAAAACCAGTCTGCATCAGGAAACAAGCTCACCTCCAGCACTCTGAGCTGCTCCTTGACAGCAGCCTCATCTGTGTCCATGAGGCCAGCCAGTTTAGGCAAGCTGATGGTGGTGTACAGCTTGAGGAACTGCTTCAGCACAGGCAGCTGGCGCTGCTGGTCCACAAAAGACATGAAGCCCCGGAACTGCTGCCGGTATGCCTCCTGAGTAAGAAGGCAGCACACAGTCAAGAATTTGGCTCGAATCAACAGTTTTTGTGTACTGACTCCAATAAAAACAATGTTGACAGGGAGAAAAACGTGTCTGTCAGTTGTCCTGCGCGTACCTAGCTCATCATGAGCTGCACAGCGTTTGATTATTGTTATTTATTGGTCAAGCAGCTTGTCTGTATAATCTGGGGAAAGCTCTGTAAGTTCTGTAGCTCATCTATGCAAGGCACAGAATGATCAGGCTACAACATTGATGATGATTCAGAAATATGACTGTTGTAATGACACTCACGTAACATTGTGCTGAGCATTATCACACACAGCCTGCAAGATTTAGCACGATTGTGCACGTGCATTGATGCACGAGGACAATGCTGCAAACCTTTCTTTACCCAATATTGCAAACAAGCTGTGCATAGCATGCTGGTTAACTAAAAACTCTCTGTGCGTCACAGCTGATGTTGATACCAGCATTGCAGTTGTGCAATTTTGCACCTGATTGCTGTTGACAGTGAGGTTGTCCAGTCTGGGGGGCGTTGCAGCCACAAACTTGGGGCAGGAGTAAGTGAACAGCTCGTCCACCACTCCCTCCAGACCTCTCTGGATTCTTTGCATCTTCTCATTGTACCTGCAGTCCACGTTGAAATGTTCTGCACACTGAACAGAGACAAAACGATGAGAAAAGTTTATGCTTTTTGGCAATCACAACGGGGGCCTCCTAAGGCGGCAGCCCAGAGCGTTCTGCACACTGCCAGGCGACATGAGCAGGATGCGCGTGTTTGTGAGTCAATCTGGTGGGGTTGCTCTGATGCAATTCGTGGGGGTGAGCTATGCTGTGGACTATGCCAAATGGTTTGTATGGTGTGCTTTGGTGAGTTAGTTGCTATTCACTTACATGGCCACATGCAAAGTCTGTCACTGGGTGCAGAAACACCTGTTGTGCAGCCTGGGTTGTCTTTTGGAATTCTGTATGCTTGCTTGCTACTGACTGCATTATCCTCCCATACCTCTTGTCTGTGCAGCTGATCAGAAGTTTCAAAGTGGGGTACGCCAACAGTACAACACACAGCACGGTTCATATGGCAGTGAGAAATGTGGTCAAAGGGGGAACAATGCACTGCTGCACCTTGCAGTCTCATGCTGAATGTCTGCTGTGCACTGATGCAGTATCTGTCGCCCTAATACTGTACAGAGCAGGCAGCATCATATACCCTTGGCATCATTGTATGACATCAAAACATGCTGCCAAAGTACTCATGCCCTCACAGCAGAAAACAGGAGGGGGTGGGGGAGGGAGGAGCGGGGAGGCAAGGGACTTACTTCTCTTTCAGGGTGTTTGCAACAGACTCATCAATGTTGCGCTGTGATGCGGGACAAAGTGAGGTTGTGACGGCCAGCAGAGCATACATCTGCTCATTCTTCTTCAGAATCTGGTCATACTGTGCGCTGCGCTGGTGATACGACTTCACTCTGCAGCAGACACAACACACAAGTCACAAGCAGCAATACAGCTCCATGACCACCTCATGCTGCTATGCAACAGACACAGCAATCCAGCTTTGATGGCCATGTCTATCTATGCACAACTCAGATTGGTAAAGTAATGGTGTTGACAGCTGAACAAGGATGAGAGTCAGTGGCCCAACTATATATCAGCAGCAACAAGTATGAAGCTACAGCATGATGCTACTTCAGTGTATGTGGGCGATGTCAATTAGGGGACCTGCAGCAGGATGGCAACCCACACCACACACCACCACACCGACACTTCTACACCACACACAAGCTGCTAGCTGTTGACATAGGCATGCAACAAGCTCACCATGAGTTTCACCATGAGTTAAACTATTTCCTCACAATCAACAAACCACATTAACACATACCAAGAAGACTGTGACCCATCGATCATCAGACTGACCTGTTGATGTAGTTCAGGATGATGTTGAAGGCCCGAGCAGCATCCAGGTAGCGCTGCAGCATGAGGTAAGAGAAGCCAGTGTAGTAGTACAAGGCAATGTTGGCTCCAGCCACCTTGGGCGTCAGCAGGTTGCCAGTCTTGAAGGGCTGAATGGGTCCAAGGGCCTTCAGGGCTGTTTCGTACTCCCCTAGGAGGCAGTGCACACGCAGCAGACCGATGAGACTGAAATAGCCCATGGTGCGCAGCACGTTGCTGCTGTGACCCTCGTACCCTTCTGTCTCACAAAAGCGCCTTTGGGCATCTGCAGCAGCAGAGATACGGTCTGACAATGGCACTGCAGCAGGGTCAAAAGAACACAGAGAGGAGGAGGAGGGGGCAAGGAGAGGGAGGGGGTGAGAGAGGGGGGGGGGAGCCAAGCAGGGTCAGAACAGACCCTGCTTGGTGACCCAACTGACCCTCGTACCCTTCTGTCTCACGAAAGTGCCTTTGGGCATCTGCAGCAGAAAATGTACAGGCTGAGGATGGCCCTGCAGCAGGGTTAAGAGAAGACAGAGAGGAGGAGCAGAGGCACCACTTGCTCTGGTGCTGACAGAACAGACATAGGCGTCTGGCTTGGCATGACACACACGTAAAGTTCATCACATCACGTATGGCTTGTACCAGATCTTACCAAGAGCCAGCTCCCGAATGTAGTAGCTAGTCAACAAGCAAGTTGCGCTTGCCTGAACCCTTTCACGGCAAATGTGCTGTTCATGGTCATAACCACTCTGCTTTGAGGGCATCCTGTTCATATTGCTTCAGTACCATTCCACTAGGGGGGTGATCTGCATAAAACTCTGCGGGATGTGTCTTGCCTCTCAGATACGTTTGAGAGTGTGTCTGAAAGGCAAGACAGATCCAGCAGATTCAATGCAGATCATTTCCCTGTACTGGAACAAGTTGAACAGAAGGCCCAGTGCAAAAAGCAGGAGAAATGGAAATGCATAGGGTCTGAACCTCAGAAAATTGAGCAGTTCACACACTGACCATCAGATGCTAGCTCCCGCACCACGCCAGACTTGTCAATGAGACCCTGGAGGTAGTGCAGAACCCCCTGCAGGTCCCATACCCCATCACATTTCTTCAGCAGCTCCAGCTCGTGAGGTGACTTCTGTGCTAGCTTGCCACGATACTGGGCAAAGGACTGGAACTGGTAGATGAACTCATCAACCATGTCCCAAAGCCTGGACAGGCACACGTTGCAGCAGGTCAGTATGTGTGCCTTACGGAGCACTTCAAAGCAGATTTGTTTGGTTCGTGATGGAGACAAGTACTTATTTGGATGGTGAAACTGATGATGACGGTGGATCTGTCAACAATGCCCTGTAGCTGTGTGTTTCAGCTGTCAGAGTTTCTGCTTGACAGCCATACATTTGAAATGCCATAAGATGTGCAAACAAGTGACCAACAGTCTTGCAAAAGCACTGTGTACGCAACACAATGCTGCTCACACTGCTTCTGTGCTAATGCAAAGCTGACCCAACTACAGACAAGCAAGGGTTGTGGGAGCCACATTGACACTGCTTCTGTGCAAACACAAAGCTGCCCAGCTACAGACAGGCAAGGGTTGTGGGGAGCCACACTGGACTCACCAGCCATTAGGAAGCTGCATATTGACGTGACTTTGCAACAGAACTCTGAACAGGTTCACATAGTTGTCCCATGACTCACACCGCTGCTCCAGGGTTGGCTGTGTGGTGGCATACAGGTGGCGGAAGTACATCTCCTATAGCAGTGCATTGCATCAGTCTGGTATAGAACACACCAGGGCAAATGCTTACTGCATTAATATGTATGCATGCAAGCACTGCAGCCATATGACAGTGCAAAATGGGCAGTTGTCACGTGTCATCACAAAATGCCAGGTTTTGTGAAACACAGACATCTATAATAGTGTTCTCAACTGTTGCTGCGTATGCGCACGATGGAACAGCAAGATGACCACGCATAAACTGCACCTTGCAACTCTGGCTGCGCATCCGAGCGAGATGATCATGCATGAGCTGTGCCTGTCCATGATGTATTGTCAACAACTATTCAGGGTGCTGTGTGTGACATACGGCTTGCCTTGTAGAGTAAGCAAAACACATGGTCTCCATCAACCAAGTCAGCAATCATGTGCACAGGGGGCCAACTGGTGGTTTTGAAGAATCTCTCGCTCAGCTTGGCGAAAGACACATCGTACATAGAGAAGATCTCTCTGATGTTGCGCTCTCTGCAGCACCAAGCAATTTAAACAACTGCGATGTGCTGCATTTCGCTTACAGTGATCAGGAGCACACGGCGTAACCTCAAACCAAACAATCTGGTCTGCAATCCTATACCTTATATGTCTGTACAGGTAAACAACGAATTGCTTGACCATGTCTGGGACAGGGTCTGAAAAGGTTTCCGGAGCACGACCTCCATAGGCCTCCATGTCTGCCGACTTTGACTTCCGTCAGGCAAGCACTAGCTCGCTACAACTTAGTAAGTCGCTCGTATCAGGAGTCGCTTTCGGGATGCTGCGACGTTGACTCGATGCCAATCTCAAAGTTGCATCGATGCAAGCACCACGGGCGGCCTGTGACGAAAGGGTTCGCGTAGTCAGTTTAGGGCAAAACCGATCCTAACCAACCACTGCACCGGTGACACTTGGTTAGGTGGCAAAGGTTTCGCATTGCACAAAGCATGCATGTATTGATTAAGTGATGGTGAGCCAGATGTACCTGTTGTGCAATGATGAGCTTGGCAGGTAATACTGAGCTACCAGCAGATGCTTTGTATACAGTGAGGTTGCATGCAGGACAGCTGCCCCCTTGCTAACAATGTCTCAGACCTCAAGCAAATCAGATAAGGCTGTTGCTCATCCTGTTCTGGACGTCATATTTGCTGGCTGATATACCTGGCATTTCTAATGACCACTGAGGCTGAGCTGTTGCTCTAGAATCTTGTTGTACTCTGCCATTCTTTGCTTCAAAGGCGACTGATCCTCATCATGACAAGTCA
>JAABUK010012924.1_pt1 | contig 10534 bp, 9 predicted proteins | sample 5559141 | NCBI WGS metagenome assembly JAABUK01 (sample SAMN10711869, study PRJNA513367) | rock metagenome | isolation source: Antarctica rocks | place: Antarctica: Victoria Land, Pudding Butte nord | collected 2016-01-03
ACGCACTTGGGCCTGGTTTGATTCTTTTCGCACCTTATTGGTACGATTTGAAACCTCCATTGTGAATTGGAAATCCTGGCATTATTTAGCAGCCTTTATGATGGTCGCTAAAGTTTAAATCTCTTCAATAACGAAGGGATGACCCGTGCCAACGAGCCCGGCCCCGAGCGCTTCGACTGCGCGCCGGTCCGTCTCGCCAGCGGTGGCGTAGGCCGAGAAGTCGTGGTTGAACGCCGCGTGGATGACGCCCTCCGAGGCCGCCGCGCCGCGCCTCAGGCTGTCGAGGTTGTCGAGCGAGCCGCGGTGGGCCTGCGCCCCGGCAGCGGCCAGCGCCTGGTCCGATTTAGCGGAGCGCGAGAGGCCGACCACCTGATGGCCCGCGCCAACCAATTCCTGAACAATGGCCGAGCCGATGAAGCCCGTCGCGCCGGTGACGAAAATTCGCATATGGTGGTTCTTATGGGGAGTGATAAAATACTCCCCAAAGGTCCGGCCGCTGGACAGTGGCCGCATTGCGCGGGTCAAACCATCTGCTGAATAATTCAAACAACGCCGCTAGCCTCGGAAGGCGCCGGGGGCCAGCCCCGTCTGGCGCTTGAAAAAGTTGCAGAAGTGCGCCACGTCGGCGAAAGCCAGGCTGTCGGCAATTTCCGAAATGTTCCAGTCCGTTTGCTTGAGCAGCATCTTGGCCTCCTGCGCCACCCGGCCGCTAATGAGCGTGGTGGTGGTGTGGCCGGTGGTTTCCTTCAGCACCCGGTTGAGATGGTTGACGTGGATGGCGAGCTGGTCGGCGTAGTCTTTGGCCGTGCGCAGCCGCAGCCGCTGCTGCGGTGTTTCGAGTGGAAACTGCCGCTCCAGCAGCTCGGCAAACAGAGCCGTAACCCGCGCCGAAGCCGTGTGGGCGGGGTAGAGCGCCGTGGCCGGCTGACGCTTCTGCCCGAAGTGAATCAGCTCCAGCACGTAGGTGCGTAACAGGTCGTACTTGTAAGCGTAGCCCGAGGTGATTTCTGCTGCTATCTTTTCAAAAATAGCCTCCACGGCCGCGTATTCGGTGTTCGTGATTTCCCATACCGGACAGCCGCCCGGCTGGAACAGCGGCAGCTCGTCCAACGCCACGCCCCCCTTGGCGGGCAGCAGAAAGTCGTCGGTGAAAAGGCAGAAGTACCCGGCCTGGTCCAAGTCGTGCGGCAGCCAGCGGTAGGGCACCTGGGGCGTGGCAAACCACAGGGCGTGTTGGGCAATGTCCAGCCTCTGGTCGGCGTACTCTACCCGGCTGCGCCCGCGCAGCAGGCTGACTTTGTAGTACGCCCGCCGGTCGAAGGTCATCGGTGGCTTGTCGCGGTAGCCGAGCATTAGGTCCGCCACCTGAAAGATGTTGAAGTGGCCGACTTCCCGCTGAATGCCCGGTGGCAGCAGCGTGCCCGACACCGTGCTGGTACCGGGAGGGAACTGGGAATACAGCTCCTCGAGCGGGAGAGACTTCATGACGAACAGTTGTAAAAGTCAAAGATACGGCATCTGCTGCCGGGCGTTAGTACGTGCAGCGGCACCAGCCTGAACTGCTGACGCAGGTATCGCAGGCGCAACTGACCTCTTGCCTGGGCGTGCCGCCCGAGTCGCTCAGCCGCATCCACCACCCCGGCAGTACCGGGGCTGGTAGCCACGACGCAGCGCCCGCCAGGGAGTTACCCTATCCATCCTATTTAATTCCCAGGCGCTTGAGCCGGGCTTCCAGGGTGGTGGGCTTCAGGTTGAGCACGGCCGCCGCGCCGTCGGCCCCGCGGATGCGCCAGTGGGTTTGGTGCAGCACGGCTTCGAGGCGTTCCCGCTCCCACTGGTCGCGGTCGGCCCGAAGCTGTTGGCTCGTGGCCGCCGGCGGCGGGTCCGGGCTTTCCTCGCCGGCGGGCCGGCGGGGCAGGGCCGGCACTTCGCATTCCAGGGGCTGGCCGTTGCTGACGATGACGGCGTGCTCGACGACGTTTTCCAGCTCGCGGACGTTGCCCGGCCAGGGGTAGGCCAGCAGCTGCGCCAGGCAGCCCGGATGCAGGCCCCGGTACGGGCGCCCTAGGCGGCGCGAGAAGCGCTGTCCGAAGTAGTCGGCCAGGGCCGCAATGTCCTCCGGCCGCTGGCGCAGGGGCGGTAGGGCAATAGGGAAGACGTTGAGGCGGTAGTAGAGGTCGGCGCGGAAGCGGCCGGCCGCCACCTCATCGGCCAGCACCCGGTTGGTGGCAGCCAGCACGCGCACGTCCACGCCAATTACCTTGCTGCCGCCCAGGCGCTCAATTTCCCGCTCCTGGAGCACGCGCAGCAGCTTGGCTTGCAGCTCCAGGGGCAGCTCGCCGATTTCGTCCAGAAAGATGGTGCCCCGGTGGGCCAGCTCAAACTTGCCGATGCGCCGCTCCACCGCGCCGGTAAACGCTCCCTTCTCGTGGCCGAACAGCTCACTTTCGATGAGCTGCGCCGGTAAGGATGCACAATTCACCTTCACCAGCACCCGCTCGCGGCGGGGCGAGCGGTGGTGCAGGGCCCGGGCAATGAGTTCCTTGCCCGTGCCGGTTTCGCCGAGAATGAGCACGGTGGTGTCGGTAGGCGCTACCTGGTCCACGCTGCGGAACACGGTGTGCAGGGCCGTGCTGCCGCCCACAATTTCCGCGAAGTTGTACTCGGTGTTGATTTCCTCGACCAGGTACGTCTTCTCCTGCTCCAGCTGCTGCTTCAGCTGCACGATCTCGGCGAAAGCCGCCTGGTTTTGCAGGGCCAGCGCCAGCTGCGGCTGCAAGCGCCGGAGCAGGGCCAGGGTATTCTCATCCAAGGCAAAGGGCTGGCGGCTGCCCAGCGTGAGCACTACGGCCTCCCCGCCGGCCAGGGGCACGGGCAGGAACAGCACCGATTGCAGGCCGTAAAGCCGGCGGGCGACTTCCAGCAGCCGGTTGCTGGCGCACAGCACCCGGTAAGCCTCCCCCCCGAACACGCTGGCTTCCCCAAACACGGGCCGCAGGGCTTGTAGGGCCTGGTAAAACGACACCTCGTCCAAGCTGGCCGCGTCGCGCAGGGCCTCCAGGTTTTCGGGGGGCAGCAGCTTTCCTGCCAGGTCTTTGCGCAGGCACAGCACCGTCTGCATGTCCGAGAGGCGGGCGGTGGCAAAAAAGTCCCACGCCACCATGCTGCCCAACTGCCGGGCCAGGGCCCCGAACAGCTCCGTCCAGTCGTAGGTGGTCATGAGGGTTTGCCCGACGGCCAGTTGCAGCGCTTTTTCCTGGTCGGCGGCTTGCAGCGCCCCGTAGGAGAGCACGTTGCCTACCCCCGTGGCGATGGGGTAGAGCAGGCGTTCGAGGTAAGGAAAAAGGGGGAAGTATGGCGCAAAGTGTCCCGCTCGAAAAGAATATAGATGCAAGGAACCCACCGGCTGCGTGCCCACGCGCAGGTGCACGAACAGCGACTCCTGCGTACCCGCCCGCAGCATCGCGCCTAGAATCGGATACCCCCGCCGGTCGCTCACTTCCTGCATGTGGGGGCGGTCGAAGTAGCTAATCAGGGGTTCGACCAGCCAAGCTTCGCGGCCTAAATCGGCCTGGAGGTCCGGCCGGGGCCGCAGCTCGGGATAATAGCTGCGCACGGTTTCCTGCTGCGTGACTGCGGGCGGCAAGTCGCCGAGGGAGAACCGGTGGTAGCCCTGGTCTTCGTCGTAGGCGACGAGGCAGGAGGCCTCAAACGGCAGGAGCGCGCGGAAGGCAGCACCCACCGTCTGCGCCACGGCTTCCCAGGTGCGCCCGGCCCGAACGGGCTCCAGCAACTGCTGCTGAAGCTTTTCCACCTGCTCCTGCACCAGCACGCTGGCCACCACCCCGGCCAGCAGGTCTGCCACGGCGTTGCAGAGCGGCAGCTGTTTTTTGGCCAGCTCGTTGGCTCCATAATAAAAGCTGACGAAGCCAATCGGCTGGTCCCCAAGGCGCAGGACGGCCCCGAACAGCTCCGCCAGTCCTTCGCCCTGCCGCAGGTGCAGCTCCCGGTTGTCCGGGGCCACGGCGAGCAATTCGGTCAATTGCAGCTTGCGAGCCGCCGGCCGCTGCACCAGCCAATCGTAGAGAAAACCCTCGCGGGCTGGTGCGGTTGGCGTTGCTTCGCTCCCGCCGACCAGGTAGCGGGGCGGCTGACCGCTCTGGTGGACCAGGACAGTCGCCTGGCGAAAGCCAAGCGTGGGCTGCACCTGCTGCTCCAGGAAACCCGTCAGGCCCGCCTGGTCCTGGACGGAAGCACCCTTGCGGGTGAGGTCAAGCAGGAATAAAAGGTCGGCGGCCTGCATGAAGAAGCGAGTACTAGCATGGAGCTTAAGTACAAGCTATACGATACAACACGAAAACAGTAGATTTATCGGGACGCAAAGGGCCCTCAGGACTACGTTATTGCTCCCAGGAGTCTACTACTTCGCGCAATTTCATAAATCAAGCCAGCGCCAGTTGCCCTGGTCGGTAGTTAAGAACGTAGGGCGGTAGCCGCATTGGCCGCTCAGGGCAGGAAATCCAGGAGTTGGGCCAGCACGTAGTCGGGGTTTTCTTCGGCCACCCAGTGGCCAGAGTCGGGCACGCTGCCGCCGCGCACGTCGTCGGCTACGAGTTGAGCCAAGGGTACCATTTTAGCCCCGAACGAATGCTCGCCGCCCAGGGCCAGCACGGGTATTTTCAGCTTGGTGTGCGCACTGGCCTGGTTTTGGGTCGCCGAGGCATCGAAGGCCTGGTACACCAGCAGGCTGGCAGCCATGGCTCCCGGCAACGAATAAGCGCGCACGAACTCATCCACTTCCGCCGCCGTGAAGGCCGTTTTGTTGAAGGCCGACTGGGTGTACATGTATTGCAGGTAGAACCGCTCGCGGCCCGCCAGCAGTTGCCCGGCCAGCTCGGCCGTGCCATTAAAGCCGAAGTGCCAGCGCGTGGTCTTCACCTGCGTCCACGTCGGCTCAATGCCGGGAATGGGCGCGTCCATAATCGCCAGCTTGTGCACCTCCTCGGGGTAGGCGGCCGCGTAGGCGTAGGCCACCATCAGCCCGATGTCGTGGCCCACGAGCCGGATACGCGCGAAGCCCAGGTGCCGCACCAGCTGGTGCACGTCTTCGGCCAGGGTCCGGGTATCGTAGCCGGCCGCCAGCGCCGGCTTCGAGGAGGCGCCGAAGCCCCGCAAATCGGGCACGATGACGGTGTAGTGCTCGGCCAGCCGGGGCATGAGGCGCTGCCACTCGTACCAGGTCTGGGGCCAGCCGTGCAGCAGCACCAGCGGCTCGCCGGCGCCCCCCATGACATAGTGGATGGTCTGGCCGTTGACCGCGGCCGTGGCGCTGGTGAAGCCCGCCGGCAACGGAGCCGGGGCAATGGGGGCGCCGGTGGTCGGCGAAGCAGAAGCTGTCATATCAAGGGGAAATGAGGTGAACGAAAGGGCATCGAAAAGGTTAGGTTTCCCCTCGAACGCCCCCATCGAAACGGGGCTATTCGAGGAGAAACCGGGGCCGTGCTACTTGGTCAGGTAATCAGGGGGAGGAAGGGGGTCTCATGGCGAAGTGATTAAAAATGAAAGAGGGGCTACAGATGCCCGCGAGCCCTTGGAACAGCCCCGGATGCCAGCCGCCCGGCCTACAGAAAATGGCGGCCCCCGTCGACGCTCAGCGACTGCCCGGTGAAAAAGGCGGCATCGTCCGAAGCCAGGAACACCACCGGCCCGACCAGGTCTTCGGCCTCTTCGCGGCGCTTGATGGCTCCTTCGGCGGCAATCTTGTCGATGAGGCCCGGCGGAAACGAGGCCACGGCGGCCGGCGTGGCCACCACGCCCGGCAGAATAGCGTTGACCGTGATGCCGTAGTCGCCGAAGGAGACGGCCAGCGCGCGGGTCAGGCCGATGACGCCCGCCTTGGCGGCCACGTAGTGGGCCTGCGTGGGCGGGGGCGAAAGCACGCTGCCCGAGCTGACGTTGATGATGCGGCCGGCCTTGCTTTGCTTGAGCAGCGGCAGAAAGGCCTTCACCATCAGAAACGTCCCGTCCAGGTTGACGGCCGTCACTTCTTTCCACTCCTGGTAAGTGATGTCCTCGAACTTACGAAAGGGAAACCAGCCCGCGTTGTTGACCAGCACGTCGGCGGCCCCCCAGTGCCGCTGCACCTCGGCGGCGAGGTGGCCGCAGCTGTCTTCACTGCTGATGTCGGTAACCGCCGTGAACAGCGCCTCTGGGGCGCCCAGGTCGGCCGTAAGCTGGTCCAGCACGTTGTCGGACACGTCCGCGGCACAGACCCTGGCCCCTTCCGCCAAAAAGCGGGTCGTGAGGGCGCGGCCAATGCCGCCGGCCGCTCCGGTAATGATGACCACTTTATCAGAAAATTTCATGGTTGCGAAAGGGTTAGTTTGTGGAAACCGCCTGCCGGGAAACCGCCCGTAACGGGTCGGCGCCGGGAAAAAGGGCGTTGAAATAAGGGGCTGGAAACAGCTAGCCGCTGAGCGTGCCGGCGCGGGAAAAAGGGGCCTGCATATCGAGCAGAAACACGATAACCTCCGCCTCGTCCGGGGCCGTCACACTGACGGCTTCGTCGGAAATAATGAGCGAATCGCCCAGCTGCATGGCCAGGCCCGGCTCGGGGATGGTGACGTTGCCCCGCACCACATACAGAAACGCGGTGCGCCCCCCGAGGGCGGGCAGCGCCAGGGTGTGCCGGGTGAGGTGGGCATCGTAGAGCCACACCGCGCTGCGAATGGCCAGCGGCGCGCCGGTACCCGTGGGGCCGCCCACCAGGCGCCAGGCGTTGGGCGAGTCGGCCGCGTCGAAGCGGTGAAACAGGACCTGCGGCGCGAGGTCAGCGGCGTGGGGCCGGATAAAAATCTGGAGCAATTCCAGCGGCTCGCCGTCGGCCGGCACGTATTCCTCGTGCCAGAAGCCGCGGCCTGCCCCCATCAGCATGAGGTGGGCGGGCGTGACGGTTTGCCGCACGCCGGTCGAATCTTCGTGGATGACGTGGCCCCGGCGCGCGTAGGACAGGATTTCGTCGTTGCGGTGCTCGTGCATGGGCACCTCCAGGCCCGGCTGCACAAAGCTGTGGTCGACCAGGCCCAGCGGGCCCAGGCCCGCGTCGGCCGGGTTGTTCAGCCGCAGGCCCGGGCGGATGCGCTCCAGCTGAAACTTGCCCTGGCCCAGGCGCTGGCGGTCGGTATGCGGAGAGAAGGTCAGCATGATGGGAGGAGGTAAGACGACACGGTTGGTTAGCCAGGGATGATGAAGGGTCGAAAACGAGTTGGCGCCTTCAACCCTTCCCCTTTTCCCTTGGGCAAGGCCGTTCGGGCCCCGCCAAAAACTAAGCCCCCACCGGCTGCTGGGCCTCCGCTTTGGCCGTGGGATAGTCGGTGTAGCCCTCCGCAAAGCCCGTGGGGCCGGGGGCGTAGTACGTGGCCGGATTGCCGGGCGTCAGCGGAATATGCTGCTGCAGGCGCGCCACCAAATCGGGGTTCGAGACGTAGGGGCGGCCGATGGAAATCAGCTGGGCCCGGCCGCTGCTCAGTGATTCTTCGATGCGGGGCAGCGCGTCGTAGCCGCCGTTGAGAATCATCGGGTTGGTGAATTGCTGACGGATGGTAGCCACGGTCTGGGCCACTTCGGCCGGTCCGCCGGGGCGGGCGGGGTCCACTAGGTGCAGGTAGGCCAGGTTCAGCTGCTGCAGCTCCCCGGCCAGCAGGGCATAGGTCGCTTCGATTTCGGGATAGGTGGGCTGGTCGTTGAACGTGCTCCAGGGCGAGAGCCGGATGCCGGTGCGCTCCGGCCCGATGGCCTCGGCCACGGCCTTCGCGACCTCCAGCACGAAGCGGACGCGGTTCTCGACCGAGCCACCGTACTCGTCGGTGCGCTGGTTGCTGGCCGGGTTCAGGAACTGCTCCAGCAGGTAGCCGTTGGCCCCGTGCAGCTCCACGCCGTCAAAACCCGCTTCGAGGGCCAGCCGGGCGGCCTGCACGTGTTCCTGCACCACGCTCCGCACTTCGGCCGTGGTCAGGGCGCGGGGCGTGGGCATGGCCTGCATCTGCTGCTGGTCGGTCCACATCTGGCCCTGGGCGGCCACGGCCGAGGGGGCCACGGCCTCGGCCCCGGCGGGCAGGTTGAGGGGGTGGAAAATGCGGCCGCAGTGCATAAACTGCACGAAAATCTTGCCGCCGGCCGCGTGCACGGCCTCGGTCGTCAGCTTCCAGCCGGCTACCTGTTCCGGGTTGTAGAGGCCCGGAATGCGGGCGTAGCCCATGCCGGCGGCCGAGGGCGAGGTGCCCTCCGTGATGATGAGGCCGGCCGAGGCCCGCTGCCGGTAGTACTCGGCCATCATGGCGTTGGGAATGCTGCCCAGTGCCCGGCTACGGGTCATGGGAGCCATCACGAGGTGGTTAGAAAGGGCGAGGGCGCCCAGTTTGGCGGGCTCAAAAGCGGTATTGGACATGGGTAAGTGAAAATGTCGCGGCGCGGGCGGAAGCGCACGCCGGACGGTGAAAAACGAGAGATGAGGGGGTAGGAAAACGCGGTGCGGCAAGCCGGCCGTTCGGCCATCCTGCCTGCTTCCCTAGCGGGGCCGCTCGTGCAGCTTGAGCAGCGAAGGCTGGGCCTGGTTGTGGTAATACGTGTCGCGGCCCACCTTCGTGCCGTACCAGTGCGACATGGGCGTGCCGTACCAGTGCGACATGGGCGTGCCGTACCAGTGCGACATGGGCGCGTCGGCCACGGGCGAGTCGTTGTTGCTGATTTCCAACCGCAGCCGGTCGCCTTTTTTCACCAGCACCGACATTGGCAGCAGCTCCACGCGCAGTTCGTAGGGGTATCCGGGGTGAGCAACTCCACTTGGTCGTGGGTGTGGAAGGGGCGCATGTCGGTGGTTAGGGCCGGGTCTTCGCGGCGGTGCGAGGCCCGCAGCCAGCCCTGGCTCACCTTGTGGCCCTGGGTGGGCGGAGTCAATCAGGCACTCATTGCGCGGTACTGGCGGGGCGGGGCAGGGCCGGCCCCGCTACTGCGGTGCGATGTTTCTCTTTTTGAGGTAGTCGAGGGGGAAGACCTCCTGGCCGTACTTTTCGGCCGCGGCTTGCCTTTTTCTCTGCGCCTCGGGCGTCATGGGGGGCAGGGGGAGGAAGGTGCCCGGCCGCACGGGCTGGCCGACTTCCTCAAACAGCGACACCAGGCCCGCCGGCACGACCACGCAGAGCAGGTGCGCCACGGCGCTCGACTCGTTGGTAAAGCTGTGGATGGCCCCGCCGCGCGGAATGCGCACGAACGCACCCTTCCGGGCCGTGTAGGTCTGGGTCTCGCTGCGCACGACGACCTCGCCCGCCATGACAGAAAACGTTTCTTCGAACAGGGCGTGGGCGTGCGGGCCGGGGCCGCCGTTGGGCGGAATCAGCATGTCGATGGCGGCGTAGGCCCCATTGGTTTGCTGGTTCGTCATCAGGATGCGGTAGGTGTCGCCCACCACCGAGAGGCACTCCCCGCGCTGCGGGTCCACGGTCAGCACCGCCGTAGGGCGCGGCAGCAGCTCGTCCGCCACCCCTGGTTGCCCGGCGGTAGCGGCGGCTGGCACTGCTTCGGCGGCTAGCGAAAAGAACAGACTATTGGCGGCCGTGAGCCCGGTCACAGCGGCTAGCTGCTTGAGCGCGGTACGGCGACTGGGGGCGGCGGGAGCGCGAGGAGTCATGGGAAATGCGAAAAAGAACAAAACTGGATTTTGAAAACCAGTTAGTTAAAGCATACCCCGTAGCGGCGGAGCAGCCTGGTTTGCCATGTTAATTGTTGGGAAAAGGGCGCGGGCAGGAAGCTGGCCGGCGAAAAAGGCGGGCACTGGGCGGGTATCGGGGTTCTCGTTATAATGGGGCGAAAAATTGCGGCAAGGGTCTCGCTAGCGCACGAGGCAGCCCCGAGGTGACTTTTTGGTTCGCAAGCCGTCCGTAAAAGACGCAGCGCTGGCTAGCAAAGGCCCCTTTTTGTTGGCGGCCGTTCGCCTTGTAAAACGAGCGTTCAGGAGGGCCCCAGCCAAGCGCCTTGCTCAACAAGGCGTGGGGCTTCCCATAATTTTTCGCCCTGTTGGGTCGTGTGTTAAGGGCGTAGATAGTTAAAAGAAGAAATGGAATATAAATAAGGTAATCAGGCCATCGTGAAAGAACTGCTTTTTAGAGAAGCAAATCGTCTTGCGTGTCAGCCGCTTGAGGCGGGTGCGCAAGGTCAAGTGCTTGCGTTCCAGCCGCTGCATCGGGGCTTTGCCCGTTTGGCGCTGCTCGGTGGGCAAACAGGCTTCGTACGCACCCCAGGCATCCGTAAACCACTTTTCCACGGCCCAGCCGGCCGCTGCCAACACGGCCAATAACCGCCCAAACGTGGCGTGGCTGCGTCGCCCGAATACAAAAGCCACCACTTGCCCCGTTTCGGCATCTTCCACCCACCAGAGCCAACGCTGCCCCTTTTTATGGCGTACAAACGACCACATTTCGTCGGCACAGAGCCGCAAACCCCGGCTTGGTTCAGGGCAATAGCCCGGGCGGGTAGGTGG
>JAABUK010012926.1_pt1 | contig 10533 bp, 5 predicted proteins | sample 5559141 | NCBI WGS metagenome assembly JAABUK01 (sample SAMN10711869, study PRJNA513367) | rock metagenome | isolation source: Antarctica rocks | place: Antarctica: Victoria Land, Pudding Butte nord | collected 2016-01-03
TTCTTCCTCTTAAACTTACCTTTCTTTTATATAAAATTAAGCTCTATAGGTATTAATTTATAAGGATTTCTTAGGGCTTTTAATTTATTTTAATAGCCTCTTATAAAGAATCCTAATTATCCTAATCTTATAATTCCGCTATTATAGCGTTTCTCTATTATTTATTTATAGAGCTTATTATTAATTTTAATTATAATTAATATAAGAGTTTCTAAGTTATTAATCTATACTCTAGTATATATTAATTTATCTTTAATATTATCTTTTAATCCTTATTAATATATTATTATAAGCGCGTTATTATCCTAATCTATTATAATAGAATATTATTAAAACTACGCGGAGTATTCTACTATTAACTTTCTCTAATTTAAATATTAAATAATATAAGTCGTTATATTATTTTTATTAGAAGGTCTAAATACTCTACGAATCTTAATATAGAAGCGTTTAAAGCTTTTTATCTATTACTTAAGTTCTTTATTATCTAAGTTATTAGGATCTTCTAGGTATTATTTAATAAAAGGTGTAGCCTACTTCTAAGCTCGTCCTCTTATATAAGTTATAATAATTATTAATTACTATTTATTCTGAATTACCTTTTTATTAAATCTAAAATATAATTATATTTATATAAGCTAATTCTTAAGCTTATCTCTATCTCTATAATATAAATTAAGCTTAATAACTTTATTATTATTATTATTAAGTGGAGGGCGATATATCCCTTATTTACTTAGGGTAGGATTCCGTCTTAAGGTACTTATCTTAAGGGTACTTAAAGTGTTATAACCCTATTATTTAAGGTCTAAGTAGATCTTATAAAGAGGAGTATTAAGGATAGAGGAGGTAAGCTTTATATTAAATTAATCTAGTATAATTATATTATATTTAATATCTAGGAGATAATTAAGTTTATAATATAAGTTAAATACGAAGCTCCTATCTAAGCGGGAAAGTATCGCTATTATATAGATATAAGAAATCCTACTAAGAGGTATAGTCGGTTTAATCGGCTATAAATAAATTTAATTATAATATTAATAGTTAGTTTAATTTATTTAAGATCTAACTGATTATTATCCTAATAGTCGATTATTAAGAGCTTTAATCATAATAAGAAGTACTACTATTCCGAGTAATATAAGGTCTACAGGTATACTCGTAACACCTAGTATAATTTATCCTACCCTCCTAGCGCCCTTAAAGTACCTTGAAGAGGCTTAGCCTTATAGAACTGTAAGCTAATTAGTAGCTAAAATAATACTATTATTTATTTATATATAAGTAAAATAGGAGTTTTATTACTTTTAATAGTCTTATAAATTACTATTTAATAGGCCTTCTAACACGTATCCCTCGCCCTAATTAGCTAGTTCCTCTAGCGACGTAATTAGCCCGTTACTCTTATATTTATCTTACTCTTAGGCCCTAATCTAACTCTATAATTATAATCCTAATAAATAGATATATTACTATCTTCTACTTTTACTTTTATTATCTAATTAGATAACTAGCTTTTAGTACTAGTATTACTAATATAGCTAATAAGGCTACTTCTACTATTATTATAAGAGAAGGTAGTACTAATAATAATAATATAAAGGGAAGAGATATATTATATATTAATCTATTTTAATATCTTAATATTACTTTTATTATTATTTTAACTTACTCCTTTACTCCTATTCTTATAAGCTTTCCTTAACGTTATTACTTAAGTTAGTAGTTAAAGATATTAAGATAGATCTTATAATAATAGATAAGGCCTTATTTTTATAATTCTTCTTATTATTACTTCCTCCGCTTAATAATAATATCTTCGTTTATAATATAAGTAGTATTATAGTTACCTTTTACCTACTTAGCTAGTTAGCCTTTCTTTCTTACCTCCTATTATACTTAATAAGCTTAGTATTAATAGTATTATAAATAAGGCTATTAGCTATTACGTATATAATAGCTTTACCTACCTTTTAAAGTACTTTATATATATCTAAGATATTATTTAATACTATTAATATAGCTCTATTATTAATTACCTTAGTTACTTATTTTACTTATACTACCTAATCTAGTATTTACTAAACCTCTATTATATTTACTAGGATAAGAGTAACCTTATTCCTATTAGAATATATAATTATTACTTTAGGAGGTATTATAAGGTAATAATAAATTATAATATTATATAATTACTATTTATTATTTATTAGCTATATACTATTAGTAGGAGGAAGCTTTTATAAAATTAATTATAAATTAAATAGATATAAGCCGGACTTTTTCTAAGTCCTTTATATATTATATAGTATAATTACGTTATATTAAGCTTTTTAATAGAGTTCTAGGAAGTCTATCTTATTAATTAAATAGTTTACTATATATTATATATTATTATAGATAAGATTTTTATATATAATTATAAGTAGGATGAAAATACTAATATTTAATAATTATAAAAGATAAATTATATAAGTTAGTAGGTATAATAAGATAATCTTATAATTAATATAAAACTAGATTATTATAATATTAATTATTTATTTATATACCTATTCTAGTATTATTTATACTAATAAGGGTAGTCTTTTACGCTAGGATACCCCTTCCTAATAGGATAGTAGTAGAGCTACTCTTACCTATTATAATAGGGCGTAAGAGAAACCTTCTATAATTAAAAACTCCTACTTATTATCTCCTTTCCCTATAATATTCTACTTCCTAGGTAGCTTAATAAGCCCTTTTTATTATAATTATATTATTTAACGCGTTTAATTAATAATATTTATATAGCCCTTTAATTACTTTCTTCTCCTTCCGCTTTATCTTTAATACTTTTATTAATTTTAATAGTAGGACTACCTCTTAAGGGAGTTTTATCTGCTCTAATTAAAGCTTAATAAGTTAATATTACTTTAGGTAACCTATTTTTATTAATTAATAGGCTATTATATAAATACCCCTTAACCTAGTTAATATCTTCTTAAAGTTATAGGTTCTAGCCTCTTTAATTAAGTCTAACCTTAACGCTTATAATTTTAGGTAGAAGAGGAGGATATACTTTATATCCTATCTTACTTAATTATAATTATATCTAGAGTCTTAAATTCCTAGGATATTAACCTTAAGAAGGAACGCCTTAAAGCTATTCTTCTTATTATAAAATTAAGTTCCTATTAAGCTTTCCACTTTTTATAAGCCTTAATAATAGTTAATATAATTATTTAAAAGGAGGCCCCTTATTATTAGCTCTTAACTTCCCTTTAAGATAATAGCTTAATAGGCCTCTTATTATTCCTTCTATTAAAGCTACTTTTAATCCTTTACCTTTATTAAGATATTATTAATATCTTAAAACTCCTTAATATCCTTTATAAGGTCGTACTAATAGGCCCTCTATTAAATACCTATTATCACTTAGTCCTAGCCTATAACCTTAAGCTCCCGTAGGGCCTATTTCTCTTCCTCCTATATTAGGATAAGGGCCTAGTATCTAGTTCAGCCGCGCTTCCCTTTTAGCCGGCGCTAGATCTTTCTATTCCCCGCTATTATGCTCGCGTAGGTACTACGGAGCGCTTAGTATTTCATTACTAGATTATCGAGCTATACTTAGATTAGGAGGAGATTATTATAATAGTAATATAAGAAGTATACTTATTAATTAGAAGTATATAATATTTACCTTTCTAGATAACTTTAATCTCTAGATAAAAAACCTTAATAATCTAAGTAAGATTAATCTTATTATTAATAGTAATATAATTATTAATAGAAGCCTTTTATTAAGCCTTTTATTAGAATTCTCCTTTAAAGATAGTTTATAGTTTTAAGATATAGCTATTAATTAAGATATACTGAATTAATAATACCTACTCTTAATTCTTATACTAAGTTATATATACTTTCTTCTTATACTTAGGAATTATAACTTTCAGCTTAATAATAATATCTTATATAAAGCCTCTCTTATTTATATTATAAGTATCTAAATCCTTTATCTTATACTTAGTCTTTATATATTAATAGAGGTTAAATTATAGAAAAAAGATGTTAAGATCTTTAATTATTATATATTTTTATTAAGAGGAGAGATATAAACTATTTAAAATTATAAAATATCTAACTAGAAATTTTATATCTAATTAATTTGAATTACTTTAAAGTCTTATTTATTATATAATAATTTATATCTTATAAAGTATATCTACTTTACTTATAATAACTAACCTTATAATTATAAGTATAAAACCTAGTTAAATAAGACTAGTTCTTCTTTAAAAGATTATCTTTATTTCCTCTTACAAGCTATTAATCCTTCTAATAAATATTTATAATAAGATACTATATTTATTTATAAATTTAGTCTTAGAAAGGATATTATTACTAGGCTTATACTAGTACTCTAGTATAAGCTTAATACAACGCTCTTAAGGAAGTAAAGAAGGTTCTTAAAGTAAGGAGAATAAAGGTAAAGAAGGAGGAGTATCTAATATAGTTATAAATAGATTAATTGGAGTAATAGGTTAGTTAGAATAATAGGAAATAAATGTTAATGTTTTGGTAGGGCTGAGCCTCTTCCAGGTATGCGCCTCTTCCAGGCGAACCCTTCTACTACACCTTGAAAAATGCAAGGCGAACGACTGCTATAGCGAATAGGAGCCTTGTATTTAACCACGTGCCCAATTTGTATAGGCGGGGTCATCCTCGTGTCTGCATCTTGCTCGCTAGTTTCACAGCCTTCTCTAACACGCAGCCTTGTAAGTAAACCAAGCTTGATATAAAAGCGTTGGCCCTAGCATGGCAACCTTGTTACTACCAACCTCGATCCAACAGGTCTAGTCTTAGCATGACCCATCTTTTCACCACGAGCTTCGATCTGACAGGATTAGTTATAGCATGGCCGACCCTTTCAGCGTATGTGTCGGAGTTATCACAATCTTTGGCGCAGCGAAGAAAGTGTGCAATGGTCTGATTATTCTTAAACATGCGCCTCGCGAGATCGAGGAGCTCCGAAATGCGCTGGACAATCTGACTGCAGTGCTGGATAGAGTGGCCGTGATTATACAGACCGCAGGAAAGCCAGACAGTTCTAACGAGTTACTTCAGCTTGCGCTGGACGAGGCTACGCGCGTTGCTGAACCACTGCACTCTTGTCTTCGAGAGCTTACTTCTAGTGACGAGACTTCACCTTTGCGAAAGGGTTTTGATCGAGTCGTTTGGTCACGAAAACGGGGAGTAATCAATGACTACGTCGTGCGCTTGGTCAACGTCAAGGTGAGCCTTATTTTTGCTCTGCAGGCGGAACAAATGTAAGTGGACTCGCACTCACGGAATGACGAAGGAATTTAATCACTAACCGGTACGGAACAGTTTCTCATCTTCACGGATTGAGACAAAGCTCGAAAGCGTTGCTGAAGCATGCGCCACCATTGATTTGTTGAAGTCAAAGCTCTATCCAGCGGACGCAGACCCGGGCCACGGTCTACAGACTTCCCTTGTCGAAACAGCGCCAGAGTCTCAGCAATCGAATCATATCAGCTTCAACTTCCGCAACGTCGACTTCCTGCAGAAGTGTTTCGGCTTCGAACAGAACATCAACGAGGTGATATCGTCTGAACGATGCAACTGCAACTGTCACCTCGACAGCAACTGGGAATCTCCCACCTATCTTGTCAGCTTTTTTGGTAGGATACATATCGTACGCAAGCCATCAGCTCCATGCTACCAGTCGACTTGTCGCAATTCCTGTGCGGTAACCTCGGTCACCACATCGTTGTTCTGGGTCACACCCACATGGTGGCCTACCCAGCGCATGATCTCAATCACCTTCTTTTCGTCTCCATACCTGAACCCGTACATATCTTTGAGTTTTCCAAAGATTGTAGCGAGTGATGCAATGATTTTTCACTTTGCAACCACCGGGAATGTATCTGGAATTAGAGAGCTGCTGGAACACGGTGCAGCCTCGCCAGACGACATCAAGTGTGATGGTGGATTCACTCCGCTCCATGTGAGTTACGTCAAGCTCTATGACCGACATCAACTGACCATCATGGCTAGTACGCGATCCAAGCTAACAGTCTTGATGCTTGCAAGTTTCTGATCAAGGCTCGAGGCCGACCGGACCTCCAGACATCGGCATCAATGTAAGTTTTGCTATCGGAGATTCGAATTAGGGAAGGCTAAAACTCTCCCAGGACGGCGTTGGACCTCGCCATAGCGAAGGTCCTTACTCGAGCGGCCGAAGAAGAGACTCTCGTTGGCTTGGCGGAGCTGTTCAAGATCCCAGATGGCATAGAAAATCAACGTCTCTCTCGAGTGCACGAAACTGTCCTTGGCTTAAGGGCTGAATCGCTGACAGAGGCACTTCATCAAGATCTCGCCTATTTGGATAAGCCAGATGCTAATGGAAGAACTCCAATCTCGTGGGCCGCTGCAAGGGGTAACCAGGAAGCTGCGAGCATACTGATGGATCATCTCGCCGATGTCCATCTCGCGGACGTCAGCGGCATGACGCCACTGCACTACGCTGCAACGAGCAATTCTATAGCATGCCTGGAACTTCTCCTGAACGCTGGAGCAGATCCGAGCGCGAAAGATAAAGATCGCGGCTGGACCCCTCTCCATTATGCCGCTTTCCATCAGACGGATCCATCTTGGGTTGAGAAATTGCTCCTTCATGGAGCGGACGCCAATGTCAAAACACAGAACCTCAAAACACCGCTGGTGTTGGCTATAATGAAATGCCACGATCTTACTGCTAGATCTCTGATCAAGCATGGCGCACTTATCAATGTCAAAGGCATGGACAGCTTTACACCACTGAATAGCACTCTTATATCCAACAGCAGTGCGTGCATGCAAGTTTTGATTGATGCTGGCACCAGTCTCGATGAGATAGCGTGGAAAGGACAGACAATAATCCATCTCATCGCTCTTTTCGCGAATGAGGAGATGATTGACTGTCTAATGAAAACAGACCTGTCCTGTCTGGATCTGAATGCTATTGATGAAGCAGGGCAGACCGCTCACATGCTTTTAAAGACAAGGGCAGTGAGTGCGCCAGTTGTCAAAGCATTTGCTCGGCTCTGTGCTAAGGTATCCGATGACATTTCTTGGAAATGGCAGGATCCACCCTTCTGAATGCAGCGGAGCACGAATGTAATGGAATTAAGTAGTAATTTATGAATTTACGTTACCTTATACGTAAATTTACTTTAATTCATATTGCTCTTCAATTCCACTTGGCAACAAATGGAAGACTCACGAGGGTCTGAGCTTTCGATCTTTATTGGAGTGATGCGTCAGGCCATTTTGTTCATCCATCTGTCGATATCTAGCCTAACGTTTGTGGTTATGTAGAGGGCTTGCGATATAATTTAGGGCAGCATCTGTAAACACCGTATAATAACTGTATTAGGTTCGATTCCTATTGGCGCTGGTACAATGGTGTAGCGGTTTGCGTACGTATTCTGACAGCGCCATTAGGAATCGAACCTAATTATATATAATTATTATACGATGTCTACACAACCACCATCAACAGCTCAGAGGATGAGTCAGCAGGCTCAGTAATCGCAATACACGCTCTCGTCTTTCCTTCAATAAGTCTGGCAAGAACCGTTCCTTGAGTTGTTAGTTGCCAAACTTGATGATGGGTAGGACAACGAATGCTATACCAATCGTAAGACTCACTAAGGGCCTCCAAGACCAGAGCGTGCCATCTCGTCATTGTATACCAAGCAGTAGAAGTATGTGAAGTCCTCGACTTTGACAACACCTAGGATATCATGGATGCCGGCTGCTGTGAGTTCTTTAAGGGGCAGAGGTGACGGAAGGGCTGGAGTAAGCATGTTCGCTTTACAAAAGGTTTCGGAGACATGTTCGGGGACTATCTTCTTTTTCTTCTAATCGAAGGCGTATTGTGTGAGATTCTCAATTATAAATTCACGGCATGCTCTTTGCCATTTCTTAAGCTTGGGAGTATAGTAGGAAGATGGAAGGCCATTGAGGTAGGGTGGTTTGGTAAACGGCGGCCATGATTTAGATGAATTGTGAAAGTGCTAACTGAAAAGAATGGACTACCGACACAGTATCTTCATATGGCTTGCTGACGTTCTTATGTTAGCTATTTAGGGTTTTAAGTGTAAGCTCTGGATCATTGATCTCGAAGGACAGATTGTCGGGCACTGACGTGGTGGAGATGCCGAGGTGTGAAGAATGGCCGGGATTATTAAAGATGCACGGGCCGAGACCCATTGATCCAAACCACACGAGTAGATCCAATACTTTGTCTCCATGGTCTTGTCTTTAAACTGAATTCTTGTAAGATTGTGGTTCTGTGTGCTCTAGGATCTCAGCTGCATTGATTAAGATCTCAGCTGCCAAATATTCGTTTGAGCAGAAGTTGACCAAAGATATCTTGTCCAGGGGATCCGACACATCGGTTGAGCCGATTGCCATTCCCTCCTGTCAACCAGCCATCGGTATCCCCAGGTGCTTCACTATCGTCATTGTCGTCCTTTTGCTTCCGACTTCTTTTGTCAGTCACAAACATTCCTCTTGTCCACTGGCCGGCGGTCTCTACCCTTAGATCTTCACCCTCAATGATCTTCCATTTGGGGTTGTCATCATCCACACAATACCATATGGTCAGCGGATCATGGAGTTGCAGTCCCACAGCGTCTCCGGAAACCTCTGGATGAAGTGATTCGACTTTCTCAAACGTAGCGTTTATGAACGCTGAAACCCATTCTGCCAAAGGCGACTTTGCAGCCAGCTGTGGCTGAAGAGATGCTCCGAAGTCGCCACGAGTAAGCACATGCTTCTCAGTGATGTCTAGTGGGAATAATGTGACATTTAACCGCTTTGAGAGATTGTCTGGGTAAGAGGAGAGGAATGATTGAGGCGTTACGCCCTCTTTCTGGCCCAGAGGTGCCGGTGGTGCTAGAGGCATCGTTTTGTGCGGGTTTGGCGATGTGAGAGCGTATACTCGTGCCGCCGCCATAGAGTCTGCATAAGTATTGAATTCCGCAATAGGCGTCATCTGATTTCGTATGTTCAGCAAGTCTCTGATTGGACCTGGCGCTTGTTTGATGAGCCTGAAAGGCGGCTCGTGGATGTTCGGAACCTGCTGTAGATGTGAGAGAGATTGATCAATTGTATTGCCGGCTTGATCAATCTTGCCGCCCATCACCACGATCTCCTTGGCTTTTAAGAATGTTTCTGGATCTTCCGCTGCAGCAAGAGCGAGGTTCGTCATGGGACCGATCGCCACGATCGTAATGCTGTTAGGTTCGTTGTCGCGTAATAATTTCAGAATCTCCAAATGTGCAGGTGTTTGAGATGGTGTGAATAGAGAGTCGGTCTTGTTCATCTCTTGGGCTATTTCACCTTGCTCGGGAGCAGATGACTTCTCTGCCACTTCGAAGAGGCGCTGCCACGTCTCGGCGGGAGTCAGATGCGGGTGCTGCCTAATTTAGTCAAAAAATCGATTCGACTTCGAATGTGTACATACGCTCCAGTGGATTCCACCAAGCCCATCTGGTCCATCTGTAAACAATATGAGCTTCACGTCAAGCTCATGCAGCATTTTGACATACGAAAGAAATCAGCCATCAACGTATTATCAGCGAGCAGATGCTCAGGGCCCACAGCAACAACAGGCTTCGATTTCCGCAAAGCTTCGAATCCGGAGCTCCGCCCAACGCTTTGTCGCCACGCGATCTCCTTTTCCACATGGTAGAACAATGAGATGACATTGCGTAAGCAGTTTTGGACATCAATATTGCCGTATGTCACGGAAATGAGTAACACTTGAATCTCCTCTGGTAGTGCTGAAAAAGCCAGCAGCATTGCCAGAATGTCATCCACTCCCTGTTAAAGAGTCAGTCGATTCACGGCGCTTGTCGAAGGCAATGGGATGAGCAGTGTACCGGGTCGGTGTCGATGATAGTCCTCCGCGGCGCCATATGTCAGGAGCATTTTCCTGGTAGCTCTGTAAATTGTTGCATGCCACCGTTTATCACTGTACAAGTTTCATGCGGCGGTCTTGGCATTGCGGGACAAAATCATGGGCCGCAGATCATCGCAGAACCTCCCCCAACAAAAATAGGTGGCAAGGCCTCAACGACATGCGCTCGTAACTGTAGCTTATAGACACTGATAAATATCTAAAATAAGCTGTAAATTATCCTATATAGGTAATCATTGGTGTTTTACCCTCCGGCCTGTAGCCCTGCTATCGCCGCCCCTGCCGTAGCCCCTAGTAAGGCCCCTGTGGCTCCTGCTACTATCTAGTTGTAGGGTATGTGGCCACTATTGCTATCTTGCTGTAGGCACTACTGCTATCTACTGTAGGGTATATGGCCACTATTACTGTCTTGCTGTAGGGTATATAGCTACTATTGCTGTCTACTATAAGATATATAGCTACTATTACTGTCTTACTATAGGTACTACTACTGTCTTACTATAAGGTATATAGCTACTATTACTATCTTGCTATAAATACTACTACTGTCTCGCTAT
>JAABUK010012755.1_pt1 | contig 10531 bp, 8 predicted proteins | sample 5559141 | NCBI WGS metagenome assembly JAABUK01 (sample SAMN10711869, study PRJNA513367) | rock metagenome | isolation source: Antarctica rocks | place: Antarctica: Victoria Land, Pudding Butte nord | collected 2016-01-03
TAGCTGATTAGCCACTTGTTATGGTGGATCTCTTCAATTAACACCATCTATGTTGTTTGCCTTAGGGTTTGTATTTATGTTCACTGTGGGAGGATTAAGTGGAGTAGTGTTGGCTAACGCCTCACTTGATATAGCATTTCATGATACCTATTACGTAGTAGCACACTTTCACTACGTTTTAAGCATGGGTGCGGTGTTTGCCTTATATAGTGCATGATACTTTTGAATTCCTAAAATACTTGGGCTAAACTACAACATAATGTTAGGAAAAGTACATTTTTGAATCTTATTTATAGGAGTAAATTTAACATTTTTCCCTCAACATTTCTTAGGTTTACAGGGAATGCCGAGAAGAATTAGCGATTATCCTGATGCATTTGCAGGGTGAAACTTAATAAGTAGTTTGGGATCCCTAATTTCTGTAGTAGCTACATGATTATTTTTGAACATTTTATATGTTCAACTGGTGCAGGGTAACAGTGTATCAAGATATCCTTGACTAACACCTCAGTTTTATACAGATTTCCTGCAAACATTGTTAATGAGAGCATATACTAGCTTAGAATGATGTATAAATAGTCCACCTAAGCCTCATGCTTTTGCTAGTCTTCCCCTGCAATCGGTGCTAACCTTAATGTAAGTAAGTCGTAGAGTTCCTGAGTATTACGCCAGAAGCATTGTGGTATTTCCCATCTGCTGTTGAAGCTGTCATTACGTTGAAAATTAAGCATGGTCTAGCTCCCGAGGTTGGTGCCAAAATTTAGGAATATGCGGTTGATTGTGAAGATCTTTGTAGTATAACAGACTTTTTTTATGAGGGCATTTAGTATAAATAAATTCAAATCTTTTTAGGTATAATAAGGTAAATATAAAAGAGCCTTAAAAAAATACTTATCTGTATTAAACAATAATAATTATAATAATAATGGTCACAACAGTAATGAGTAAGAATGAGCTAAAATAAAAGAATGCAAAATAAAAAAAAATAGAGAAACATATTTAAACGTATATCAGCTTAGGCAATATACAATAAAAAAAGGGCAATTAATAAAATGATTTTGGGCCCTTTTTTTTCTAAAGTCAATATTATATATTAGGTTATATGTATATATTTGCAGGTTACGTAAGATGTAACTACTTCAATGGATTTAAATTAAAAAAAAATTAATTAAAAATAACTTTATGTTTTGCCTATGTTATTAAAAACTATGGCTTACTGAACCTGCATGAATTATATGTCTTCATAGTTATTTAACTTATGCTTTACATTTTTAAAGCATTAACTCGAAGCACATCGGTAACTTTACCTCAATATACGATAAATTTAGTATTATCCATAACATTTATCTAATGATTTTTTTTACTAGTATTTTATTGAGTATCGGTACTATACCCTTTAACCGATGATACCTAATTTTGTAAGTTTGTATCAACCATATTACCTTCACTTGTGACTAATGGTGTAAGTAGGATTTTTATTTAAAGTCAGTGCTGCTCCATTTCATTTTTGAAGTCCAGATGTTTGTGATGTAATACCCACAATAGTTATAACATATGTAGCCATAGTAGGGGAAACTTCTATATTTGCATTTTTTTTATAATTAGTTTACGGAATACCATTTTTGGGATTTTTTTTGTAAAAATGTACTATTATTAAGTAGTTTAATTTCTTTAATTATAGGTTCTGAGTTAGCCCTTACACAATTTAGAATAAAAAGATTACTAGCATATAGTTGAATAAGCCACATTGGTTTTATCTAATTTGCATTATCAATAAATACCCCAAAATCTATCCAATCATATATTTTTTTTTTACATTTTTCAATACTCTCTTTCAAATTTAAATGCCTTCATCATATTAGTGAGTATAGGATTAAAAAAAATTTTTTGACTTATATGTGTACAAAGAAAAAGAAAGTAAAAAAACTTCTAATTGATGAAAATAATTCTCCTGTACAACTTATTAATCAAATTAAAGGATATTTACATATAAATCCTTATATTGCAATAAGTCTATCGATTACTTTATTTTCATATCTAGGAATCCTTCCGGTTATAGGTTTTTTTTTGCTAAACAGATGGGTTTAAGTGCGGCTCTAGATAACGGTTATGTGTTTATGGCACTTATCGCCATACTAACTAGTGTCGTGAGGGGGGGCAGGGTGTTATCTAAATCAGGTTAGACAAATTTTCTTTTATAAACAAGATTATCAAAAGAAACCCTTTACTTGTTCCAAATCATGTGAGTAAAGGATTTTTCATAAACTATTTTGCGAGTAGCTCACACTTAGTGGGTTATATTTTTCCTAATGGAGAAAATAATTCGTGTTATAATGTACAAAAAAGCAGACCAAAAAGTATGATTTAAGCCAGATAATATTACAATAAGTAGCTCTCTTAGGGGTAGTATATGTATAATAACACTATTATTGACATTGTTTATATACATGTCTACACAAAAATTAAATCTAGTTAATATACTGACTCTTATTTTATTTAAAGCATAAATCACAAGTAAAACTCTCTTTTTAGTATTTATACCTATACTTGCTATGATATAATTAGCAGTAAATTTAATTCTTGCCCCTCATAATCCCTATGAGGAAAAAGATAGTGCTTTTGAATGTGGGTTTCATTCCTTTTTAGGACAAAATAAAAGTGAGTTTAACATTTTTTTTTAGATTTGCTCTATTATTTTTTTATAAATATTGTTAGTATATCCTTATATCGTCAGTGCATATGTGAATGGCATATACGGTTTAGTCAATATGTTTATCTATTTTTAGTGTTAACTTTAGGTTTTGCGTTTGAATTAGGAAAGTATGCACTTTACATCTAAAGTAGACAATCGCAATATTAAAAAACAAAAAAAAAATTTTTTTTATTATCTATGAATTATAAACATAATATCAAATAGTAATGGCTTTTTCCTGAAAAAAAAAATTAAAAGCAAACTATTATGATACAAGCAGCTAAGATTATAGGAACTGGCCTAGCCACTACTGGCCTGATCGGAGCCGGAATAGGTATAGGTGTGGTGTTTGGAGCTTTAATCCTCGGCGTAGCAAGAAATCCATCATTAAGAGGGCAATTATTCTCTTATGCAATACTAGGATTTGCATTTGCAGAAGCAACAGGGTTGTTTGCTCTTATGATGGCGTTTTTGCTCTTGTATGTTGCGTAATAAGTATATCGAATTAGTAAATATAAATATGGAAAACGAACTAACATACTGTATAATATGCGTGGCAGGGGTAGTGGCGACAGGGCTTATTGTAAGTCTCGCTATCCATGTGCATGGACCTGGTGCTATTGAAGCTTTGGCAATGGCCTCAACAACTACAATTGAAGCCCTACGTCCGGGGGATCCGGGCTTCATTTCAGCTCCACCTGATGGAATACTTGCTACTACTGTCGTTGAAGTAGTTTCAAGTACATATGCGGAAGTAATAACTTATCAAATACATCATTTACTGGAAGCATCCGGTGTAAATTTACACATAGCACAAACAGTGGCTTATTTATTTATGTAATATTTAAACCTGAAAAAGGCATCGGCAGATAAAATAATAGTTATATTTACATTTTTGGTAAGCCAAAACGTTATAATACACACAGACCTGGTTTAGTAGAAAAAACCACAAAAAAAAATTTTTTTCCATAATATCTAATAGTAAAAAAAGAAAGAAATAAAAGAGAGCTTAACTTAATGCTAAAGTATGTGGCTTTTAATCTTTGTAATATGAGTTCAAATCTCATAGCTCCTACATATAAACTATGTATACTTTTTTTTTACTTAATGTATACTAGTATAGATCATATAGACAAAAATTAATGTCAGTATCGTTTTTATATTATTACGAATTCAGCAAATTGCCTGTACAGCTTAGCTCGTACGTTATTGTACGCGTTATTACGGTTATGCCTTAATAACCCCTTATACCATTCACGAGTATAATTAAGGGCACACTATACACCCCTCGAGCAGCTTAGGTAAAACCCCTTAAATGTCGGCCCATCCGCTTTCCCTTAAGCTTTACGCTATTTGTATCTTTATGGTGAGACTACACAGCCAAACAAAGGGTTGTTAAAAAACACTAGTTAACTAGATAAATGCAAAAAAGTAAAAAGGAATTAGATGAAATATTAGACAAAATGTTTTACGCCCGGCAGGTTAGGAGTAAAAAACACTTATTCCTTACATGCTTTTATCATTATTAATTCTATTATTACTATCAAATGCTTTTACACTAAGAAAAGATAAGTCTATATTATTATCTAGAGTAGTAGTATTAGGGTTAATCTCCACAAGTTTTTTAGCCTGAAATAATCTGTTTCTAAAACCTCTTGCAACAGGAATCGGAATCTTCGGAGGTTTATTTAATGCAACTACATTTTCCCAAACATTTAACATATTTATATTTATAATTAGTGCAGTTATACTAACCTTAACAGCATTCTATCCTAGAAAAGTTTATATTAAACAGTATTCATCTTTGTACAATTTATTTTTTTTTAAATTCACATTCAACAAAAATGCTATTTCAAACAAAATGGGACAACAATTTCGTATAATAGAATACGCGTTAATCATCGTCTTTATACTGTGCGGAGCGGCCTTTCTAATAAGCACTGCAGATTTAATCTCGATGTTCCTTTCAATAGAGTTGCAAAGTTACGGATTATACATACTTTCTACTTTGTACAGAGATTCAGAATTGGCCACTGGAAGTGGTTTAACTTATTTCTTATTAGGTGGACTTAGTTCCTGTTTTATACTGCTAGGGTCCGCACTACTTTACGCCAATACTGGTACAACGAGTCTGGATAACATATACGTAATAACTAGCATTTCCGAAATAGAAAGTGTAGGTTACAGTTTTACCATATATCCACCACATTATATCCACTTGTCCCTTATAATTATGTCTGTAGGATTTTTATTTAAACTAAGCGCTGCTCCGTTTCATTTTTGAAGTCCTGACGTTTATGACGGGATTCCTACTATTGTAACTACATACGTAGCCATAGTTGCAAAAATCTCTATATTTGCATTTCTATTAGAGTTAGTTTTCTATACAGAATGTAATTTTGAAGATTTTTCTTGAAAAAATGTACTGTTATTAAGTAGTTTATTTTCGCTAATAATAGGTTCTGTTCTAGGCCTAACACAATTTAGAATAAAAAGGTTACTAGCATATAGTACGATAAGCCACGTAGGTTTTATGTTATTAGCATTATCCATAAATTCCCCTGAATCTATCCAATCTTATATTTTTTATATTTTACAGTACTCTCTTTCAAATTTAAATGCCTTTATCATATTAGTGTCTATAGGATACACTTTTTATTTATATGTATACAAAGATAAAGAAAATCAAAAGGATCTAATAGATCAAAATAATTCTCCTGTACAACTTATTAATCAAATTAAAGGATATTTCCATATAAATCCCTATATTGCAATAAGTCTATCGATTACTTTATTTTCATTTGTAGGAATTCCTCCAGTTATAGGTTTCTTTGCAAAGCAGATGGTTTTAAGTGCGGCTTTAGATAACGGTTATGTGTTTATGGCACTTATCGCCATACTAACTAGTGTCGTGGGGGCAGGGTATTACCTAAATCTAGTTAAACAAATTTTCTTTTATAAACAAGATTATCAGAAAAACCCTTTACTTTTACCAAATAATGTGGATAAAGGATCTATCAAAAACTCTTTTGTGAGCAATTCACACTTGGTAGGCTATATTATACCTAATGGTAAACAAGAAAATAATTGATCTTATAAAATACAAAAGGCAAACCAAAAAGTTAAATTTAGTCCAGATAATATTACAGTAAATAGTTGCCTTAGTGGTAGTATATCTATAATTACACTACTATTGATATTATTTATATACATGCCTACACACTGGTTTAATTTAGTCAATATACTTACTCTTATTTTATTTAAAGCATAAATGACAAGTCAGACTTTCTTTTTAGTATTTATACCTATACTTGCTATGATATTATTAGCAGTAAATTTAATTTTTGCCCCTCATAATCCCTATGAGGAAAAAGATAGTGCTTTTGAATGTGGATTTCATTCCTTTTTAGGGCAAAATAGAAGCGAGTTTAGCATTTCTTTTTTTATTTTTGCTCTATTGTTTTTATTATTTGATTTAGAAATATTATTAGTATATCCCTATATAGTTAGCGCATATGTGAACGGCATATTCGGTTTAATCATTATGTTGATATTCTTTTTAGTGTTAACTTTAGGGTTTGCATTTGAATTAGGTAAGAATGCACTATCGATAGAAACTAGACAATCGTAACATAAATTAAGCAAAATTTTTCTTAATTTACTATCTAATAATTAAAAACATAATATCAAATAGTAATGGCTTTTCCCTGAAAAAAAAAATATATAAAAAACTATTATGATACAAGCAGCTAAGATTATAGGAACTGGCCTAGCCACTACTGGCCTAATCGGAGCCGGAATAGGTATAGGTGTGGTGTTTGGAGCTTTAATACTGGGTGTGGCCAGAAATCCATCATTAAGAGGACAATTATTCTCTTACGCTATACTAGGATTTGCATTTGCAGAAGCAACAGGGTTGTTTGCTCTTATGATGGCCTTTTTGCTTTTGTATGTTGCGTAATAGGTATATCGAATTAGTAAATATAAATATGTAAAACCAACTAACATACAGTATAATATGCGTAGCAGGGTTAGCGGCAACAGGGCTTACAGTAAGTCTCACTATCTATCTATATGGATCTGCTACTATTGAATCTCTGGCAATGGCTTCTACAGCCACAGTTGAAGCCCTACGTCCCGGAGATCCGGGCTTCATTTCACCACCACCTGACGGAATACTTGCCACAACTGTCATTGAAGTAGTTTCAAGTACATATGTGGAAGTAATAAGTCAGCAAATACATCATTTACTGGAAGCATCCGGTGTAAATTTACACATAGCACAAACAGTAGCATATTTATGTAAAATTTAAACCTGAAAAAGGCATTCGCAGATAAAATAATAGTTATATTTACATTTTTGGTAAGCCAAAACGTTATAATACACACACACATATTTTAGTCGAAAAAAAAAATAACCTAAAATCTAATAGTAAAAAAAGAAAAAGGAAAAAAAGACAGCTTAACTTAATCTAAATGTTATTTTAAATCATTGTAATATGAGTTTAAATCTCATAGCTGTTATACAATAAGACCAGAAACTAATTATATGTTATTTTTTAATCTATTTAATGTTTATTATATTTCTTTTTATTCTGTATTAGTATTATATTTGATATGTAATGTAATATTTGATCATTTATATGATCTTAAGTATATAAAGAAACTATTACGGATATGAGAGCTATGTATCATAGGACATAGATGTATTAGGGATTACCCCTATAAATCCTTGGATAAATCCAGTTATAAACGAAGTGAATTGAAATATCTTACTAACTTCAGGAATAAAAATCAAATGAGATTCTGATAATGTTAATCAAAAAATTAACACAGATAAGCCTTTAAAGTAAAATGGAAGAATATTCTGCTTGAATACAGGGAAACCTTTCTCTAAGGCTAAATATGATACATAAGCGACAGTGAACAAGTAGCGTGAGGGAAATATTTGAAATAGTAGTTTTATAAGCAGCTCAAGTGAAAAATAAACAAATAATGAGAGCGTACCTTTTGCATAATGGGTCAGCAAGTTAATATTAGATGCGAGAAAATAAAAAGGCTTTTGAAAAGGATAAGTGAGAGTCTAACCATTTAAGATTGTTTTTGAACAATGGGTTTAAATAGTCGCAGATGAAAACAGAATTGAATAACTAAGTCCTTAATATTTCCCAGATAAACCAATTATTAAGCAATGAATGAGTATCTAATATTAGACCCGAAGCCTAGTGATCTTACCATGATCAGGGTTATAAAAGCCCGAATGGTTTATCGTTGTAAAGATATCCAAAGAATTGTGGTAAGTTAGTGAAAGACAAAACTGACTAGGATAGCTGGTTTTCTGCGAAACCTATATAAGTAGGTGGTTTAAATAACATCATAGCAGGTACAGAATTGTGATCCCAGGCAAGTTATGATTTGATTCTTTAAATATAAAGATAAAGTCAGCTTGTATACATTGGGGGATCGTGAAGATCCTATCAGTGGGAATTTGCTCTCGAAAGGGCAATGATGGATTTTGAACTCTCGGACATAGTACGATAAGGTTGTATGTCTAAAGGGAAACAGCCCAGAACAAGAATTAAAGGTTCCAAAATTAATGTTAAGTGAAATTAAGGAAGTATTTTTCGTATACAACCAGGAAATAGGCTTAGAAGCGGCCATTTTTTGAAGACCTCGTAACAGAGCACTGGTTTATTATTAAGTTAAAAGCACCGAAAATTTAACGGATCTAAAACAATATACCGACATCTTGTCTATAGATAAGTTAAATTTGTGATTATATTATTAGAAACATAATCTATTTGTAAAATAATCTATTAATATATTTATCTATAGGGTAGCAGAACATTGGATACATCTAAGATTTAATGTTTGTAATATTAAATAAACACCCTTATACTTTTGTTTTACTTTACGTATCGGTTTGTCCTTACTAAGGGGGGCAGTGCGTTGGAGGGCGAGAAGATTCCAAGTGATAATGCTGGCATGAGTAACGAAAAAGGGACACCCCCTCGCCTTAAGCTTATGGTATTTATAATGTTAAACTAACGGCCCCTAAATTTATTAATCTCCCCTAAAGGATTAAATGATGGGAAAATCTTGTTATTTATTTTACAACATTAAGCTGGTTTGCGTATTGTGGTCATAAAACATTTATACCACAACCTGTAATCGGATTAGGATCTTTTTATTCTGGCGTAACTCCCGGAGGGAGGCGGTACTCCCGTAGTAAAAAACGAAGGGGGGAGGGTCGTGTGGGTAGGCGCTAAGGGGTACTGAGTACTAACCGTCCAGTGAGTGTGAAATGTTCTGGAAAAAAAAATAAAGTATTAACCGTACCTAGATACTACCACAAGTAAGCAAGTAGAGTATACAAAGGCGTTTGAGATAACAATCATTAAGGAACTCGGCAAATTGACACCGTAACTTCGGGATAAGGTGGGCCATTATTACTGAATTATATCAGGTGAATAATAGGAGACACAAAATGGTGTTGTACGACTGTTTAATTAAAACAAAGCACTTTGCGTAAGATGTTAAATCAAAGTATTGAGTGTGATTTCTGCCCGATGTTGGCTGGTTAACGGATTTTCTTAGCCCATCAAATCAGGCTAGGTTTTGAAGGATACCCCAATCAATGGCGGCCTTACCGATGAGGGTCCTAAGGTAGCGGAATACCCTGGCCGTTAAATGCGGTCTTGCATGAATGATTTAACGATACAACAGCTGTCTCAATGATTGTCTCAGTGAAATTGGAATAACTGTGCAGATACAGTTTACCTCTAGTTAGACGAGAAGACCCTATGCAGCTTTACTGTTACTAGTAATTGAATATGACCAAATCAGTCGTAGTGTATAAGGTAGTTGATGAGATCAAATTGAAACACCTTTACTTAGTTTATCATATTTACAGCAAAAATAAGATGAAAATTAGGCAATGGAAATTGCTGAAGCATAGCAATGTAAGTGTAAAAAAATAATTCGATTAGGGTTTATTCTCACTTTATGTCGGTCACCGGTTTTTACACCGATAAAAAATAAGCATACTTGCTTGCTTATACAAAAAGATAAGTGAAAATAAATACGACGGTAGATTTTCACTTATATTGTCGGTCACCGGTTTTTACATGTATATAAATAAGCTCACTTGCTTATCCAAAAAGATAAAGGGCCATGTATAAAAGTACATTTGGCCAGGAGACATTTGCTAGTGGATAGTTTATGCGGGGCACAGATCCCATAAAAAGTACCTGGGTGTATCCAAAGTTAATTTTGTAAATTTGTAAACTCTATTAAAATTGGGTTTACGAGTCGATATCATTTGTTACTTACTTTATTGTGACTTTATTGATAGTCAATTTATGATATTTACATTTTAGTTTGCAATTTATTATAAAATAATTTATTCAGCTACATTTCTATTAAGTTAGATTAATTTAAATTTTTAAGTAAGATTTTCACTATATGGAAAATAGATGTTGAAATAATTTCAATTGGTGAATAACTAGTGCTATATTTACTTGTTTTATTCTTTTGTCTAGGTATAAAATGATTTTGATTCAACTTTTAAAGTTTAATGGCTTAATCTTGCTTTACTGTTTGACTTACAAGTCTATCAGTCGCGTAAGCGGGGCATATGATCACAAGATGCAGAAAGGAAAGGTCTTGGATTTTTGAAAAAGCTACGCTAGGGATAACAGGCTAATTGCGCAAGAGAGTACAAATTGAGTGCGCAGTTTGGCACCTCGATGTCGGCTTAGCTCATCCACATGAATGCAGAAGTCATGAAGGGTTCGACTGTTCGTCGATTAAAGAGCTACACGAGCTGGGTTAAATACG
>JAABUK010012928.1_pt1 | contig 10531 bp, 10 predicted proteins | sample 5559141 | NCBI WGS metagenome assembly JAABUK01 (sample SAMN10711869, study PRJNA513367) | rock metagenome | isolation source: Antarctica rocks | place: Antarctica: Victoria Land, Pudding Butte nord | collected 2016-01-03
CGCCGGTCAGGGCGCCAGTCGCAATTGGGTGGCCATCAGGAACCCCGAGACGTTGCACCGGCCGACCGCCGAGACGGGGTTTCCGTGACAAAGGTTCTCGCCGAGATCCAGGAGCCACCCCATGTCGCCGACGAGCGAGGCCTCGGCCTCGACAAAGAGGAGATCCTTGGGACGACCCGAAGGTGCGACTTGGAGGACCAATCGCGAACCGTCGCGAGGCAGGCCGGCGGGTTCGACCCACGAATCGATGATCGCTCCGGTGACGACCATTTCCTGATCCATGTCGCAGACCCCCTCAGCCCAGGATGGCACCAACGAAGAGGCCGTCTCCCGGCATCCCGATGCATCCATCATAGCTGGCGGAGTGATCTCTGGCAAGGTCGGACCGCTCCCGCGGGCGAGATGGCATCCTTGCGTTTTGGTTGTGGAGGACTTGGCGGGCCTGTAAGCCGGATTCTGTCGAGGGGTGTTTGAAGACCCCCCGGATGACCATTTCTCTAGGACCCCGGTTGCCCGGGGCCTCCAGCGACCTACCCGGGAGTCGCAACGGGCCGGGCCGACCCGCGGCCGTCGCCGACTTTTGAGGGCCGGACGCCGACACTGCCCCCTTATTTGGTCTTGCTCCCGGTGGGGTTTACCGAGCCAGGCCGGTCGCCCGGCCTGCTGGTGAGCTCTTACCTCACCGTTTCACCCTTACCCCGGCCGCCCCGAAGGGTGGTCGTGGCGGTTTGTTTTCTGTGGCACTGTCCCTACCCGGCTGCCCGGGCGGTGGGCGTTACCCACCACCGCACCCTATGGAGTCCGGACTTTCCTCCCCGGCATGACCCCAACCCCCGTTGCCGGCGGCCGGGCTCCGGGGCGATCATCCGGCCCGCCAAGTCCTTTGCTACTGTAGTGGACCCGCCTTCGATCCGATAGCCCGTCTCGCCGAGGTGGCGGAAAACCCGCGGCGGTCACCCCGAGCGATCGGGCCGGGGGCCTTCTCGACCCGGGGCGTCCGGCCGTAAGATGGAGGTTGGAATTCGCCGAATGGTCGCACCACCGCCCTCGCCCGACCGAGATCCAGGAACCGCATCGATGCCGAATCCGCTGGAGACGTTCCCCAACCAGTTCCCGGATCGCGAATATGAGATTGAGATCACGTGCCCGGAGTTCACCGCGGTCTGCCCGAAGACCGGCCAACCGGACTTCGCCACGATCCTCATCACCTATGTCCCCTCCCAGACCGTCGTCGAGCTGAAATCGCTCAAGCTCTACCTGTTCGGCTATCGCGACCGAGGGATCTTCTACGAGCATTCGATCAACACGATCCTCGACGACCTCGTGGCGGCCTGCCGGCCGAGGCGAATGACCGTCGTCGGCCACTTCACCCCGAGGGGGGGGATCTCTTCGAAGATCACCGCCCGCCACGAGGCGACGGCCCGCCCATGACCGGCCCTCCGCGACCAGCCTCGGGGATCCTGACGCTGACGACCGACTTCGGCCTCGGCGGCCCCTACGTCGCGGCGATGAAGGGGGTCGTGCTCGGCCTCGCGCCTGGGGCGACGCTCGTCGACCTCTCGCACTCGATCGCCCCCCAGGACGTCGCCGCTGGCGCGTTCGTCCTCGCCGAGGCATTCTCCTCTTTCCCCGAGGGGACCGTCCACCTCGCCGTCATCGACCCAGGCGTCGGCACCGGCCGCCGGTCCGTCGCGGTCGAGGCCCGCGGGCACTGGTTCGTCCTCCCGGACAACGGGCTGGTCGCCGAAGTCCTTCGCGGCGGCGAGCCGACGAGCGTCCGCGAGATCCGCAATCCCGGGCTCTGGCGAAGCCCGGTCTCCGCGACTTTCCACGGCCGCGACATCTTCGCGCCGGTCGCGGCCCACCTGGTGCTCGGCCGCGACCCGGCCGAGATCGGCCCGGCGATCGACTCGCTTGCGTCCACAATGCCGGCTGGGCCGACCGTCGACGGCGAAGGGCTCATCGGGTCGGTCATCTTCGTCGACCCTTTCGGCAACCTCATCACGAACCTTCAAGCGAAGGGGGGCTGGGGCGAGCCAGGGTCGTGGACGATCCGGCTTTTGGGGAAGACGGTCGAGTCGACCCGGACTTACGGCGACCGCCCGGCCGGTTCGCTCGTCGCGCTGGTGGGCAGTTCGGGGCGAGTCGAGGTCGCCGAGGTCGGCGGCTCGGCCGCCGGCCGACTCGGTGCCGGCCGGGGGACGCCGGTCCGGCTCGCGACGAGGGGGGTGGCTCGATGACCGGGCCGGACCTCGACCAGCTCAAGGCGTGGGACCGAGCCCACCTCTGGCACCCGTTCACGCCGATGGCCGACTGGGCGGCGTCGGACCCCCTGGTGATCGAGCGGGGTGAGGGGGTTTATCTCTTCGATGCGGCGGGGAACCGCTACCTGGACGGCGTCAGCTCGCTCTGGTGCAACGTCCACGGCCACCGCCACCCGAAGCTCGACGCGGCCCTCCGCGAGCAACTCGACCGGGTCGCGCACAGCACCTTGCTCGGGCTCACCCACGCCCCGGCCGTCGAGTTGGCCAGGCGGCTCGTCGAGGTCGCCCCCGAGGGGTTGACCCGGGTCTTCTTCTCCGACGACGGCGCCACGGCGGTCGAGGTCGCCCTCAAGATGGCCTTCCAGTACTGGCGGCAGAAGGCCGAACCGGAGCCGGGCCGGACCCTCTTCCTCGCCCTCGGTGGGGCCTATCACGGGGATACCCTAGGGGATGCCAGCGTCGGCGGGGTCGAGCAGTTCCACGCGATGTTCAAGCCTCTACTCTTCCCGACCCTCCGGGCCCCGATGCCCCACTGCTACCGCTGCCCGCTCGGCCTGGTTCGCCCTTCGTGCGCGATGGCCTGCCTCGGGGAGGTCGACCGACTCCTTGCCGAGAACCCGGGCCGGGTCGCGGGGGTCATCATCGAGCCCTTGGTCCAGGGGGCGGCGGGGATGATCGTCCAGCCCGAAGGGTATCTCGCCGGGCTCCGGGAGCTGACCCGGAAGCACGGGACCTTGTTGATCGCCGACGAGGTCGCCGTCGGCTTCGGCCGGACCGGGTCGCTCTTCGCCTGCTCGGGCGTGGGGGTCTCGCCGGACCTGCTCTGCCTGGCCAAGGGGCTGACCGGAGGCTACATGCCCCTGGCGGCGACTTTGGCGACGGAAGAGGTCTACTCGGCCTTCCATGGGACCGCGAGTGAAGGGAAGACCTTCTATCACGGCCACACCTTCGCCGGAAACCCGCTGGGCGCGGCCGTCGCCCTGGCCAACCTCCGGGTCTTCGAGGAAGAGCGGACGATCGAGAATCTCGGCCCCAAGGTTGAGGCCCTGAAGGCCAATCTCGCCCGCTTCGCGGATCATCCGAACGTCGGTGAGGTCCGCCAGCAAGGCTTGATCGCCGGGATCGAGTTGGTCGAGGACCGGGCGACCCGGGCCGAGTTCGGCTGGGACCGCCAAATCGGGGCGCGAATCTGCCGCCACGCCAGGACTTCCGGGCTGCTAATCCGCCCGCTCGGCGACGTCATCGTGTTGATGCCGCCGCTGGTCATCACGGCCGAGGAGATCGGCTGGATGGTCGACGTGGTCGAGGACTCGATCGAAGCGGTCCTGTTCGAAGTCGCCGGGGCGGGCCGATGACGCGCCTGCCGGGCTTGTTCGTCGTCGGGACCGATACTGGGGTCGGCAAGACCCGGGTCGCCTCGGCGATCGCGCGCACCTGGACCCTCGCCGGGCGACGGGTCGGCGTGCTCAAGCCGGTCGCCTCGGGAGCGACGGCCTGGGAGGGGAAACTCGTTTCGGACGACGCTGCCCGGCTGATCGAGGCGATTGGTGAGGACGTCGACCCGACTCGGGTCGCCCCGATCTTGTTCGAAGAACCTTTGGCTCCGCCCGTCGCGGCCCGCCGCCTCGGCGAACCGCTGACGATGGCGAGCGTGCTCGAGGCTGTCGCAGATTGTCTTGCCTGGTGGGAATCGAGGGCCGAGGTCCTGCTGATCGAAGGGGTCGGTGGCCTGCTCTGCCCGCTCGCGGAAGGTGCGACGGTCGCCGACCTTGCCATCGCGCTCGACCTACCCTTGCTGGTCGTGGCCCATCGGTCGCTCGGGACGTTGAATCACACCTTGATGACGGTCGAGGCGGCGCGATCCCGGTCGCTCCGGGTCGCCGGAGTCGTCCTGAACGGGGCGAGGCCGACGGTCGACCCGGTCGCCGAGGAGTCCAACGCCGAGGAGTTGGCCCGGAGGCTCGGGGGCGTGGCGATCCTGGCCGAGTGGCCCCACGATGCCGGGCCCGACCTCCCGGACGTCGCCCCCGAGGCGGGAGGGTGGTACGATCTGGCGAAGTCACCCAGGTCCACCCGATCGGCCATCAATCCACGGTCGGGGCCGACCGGGCCAGCGGCCTGAGGTCTCAGCTCCCGGAGGAGGAACGGTCCCATGCCCGAGGCCGAGCGCTGCCCCCACTGCGGTGCCCCGATGGCGACGAACCCCGGCGAGGTCGGCGCGGACCCGGTTGGGCCGACGCCCATCGGGCCACCTGCCGCGATCGATCTCGGCTCGGACATCGACCTCCCCGCGACCCCCTTGCTCGCCCCCGGCAGCCACGACGACGACATCAGCGGGTCGGATCTCCTCGGCGGCCTCGGCCTGCCCGAGCCCGATCCCAATTTGGGAGCCTTCGTCACCCCGCCGTCGGGGGCGAGCGGCGTGGGCCTGGCGTCCGAACTCCTCAGTCGCTCGTCGAGCGGCCAGTTCCCCGCCATCGACCTCGGCGTCGCCCCGCCCGCGTCGGTCGGTCCCTCGGCCGTGGCCAACTCGCCGGGCGGCGGTCCTGAAGAGGCCTGGTCCGAGGAGGTGGTGATCGAGCATCGATCGCCCTGGCCGACGCTGATCCTGGCCAGCTACGCGAGCGCCGTCACGCTCGGCCTGGCCTGGACCCTGTGGAAGGACAAGGCCCGCGAGAAAACCGAGGCCGGGGCGGCAGCCTCGACCGTGGCGGCGCCCGAGTCGGCCCGGCAGTCGGGGCTCTCGCGTAAGGTCGTGCCGCCCGAGCCGATCCTCGGCGAGCATTTCGCGGACCTCGGCCAACCGCTCCGGGTCGGCGACCTGGAAATCACGCCGGTCGAGGTCCGGCGGCGAGACGTCATGCTCCAGCGGGCCGACGCCTTCTCCACGCCCGGCCGTCGCGAGGGCGGGAAAGGGGCGCTGGTGCTCCGGCTCAAGCTGACCAACCGGTCGAAAGATGCCGTCTTCGCCCCGCTCGACCGCGCGTACGTCCGGGAGAGGGGGAAGGACGTGGTCGATACCTTCCTCACGACCGCCGGCGACGAACGCGTCTATCCCTACCCGCTGGCCGTCGACAGCGAATGGTCGATCGTCGGCCAGGACTTCGGAGAGCTGAAACCCGGCCAGTCGAAGGTGGTCGACATCGCCTCGGCGCCCGACGCCCCGCCGGACCAGGCCGGCCCGTTCACCTGGCGAGTCCGGCTCCGAACCGGGATCAACCGGACCGACGCCATCGGCGTCCGCTGGCCCGAGAGGCCGGCACCGAAGGCGGTCGGCTCGAACGGCTGACGGGATCCGAACCGTTCACTTCTCGTCCTTCGCGGACGCCGCCCGCGTGGCAAACCGGGCCGACCAGGCTTCCCAGTCGTCGGTCGGCCCGGGGTCGGCCGAGGCGAACTTGACTCGATCCGCCAGGCGGAGCAGCGCGACGAGGCGTGCGATCTCCGCCGGTTCGAACCGGGCGGGCGGCCGGGTGTCGTCGGCGATCTCCTCGGTCGTCTTCGATCGCCAGGCCGGCCCGAACGCCGCGATGAGGGCCCCGCGCGCGACCTCGGCCGAGTCGATCAGGCGTCGCCGCGGGTCGTCATCCGCCCCATCGAGAGCGGCCTCGACCGGGGATTGTCGCGCCAGGTTGTCCGATTTCCGCCTCCGACGCCATCGCCAGGCCAGGAGCAGCACCAGGCCGATGAGGGCGAACAGCCCTCCGACCGCGCGGCCGGTCGAGCCCTGCGGCTCGGGCCAGGGCTCGGGCCCGAGGTTCGGCCGGGGCGGGATCAGTGGGCCCTCGGCCTCGGGTCCTTGCCGTTCCCTCATCGCGCCGCGCCCCTCCGGGCGGCCCGCCCGGCGAAGAAGCGGATCAAGGGGGCGATCGGCTCGTCGACCGTCGAGACGTCCAGGCCCGTGAGGCCGGCCGATGCGCACCAGCGGCGGAAGTCGCGGGCCCGGCCCTCGGCGGCCAGGGCATAGGCCCGACGGACCCGGCCCGACCCAAAGTCGACCGTCCGCCTGGTCCCCTCCTCGGCGTCGACCAGGTCGACCAGCCCGTAGGGCGGGAGCGACTCCTCCCTCGGGTCGACGAGCCGGACGGCGACGACGTCGTGACGCGCGGCGACTGCCTTCCAGGCCGGCGCGGGCTCGACGGTCAGGAAGTCGCTGAGGACGACCACCAGGGCTCGCCTCCTCGACCGGGCCAGGCCCTTCAGGCCGACCGCCAGGGCCGTGCGTTTCGAGCGGGATGGGGTCGCGACCAGGGCCCGGACGATCCGGGCGAGCTGGCGAGGGCCCGAGCCCGGCGGGAGCTCGGCCTCGATGCGGTCGCTGACGAGGGCAAGCCCCGCGCGGTCGCCGGCCTGGATCGCCGCGGTCGCCAGCAGGGCCGCCGCCTGGACAGCGCGGTCCGCCTTGGTCTTCCCCTCGGGGCCGAACCGCAGGCTCGCCGAGATGTCCACGATCAGCCAGACCGTGAGCGACCGCTCCTCGGCGAACCGGCGGACGAAGGGCTTTCCTTGCCTGGCCGTGACGTTCCAGTCGATGTGCCGGACGTCATCCCCGGGCTCGTAAGGGCGGAGCTCGGCGAACGCCAGGCCCGAGCCCGCGCGGGCCCCGAGGTACGCCCCGGCGAGGTCGGAGACCGCCCCCCGACGGACCCGGAATCGGAGCCGGCGGGCCTTTCGGATGATCGCGGCGGCGTCGACCCTCGGCGGGTCGTCGAGGTCGGCAGGCCTGCGGCGTAAGGGCCAGATCCGGGGGAAACGCATGGGGAGGACCGTCGCGATGGGATGGGGAAAGGGCGGCCGGGAGGCAGAAGGCCCGATCAACCCTCGACCGTCGTCCATTCCAGCAAGGGCCGGGCCGCGTTCCGGTCGACCGGCCTGGCGGGCCCGATCGACCAGCGGATGCGGACCTCCCACCGGCGCGACTCATCGGCCACGATCCGCCAGCGCGGCACGACCGCCGAACTCTGGTAGACGGCCTCGAACCCCCCCTCGCTCTGGCTGACCGTCTCGATCGGCAGGCACCAGAGGTTCGCGGGGACCGACCAGGACAGTCCCACGGCGAGGTCGAGCCACTCGTCGGTCAGATTCAACCCCCTGGAAGACGCCTGGTCAATCCTCGCGTCGAGCATCCCTAGGCGATTCCCCCCGGGATCGGAGAAGTACCGATCGTCGGCGTGCCCGGCCATCGAGGCGAGGTTGATCTCGACGGCGAAGTTCAGGGGGATCCCGACCGGCAAGTCTTCCAGGACATAATGGACGTCGAGGGTCCCGTACCCCGGGGCGAGGGCGATCGATTTGCGGATCCGGATCGCATGGCCATCGGCCCGACCGGGCCGCTCCATCAGGAGGGCCACGCCGTCGGGGCCGCGCTGGAGCTTCGCGAGGTAGGTGCCGGTCGCGAAGTCCCCAAGCTCATCGACCCTGGCGGTCTTGAACTGGTCGGCGGTGGCATTGTCGGGGAGGAAATGGTCGACGAGGGCTTTGCGAGGGTGGCGGTCGTAGACGAGGAGGTCGCCGAGCCCTTCGTGCTTGAGGACGACCTTGTTGAGGATACTCGGCGGCCCGTCGTAGGCGTCGGACCCGGTCCCGCAGGCGGCGGCGATGGCCGAATGATAGGCCTCGGGCCGGCGGTCGAGCGTGGCGAGCAGGTTCGTCGCCGCGTGGCGGACGTCGAGTTCGTAGACGTGGCCCCCCTGGGCCGGGCGGACGAAGGCGAGGAGCCGGTCGTTTTCCAGGCGGACTTCCTGCCTGGCGTCGAGGTTGAAGTCGGCCGCCTCGATCGTCGCCCTGGGACCCGCCAGGCCTTCGGCCTCGTCCATCGCGTTCTGGGCGAGGATCAAGCTGCGGTAGACGGCGTTACGGAGGTGGGGGAGATAGAGCCCGCCGAAGGCCCCGTGCCAGTAGGGGCAGTTGCACTGACTCCGGTAGACCTCGCGGCGGGCGACCTCCAGGAAATCGGGGTCGGCCTTGTCCGAGGCGGCGAGTTCGGCGAGTCGGGCGGAGAGGCCGACCATCCGGGCGTACATCTCGTCGGTCTCGGCGTATTTCGCCTTGAAGTTCCGCCAGAACCCCCCGGCCCGGACGAAGGGGCGGAGCCGGTCGGCGGCGGGCTCGCGTTCGGCCGCCCGGACCGCGGTCTGGTACTCGACGAGCCGGTCGGTCGGGAGGACCCACTCGGTCATCTCGCGATAGGAGGAGTCGGGCAGGTAGACCTTGCCCATCGGCAGGGTCGAATCGACGGCCTCGGCGAAGGTCTCGACCTGGAGCCAGTCGCGGTTGCCGACGATCATGTCGCAGAACCGGCGGAGCCAGCCGTCGCGGTAGACGTGCTGGAAGGTCTCCGGCCAGCTCCCGAACTTCTCGCCGTCGTCGGCGAAGACGAGGACCGAGTCGGACCGATCGGCGGTGCGGGCCCGGAGATACTCGTAGGTCGCATGCGGCTCCTGGAACGGGATCAGGTAGCGGAGCTGCTCCGAAATCGGGAAGACCTTCAGCAGCTTGCCGTCGTCCTCGGTCAGGAAATAGCCCCGGAGGTCGCGCTCAGGGACCCCGGCGCGGACGAAGTTGGAGTCGTCCAGGACCACGTATTCGACCCCGGCCTCGACCAGGCTGGAGGTCAGCGACTGCTCCCAGACCCGCTCGGCGAGCCAGGCCCCGCGCGGGCGGACGCCGAAGGTCTCTTCGAGATAGGCGGAGAAGTCGAGGACCTGGCCGACCCGGTCGCGGTGGGGGATCATGGTCAGGATCGGCTCGTAGAACGCCCCGCCGAGGATCTCGACCCGGCCCGATCCGGCAAGGGCCCGGACTCTGGCGATGTATTCGGGCCGGTTCTCGACCAGCCATTCCAGGAGCGGCCCGGAGGTGTGGAGGACGAAGGGGATCTCGGGGTAGTCTTCCATGACCTCGAGGAACGGCAGGTAGCTCTCGCGATACGCCCCCTCGAAGACGCCGTCGAAGTTGCCGACCGGCTGGTGGTCGTGCAAGGCCAGGATCAACCGGGCGGCGGGCATGGGGCACGGTCCTTCGATCGAGGGCGGTTCGGTCATCGGGCGTCGGCGATCAGGCCTCGCGGAGGAACCGCGCGGCGTCCTCGGGCGGGACCGGGTTGATGTAGAAGCCGGACCCCCACTCGAACCCCGCGACCTTGGTCAGCCGGGGAATGATCTCGATATGCCAGTGGTAGTGGGGAAGTTCCTGATGATCGAAGGGGGCGGTGTGGATGATGTAGTTATAGGGCGGGTTGTCGAGCGCCGTCTCCAGCTTCTCGAGGACGGTGCGGAGGGTGGTCCCCAGGTCGTCCACGCCCGGCTTGGGGATGTTCTCGTAGTGGCTGGAGTGGGCCTTGGGGAGGATCCAGGTTTCGAACGGGAACCGGCTGGCGTAAGGGCAAAAGGCCGTGAAGTAGGGGGTGTCGAGGACGATCCTCGACTCGGTCGCCAGCTCTTGCTGGATGATGTCGCAGTAAATGCAGCGGCCTCGGTAGTTGTAGAACTCCAGGCCGCCGGTCATCTCCTCCCAGACCGAGATCGGGACGGTCGGGGTGACGATGAGCTGGCTGTGGGTGTGCTCCAGGCTGGCCCCCGCCGCCGGCCCGACGTTCTTGAAGAGCATCCCGTGGACCAGCCGGTTGTCCTTCTTGAGGTCGACCAATCGGTCGCGGTAGACCCAGAGGATCTCGCGGATGTTCTCGTCGGAGAGGGTCGCCATGCTGACGAGGTGCTGGGGGTTCTCGACGATCACCTCGTGGGCGCCGACCCCGGCCATCTTGTCGTAGATCCCCTCGCCGCGTTTCTCCAGGCTCCCCTCGATCTTCAGGGCCGGGAACTTGTTGGGCACGACCCGGACCCGCCACCCCGGGCCGTTGGGCCTGGTCCCACGATCGCGATAGGCGGCGATCTCCGGCGGGGTCTTGTCCTCGTTGCCCTCGCAAAACGGGCAGGCCCCCGACTCGACCAGCGACTGCTCCTGATGCTTGAAATCGTGGGGACGCTTGGCCCGCTCCAGCGCGATGATGACCCAGCGGCCGACGATCGGGTCCTTGCGCAGCTCGGGCATCTTCGAGGGTCCTTCGAGGCGATCGTTGGCGTCGCGGACCTTGAAGTTAGCATCTCGGCGGGGGGAACGCACCCCGTTTCGGCCGAAGGCCATCCCACGGGTGTAACCAGGGAATCTTGGGTTTCACGCCGCTCGCTTCCAGAACAGATCCCATTGGTCGGTTTGGCGGCAGCAGATCAACGCGGCCATCGCTCGGGCGTTCTTGTGCCGCCACC
>JAABUK010012929.1_pt1 | contig 10530 bp, 12 predicted proteins | sample 5559141 | NCBI WGS metagenome assembly JAABUK01 (sample SAMN10711869, study PRJNA513367) | rock metagenome | isolation source: Antarctica rocks | place: Antarctica: Victoria Land, Pudding Butte nord | collected 2016-01-03
TGACAAAGAAACGACATTATATTTCTTGCTTCACTGATGACGAGAAAATCACAGCAGAAAAAACAGCTGAGCTAATGCTTCAGTGAATATATCGAATACACGATTTACTCGATTTCATTGTTTCGAACCGAGACTCTCAATTTACCTTCATTCTATGAAAGTCGCTTTGCAAAAGGCTAGGCATTAACCTTCGACTCTTCACAGTCTATCACTCTCAGATCGACGATCAAAGTGAACGAGTCAATCAGAACGTCGAAAGGTACCTTCGATTCTTCTGTTCGTACATGCAGAATGACTGGGCTAAGCTACTATTCATGACCGAGTTCGTCGACAATAATGCTCTGTTCTCAGTCATCTTCTCGACCTCTTTCTTTCTAAACAAAGACTTTCATTCTCGTATGAGCTTTGAACTCGATGTCATTGAATATAAAAGTTCCCGTGAACGCTTGCAGACGGTTAAAGTCGAGAATATATCTGAACATATGAACAAAACACTGAAGTTTGCTCGCGAGTCGCTAGTCAAAACACGGAAACAAATGATGAAACAAGTCAATAAGCATAGAAAAGAAGTTGATTACGAGGTCGAATCAAAAGTGTTTCTGAATGAAAGAAACATCGTTACAGCGAGATCTTTCAAGAAGCTAGATGACAAAATGCTCGATTCTTTCACCAATCTAGGTTTCGTCGACTCTTCATATAAACTGGAATTATCAGAGTCTATGCATGTTCATGATGTATTTCATTCTGATCTGCTTCGCTCTGCCGCCGACGATCCCTTGCCTGATCAAAAGAACGAACTCTCAGGTTCAATAGTGGTAAACGACGAAGACGAGTGAGAAATAGATGATATATTGAATTTTCGCCGATATCGAAGACGGCTTCAGTATAGAGTCAAATGAAATGACTATGACAATGATCTCAATTGGTACAACGCTGATGACGACGAATTTATGAACGCTCAGAAGGTCGTTGACGATTTTCATATTTGATACTCGAACAAATCGCGCTAATCGACAATTCAACCAATCACGATTTAACAGGTCTGAGTCTGTGAAATCATGATTGAACAATCAATCGAGTCGAGCAGAAAATACATTCATGCGAACATGAATCGTCGAAGAGAAGAGATAATGTCACGATTCTAGCCTTGCCAGGCTCAGCCTTCTAGCCTTGCCAGACCTATTCTCGCTCCGTCACCTTGACTAGTCTCTATTGAGCCTAGCGTCGGCTGAGAAACACACATATGTAGCCAGCTTCTTTCCTGTAGCTATCTTTCTTTCTTAGCATTTATCTTCTAGTTAAATGACACCTCTATCTGACTCGCTCTAGGCAGGCCTCTAACAGATCAATGCAAGAGCAACTGCGTTGTCTTTTCTTTATCAAAAACATTCAGAAAGTTGTGATAAATTATTGAAAGCTTCTTCTTCAGTTCATCTAATGACATGACAAAGATCATTTCATTCAGTTTCGCGAAATCTTCGACTTAGCTAAGTGCTTTGTTGATTTCACTAATGATCAAGAAGAAGATCTTGATTTTCTTATTCTTGACTAAAGTTTGATACACAACGACTTTGATCATGACAATATTAATGAGTTTCTTTTTCTCAGTTGACTGAAAGAGACGAAGTTGATCAAGATCAACTTGAGTGCTTTGCTTTGCTATGAAAGCAGATTCAATGAATCAGACAGATTCAATGAATTTATTCACTGATTTCTGATTCAAGAGTTTTTTCAAGATGATTGTTGATGTAACAATTAAGTTCAAGTTCTTTCGTTTCATTTTGCAAGTCTTGTTTGACTCAAATTTGTAAAATGCTGATTGACTGCTTACTTCTGAAACAACAGATTTTGATGTTTGAATCTTCAATGATGATATTAATCAATCGTTTGCAGAATTTATCAAAATTTGATTTCTTTTCAATCAAAGATTTTCAATGATTATTTTGTGCTGATTTAAACAAGTTATCAATAAAGACATCATTTCATTCTTGTGTTCTTGAATCATGATCAATGTATACAGAGTGTGTGTAATCGACTTTCAATCAGAGATTTCATCATACAATTGAATCAACTTTGATTTTAACAGCAATATTGACTGAATATCAAAGCGTTCACATAACTCTGACATCAAAGATTCATCAATGAAAATCATGTCAATGACTTCAATATTTATCAGAGCAAGAGATCTGAATATCTTTTTTAAACTACTCAAGATGATATCAACAGTGAACAACTTGAAATCAAATGAATCATCAGACATGCTGATGAAACAAAATATGAGTATATTGTTCTCAGTCACTACTTTGATGAAAGCAGATCGTTTTTCGAATTTGCAATGATCTTGTGCACTTGAGTCATTTTAAGACAGTCATATGCTCTATGTTCTGACTTCTTGCATTTGAAGCAAAGTTCTTTCTTAAACAACTCTTTCTGAATAAAGTTGAGATTCAATCTTCTGAGTTTCTTTCACGCAGAAACTGATGATGTAGATTAAGCAGACGAAGTGCTAGTGACAGAGCGAGCAGCTGAGATTGCTGAGACTTTAATGATTGATTGAACGTTCAATTCAGTCAATCTAACATTGACTTGCATGCAAATGTTGATAAACTCATTCAAATTCGTGATTTGTTCATTAAGCGTTGCTCATTGAAGATCTGAGCTGATCTTATGCTGAAGATCATCTAGTAAAGTCTCATTATTGTATTCTAGTTCTGCGCTGAATCTTTGAAATTTCATTCAAAATTCATGAAAGAAGATCTTGTTTTAATACAGCTTCAAGTACTGTCGTTGAGTTGTGTAATGACAATTGAAATCATCATACATCTTATCAATGATCGATAGTACTTCTTCAACTTCTAGAAATGAGTTCAAGAAGATATTTTGCATGCGAGAAGCTATGTGCTTGATCGCAGCTTCATTGACTTGACTTTCAATGTAGATAATCTTCAACTCTTCAATAGAAAAGTGATTCTTGTTTGTCTTCAGCTTATTTCACATTCGCGATAGTCAATTATCTACATTCTGCAATGAATTTTCAAACAGTAAAGAGTTCAATAATTTGATCAATTTCAAGAAATGATCTTCAGAAATCAAAGTGCTTTGTCGACTTAATGCAGTTTCTAAATGATGTATAATCATGTTCTTGTTTCTCATCTTTTTCTGCAGACGCGTCTGCGCAGCTTTCAACATGATGTTTATCTCGTTGACATCTTTTAACATCTGAATCATGTCATTGTGAGTCTTGATTTCGATGTCATGCTGTTGACATATGTACTTGATAAAAACAATAATGTTGTCTGCTTCATGAGCATTTATTCAAGCATTCAGTTCAGTGCTGATGCTGATCTTGATCATTTCATGATCAAAGAACAACATGTTCATGTTCTCTTCTTCTATATTTGATGATGCATTCATGTCTTCTTCTTCTGATGCTGTTCAATTCTGTGATAAAAGTGATTCTTTTCTAACATTTTGAAAGTCATAGCGAGCAATGCTCACTGATTCTGATTCTGTGCTTCTAGTCATGATATGAGTAGAAAATTGCTGATCAAGATTTTGATGTTACTTTATTGAACTTTCTGAGTTCAAGTACTGCTGAAATTTCTGATTTCTGATGACGAGCTTAATAAAAAGTTAATCAAGAACAACATGTTCATGTTCTTTGATTCTGATTCTATCGAAATTTCTGATTTCAAATCAAGATTCTTTTTTAGAAATTTCTGATTTCTATTGAGCTTTCTGAGTTCAAGTTCTGATTTTACTGTCAAAATTTCTGATTTCAACTTCTGATTTGAGTTGTGTAGCTTGTTTTTATATTATCTACACGTTGATAGCAAGATTAATGAGCTTTGAACTAATGTTATGAGTCTGCATAAAGCGAATCATATGAGTGTATTCTAACTAGAAGTTTAAAGCTGAAGAAGAAAGAAAATGCAACATGTTGTGAGTTTTACTCATGAAGACACGTTAGATTGCTAGCGTGTCAACATCAGCTTTATACTAGTTTATGATAGTCTGACATGATTTATGTTAGATTAACTCGAAGTGCACAATTGCAACAGTCTGACTATAATTTCATAGAAAGCTTGTTTTCAATATTAAAAGCATGAATTAAAAGAAACAATGAGCTTGTTCAATGATATGACGAATTTAATGAAGAATTTGATGAATTTCTAAAAGTAGCAGTCAAGTCACAAAGAGAGTGAGTTAATGATTCTGAGACACTTTTTCGTCTGACTGACATAGTTCATATATTCAAATGATATCTAAATATAAATAGATTCATTGTAGTTAAGCTCATCATGTTGCTTCTTCACTATCTTTGAATAATCATTTAAAGTGTTGAGAAGTGCAATGACAGACTCATTTCTAGCAGCTCTTTGTAGACTAGCGTCAGAAGAAAGATCACACGTCACAACTCAGTCACGTTAGCAGTATATAAATAGAACAGTCTACGACTTCTCTCTACAATCTGTATAGATTTCATCATATGTAATACTGTTCACTTTACTCTTTCAATAAATTATGAGTTTCGATTAGCAAGAAGCTTTCAACGTAATTAGATTGAAATATTCTAAGCATTTGATGCTCAACAACTCAATATGAGACTTATTCAAATGAGCAATCAGCAATCACTTACTACGCGTCTCACAAGAAAACAAATAAGTACATTAACTTAGAGAAGTTCAGTGAAATTCGACAGCTTACTACACATCTCACAAGAAGATAAATAAGCATTCACATCAAATCAACAGTTTACTATGAGTTCTCAAGAAAGTGAACAAATAGACATACTTGAACGTGTCAAAGAATGCATAAAATTTTCATCATCACTGACAAGATTACATTCTCTTCACTTCACTCATCAATTTATCTAATATTCTTATTTTATTCTTCAATTTTAACAACAAGCTGAGTTTACATCAACATCATGAATTTCAATGACTTCTTCGTCAAATGATGATCTGTTCTCATTCTCACTTGCAAGAACTGCGATCAATAATTTTCTCTCATGAAGAGATGACTTATTGAGAAAGACTTGTGATTCATCATTGAAGACAAGTCTGACTTGAACACACTCAGCAGCATCATCGACATCATCAGTGAAATTCAATCTTTCAATTTCAAAAGTCAAAAGATCAATGTAAAAGCTCACTACTAACTGATCATTTGCATCATCATTGATGATCAAGAACACATTGCAGACAAGATGTCAGCAAAAAAGATTTGAGATACTTTGAGCTACAAATACAAAGAGAAGCTACAAATCATTAAAAGACAATATTTGATGAACTTTATTGATTACAGAATGTCGACGAATATCTTTATTGAAAAGACATGAACACATCTTGTTAAGCTGACTCAAAAGATCATCACAACACAAAATGACATAAGCAATTTATTCAAGTCAGAACGTTGCTTTCAAGTCTTACTTCAATCATTGTCAGATGAATACATGATCATTCAAAACATCATTGATGCACAGAATAAGTTAAACGTTGAAAGAGAACTTCAAAAGCTACAAGAGAAGAAAGCATAATTGAAGACAACAGAGATTGCACTATAAGTCAAGCGAAGAAATGAACGTAAGCGTACTGATTGAGAGCAGAACAAACGCAAAATCAGTCATCATTACAAATGCTTTTCAGACTTCGACAGTAATCAATCGCGTCATTGATTTCTAAAATGTTTTCTCTGTGAAAACAAACATCATCTAGTCAATTGCTCTCATCTGTCTGCAGCTCAAGAGCTTGTGAAGAAATGCAAAAACAAAGACAAAACAAGACATAAGAGCGTTGATGATTTTCAAACTCTCGCTGAGCTTCTGAAGAGCAAATACAAGAAGCACAGAGTTTACAACGTGAAAAATGACTCTGAAATCTCTGATGATGATGAAGACAATGAGAATAAAGAGAGCGAGAATATTGCAACTCTGTCAAAGAACATTGTCAATAAGATTTCTGAATTCAATTGAATTGCAGACTCTGATGTTTTCTTGCATATGACTGATTAACTTCGACTTTTTAGTGAGTTTTTAATTTGCATTAAAAGACATATCATCAAAGTTGAAGAGAGAAAATTGTATGTCAATCACTGTGACACAGCAATCATGTGAAATCATCATGAAAACTCAGTTAAGCTGTTCTCTGTTCTTCATGTTTCTAAGCTTGAAATGAATCTTCTTTCTGAAAGAAGAATGTGTGAGAAAGATCTGCAAGAAAGCTTTGATGATAAAGATCTGTACATGCATGATAAGCAAGAAAAGCAAATAATTGAGACTTTAGAATGCAAAGACATTTACATAGTAAAAAGAATTGCAAACAATCTTGATGAATTTGCATTACTATCAGCTATGCAGCATAACATCTCATCAGCATTTTCAGCGATGCACAGTTCAATGAATCTCAATAATTCAATGAATCTAGATCATTCTGCGTCTTACACTAACGTGATTTATCATGAAAATGAGATTGAAGTTGATCACGATCAACTTAGCTTCGCAAATGACAAGAGCTTCAAGTTGTACAAGCTGTGACATCGTTGTTTTACTCATCTTGAATCAACAAAGCTTTGTCAGCTTCATAAGATCATCACTTTGAAAAAATCTATTTTCATCAACGACAGTCATGAGAATGTGTGTGAGATATGTGCGCTCATCAAGTTCATTAACAAACGAGAACATAACATTAGTGATTGAAAGACAAGTATCTTGACTTTCATCTTCATAGATATCTGTGAATCACTATTGTTGTTTCTCAATAGCGAGTCGTACTTTCTAAAGATAGTGAACAATCACTTCAGAAAGACTTGATGCATTTCTTTAAAGCAACAATTCAATGCATCAGATGCTTTGCAAAAATGAAAACTCAGCGTAAAGCTTCACAACGATGTCAGACTTCTCTCAGTACACAGCGACAACATCATGAAACTTAAAATCATCTTGAATAGCTGATGCTCATCAATTGACATTGCTTCTCAATACATTGTTTCACACATGTTAATTTAAAATGAAGTAGTCAAAAGAGTTATACACATCACAGAAAACTTGATGCAAGTCATGATCAAGAATGCTGAACTTCTCATTGAGTTCTGAGCAGAAGCTGCAAAAACAGATGTTTATCTGCAAAATTGAATCATCACAAGACTCTTGATTGACGAAGCTTTCATGATCTCAAAGAAGACATTCATCGAGATTAAGCTCTTAATTGATCATGTACAAGTATGAGAATGTAAATGCTACTCGCATGTCGATCTTAAGTTGTTGTCAATCGAAGATAGATGAGACAAATTCATGAACAGAGACAGACTCAATGCATTCATGAAATATGTGAAAGACATTGATAAGTAATATCATCTTTGAGTCTCAGATCTTGATCGAGTCATCAAGAGTCACGCTGTCAAGTTTGCTGAAGATGAAAAGAATGAAAACATGAACTTGCAACTTCGTAAACAGACATTCAACATTCTTTCAGAGTGAAAATCTGTGAAAAGATCATCAAAGAATAATGTGTCAACTAATGTTTCAAAATCTGATGCTTTCATGATTGATGTTTCATCTGAATCAACTAATGCATTAAAGACTATTACAATCAACTTGAATGTACTATTCAAGATCACGTCACAAGCATCAGATAATCACAAAATTCACTTAAATGTTCAGATCACTCAGAAAGTCTTTGCATCAAGCACATCAAAGTCAGCAGTTTAAACATTTCTGCATATAATCATTTCAAAGAGAAAAAGAGACAGCGAAGATCAACAATTGAAAGATTGCACATTCAAGATTTTGCAAACTATGATGATCTGATTTGTCACAGAGAAAGTTGACAACGATGAGAGCAATTCTGATGCAAGCATGTCATGAACATTATTCAATGTTGATGAATCTGACTTTTTTAAAGCAATAAGAATTCTCATGTTGAACATTTACAAAGACGCAGTGCAGAACTCAGTTTGAGAAAAACTTTGAAAAGAAGTGATTAACACAGAACTTGTGACATTAGTCATCAATGAAATTTGACAAGAAGAAGTGTCATTTAAAAAGATCAACATCGTAACAAGCAAATGAGTCTTTAAGTCAAAGATGCATGTCGACGATTCTCTTGATAAACTGAAGATAAGACTAGTGATCAGAGATTTCTTTTAAATTCATGAAGTTGATTACAAAAATACTTTCACGTCAATCATCAAATTTGACACTCTGCAAGTCTTTCTAGCTATTGCAACAATGAAAGATCTTGAACTTCATCAAGTTGATGTGAACAATGCGTTTACTGAGTCATTTCTCAAAGAAATCATCTACATGTTTTCTTCATCTGAAATGAAAGTTAAATCTAACTGTGTTTTAAAAGTTCTTTGAAGTCTTTATGATCTCAAGCAAGCTGCATGAGATTGACATGATCACTGTGTAACAGTGCTGTTTGAACTTGACTTTGCACAATGCGTTGCAGACTCATGTTTTCTGATTCATAGATCAAAAGAAATCATGTTGCTACTATATGTTGATAACATAGTCATCATTTGCAAATTATTGAGCAACATTAAATGATTTAAGCATGAGTTTTAATGTGTTTTCAAAGTCAAGAATCTGAAGAAAATGAAGAAGATTCTTGATATTCAAATCACTTGCAACAGAAAAACATGAATCTTACGAATGAATCAAACTCACTATCTTCATGATGTTCTTGAAAGACTCAATATGAAGCAAGATAAGCACAAGACAACAGATCTTTCAATGAATGAATATGATGCTTTTCGCTCAGCTGAACTTGAAGACGTGAGAATTGATCAGCATGAGTATCAACAAGTCATTGAAAGTCTCATGTATGCTGCAATTCATACTCGACTCAACATCATTTTTGCTCTCAATCAACTAAATCAATATCTCAGTGATTCTGCAGAACATCATGAACACGTCTTGAAGAAGTTGATGTGATACGTTCATTTCATCATTGATCTAGACATCACGTACGAAGTCAGTGAAAGCATGAAGTTAGTAGAATACTCTGACTCAGACTACGTCTCAGACAGACTAGATTGCAAGTCAATTCTCGCTTACATTTACATGCTTGATGAAGAATCAGTCTTCTGAATGAGTTGAAAGCAAAAGTTCGTTGTCACATTGATCATCGAGACAGAGTACATGACTTTATCAATCTGCGTCAAGAAAAGTCTATGAATCAGTTAAGTGCTCAAGAACATGAATCTGACAAAGTACTTGAGCATCAGTCACAGTCACGTCGATATTCTTGAGAAGATTACTCATCAATCTGTCTCACTTACGCAGCTCAAAGAAGATAATCAAGCGACTCTTATACTGATTAAGAATGCTCATATTCACGAATGATCAAAGCACATTGATGTTGCTTATCATCACATTCGAAATCTGCACAAGAAGAATCAGATCTCAGTGAACTTCGTTTCTAGTCAAGATATGATAGCAGACGAATTAATCAAGTCATTATCTCAACAGAACTTCAAAAAATTCATTGAACAACTGAAACTGAAAAGCAGTGAAAGCTGAGAAACTTGCAAGCATCAAGTGAAAGTGTTGAGAAGTGCAATGACAGACTCGTCTCTAGCAGCTCTTTGTAGACTAGCGTCAGAAGAAAAATCATGTATCACGACTCAGTCATGTTAGCAGTATATAAATAGAGCAGTCTACGACTTCTCTTTACAATCTGTATAGATTTCATTATATGTAATACTGTTCATTCTACTCTTTCAATATAAAGTATTTTTTATCTTCTTCATTTTCTTTAAACTCTTTTCTTCAATCAATATTTGTAAGACTGAAATCTTGACTTGAGACTTTAAAGCAAATCTTCAAGCTTAAACATTATATAGATGACTTCATGTTTACACTGTTAAAGTACAAGCTTGCTGAGTTGATGTAGAAAATTTAAAGCGTGCTGTTGATGTATTTTTAGTCATTGATTTGAATAACAATTTATCATCTGAATCAGAATCTCTAAAGCGAGCATACTTGCTGATATCATAAGTCAGCTGTATATCAATGTTAGCAGATATGTTTAAGCTCTTTCAATGACTTTCATCATGCTCTTTTCAGCTTTGTATTGTTTGTAAATCATAATATCAAGCATTCAGCTTATCAAAGATGTGTCAAAAAGAATGTGCTTGAGTGTTACTAACTGTTAGAAGTCAGCATAGAGCGAGTCATATAAATGTCATTTAACTAATAGATAAATGCTAAGAAAGAAAAGTATCTACAGAAAAGAACTCGATTCTTATATGTGTGTTTCTCAGCTCTGTGCTAGGCTCGATTGAGTTGACGTCTTACACATATGATGCAGAGTTTCAATGATATCACCTCTAGGTCAGATTTTCGCTAGACTCAATTAGAATGAAATCAGACGAAGGCTAGGCGAAGAATAGACGAAGACTAGAATCGTAACATTATCTCTCTTTCTTGACTATTCATGTTCGCATGAATGTTGTTTCTTAGTGCGCTTTTCTTGAATATCTGATATGAAATTCATCAATCATCTCTTGAGCGTTCATAAACTCGTC
>JAABUK010012931.1_pt1 | contig 10529 bp, 11 predicted proteins | sample 5559141 | NCBI WGS metagenome assembly JAABUK01 (sample SAMN10711869, study PRJNA513367) | rock metagenome | isolation source: Antarctica rocks | place: Antarctica: Victoria Land, Pudding Butte nord | collected 2016-01-03
AATGAATGAATAGTCAGCAGCTTCGATGTCTATCAATGACTTCAATGAGTAACTAATTTCATTGCTAGAAAGTACACATTCAGTAGTCAAAGATTCAGAAGCAAAAGAATCATCTGACATGCTTGTCATTGAAGAAATTAACATCTTTTTCATCGCGTCTTTGATGAAAGTCTCTAGTTTTTTGCCTCACTATCTTCAAAAGAAGACATTTTCTCATTCTTCTTATTCTTCGAAATGACGATTTCATGTAAACAAAAGATGAATGCACAAGATGCAGAAGTATCGATCTTGTTCTGAGAGCAATTCTTGAACAAATGACTCAAGATTTTGCAAGTATAGCAGATGATAAACGATCTTGCTGACTCAGAAATAGAAGAGAGAATAGACTTAACATAATCAATTATCAAAGTCATCACTGACAATGAAGTAGCAATGCATTTATCAGGTACAACAGTGACTTTGACAGTGACAGTGCAAAGCTGACTGCGTAGCTGATAGTTGACTCGCTGTTTATTATTCACATCTTGAAGAAAGGTTTTGAGACAATGAAGTGAAGTGAAGTCTTCAAGACATATTGACAGAGCATTCTGCAAACGATTGTTGATCTTATTCTGAAGATCATTCATCAGAGTGCGATCGTCGTAGTTTAGATAGCTGAATAGCTTCATAAAGTTGAAGTAGAAGACGTTGAAGAGCTTGTCTGTTTATCTCAGAGCGTTGTACTCACGACGACACTTTCGATTTCTATTCAGTTCATCGTATATTTCTTTCAGATGCTCAAATAGCTCGTAGATCGAGATGTAAGAATGCGAAGCGTCATGATGACATCAAGTGAAGATATGTTCAGCAGCATCATCTTCTAGTCTAAATATCACATAGACAATACAGATATTCTCATTATCGAAGTGATCGACATTTGCCTGAAGCTTGTCGTTCATCTTGACTCTTCAGCTATTTCATGTTGATTCATCTTCGTTGATGAATACAGATGAGTTCGAAAACTTGAAAGACTTGTGATGATCATTATTAAATAAAGTGAATGACTCACGTCGAGTATGATTCTCGATAGATTGACGAGGTAGAGATTTCGTAGAAACTCGAGATTCAGTAGACTGACGAGATCAAGACTGATTCGCTGAACGCTGTCTCTTTTTTAGACTCAAGACTTTCTCTCGTAGTTCAATGATAGTTTCTTCTTGAGTGTTTATTGTCATTTGATTGATTTCTAGCTCATCAAGTCTCTTGATGTGATTGACTTGAACATCAATTCATTGCTCGTTGAGTTTCAAAGTCATGTCTCGTTGATCTCTTAGCTCAATCAGCATCTTGATGATCTCGTCTGACTGATCGATAGCTCATTGACGAAGTTGTTGACTTGTGTTGATGTCTCATGAGATAGCGACATTCTGAGATTTCGCTGAAGCATCGAAAGAAATAAGAGAAACTCATTTATTAGCAGTGCTTCTAAGCAGACGAGCTGTTCATGACTCGACTGATTCAGAGTCGCGTGTCATTGTGAAAGATTGAAGGTAAAGATAGATAGATTGTGAGAAGGTTGAGTGATTGATTTGATAAATTTGAGTAAATTTGAAGATGTATTTTGATGAAAGTAATTCAAAGAATTTCTTGCGAATTTTCTGAATGAACGAAGTAAGTTATTTCGTATCGTCTACACGTTGATAGCAGAGTAGTTGATTAGCATTTATCTACTGTTAGAAGTCAGCATAGAGCGAGTCATATGAATGTCATTTAACTAATAGATAAATGCTAAGAAAGAAAAGTATCTACAGAAAAGAACTCGATTCTTATATGTGTGTTTCTCAGTTCTGTGCTAGGCTCGATTGAGTTGACGTCTTACACATATGATGCAGAGTTTCAATGATATCATCTCTAGATCAGGTTCTCGCTAGACTCGATTAGAATGAAATCAGACGAAGACTAGGCGAAGAATAGACGAAGACTAGAATTGTAACACTTTGATCAAAGCAAAGTCAATTCGAGAATTTGACAATCATTATGCTAAGAAACTCATTACTTATTTCATCTATTTGAATCTGACTGTTCAAGATTATACGATTGACACAGTTTTTATGTTGATTACTCAATTAAATCAACATCAAATGATTCTTGAAAAAACATGAATGAATAAAATCAATCTAGTAATTGATATGCAAATCAATTTTCTTCGATTTTCGAATTTCAATTCTACTAGTCAGAAATTGATTGCTTTACTCTCAAACAATAAATCAATCACGAAACGAAAGAGCTTGACTTTTACTCATATACTGAAGAGATCTTTCACTTTCATTACATCTCAATTCAGTCAAAACAAGAAGTTCATTGAACAGTTAAAACAGCATGACGCAACTTTGATTAACATCAATTTTAAGTCAACGTTCAGTCTGAAATCATTCTCTTTCAGTTCAATGAACATAGCAATGATAGAAGCAGCAACATATAGAATGTTAATCAAATGATCAAATGTCAAGATCTTTGCTGTTATCATCTTGAAAATCGATCGACTCATAACTATAGTTGAAAACAAGTCTGAAGAAGTGAATCTGCATGAGCTTTTTCACGCTGAAGCTTTCAAGCAAGTCAAGATCAAGCTTCTCTCTAAATATCATGACTATCTAAACATCTTCGATTGAGCAATGATCAATCAGCTATCATTGCATCATTTCTATGATCACAAAATTGAGTTGATCAATGAAGAAACATTCTCTTGAAGCAGATTTTATCAGATGTTCAATCATAAACTTCAGAAGATAAAGAAGTATCTGATCAATCATTTAAACAAAGAATTCATTTTCTTCAGCTTTGCATCATACATCTCGCTTATCTTGTTCATCGAAAAGAAAGATGATAGTCTGCGTTTCTGCATTGATTACAGAAAGCTCAATGCTTTGATCAAACGAAATCACTATTCTTTGTCATTGATAGACGAGACTTTCACTCATATACAAGAAAGCAAGTATCTGACTTGATTGAACATCATTGTCGCGTTCAACAAACTATGCATGCACTCAGATAGCAAAGATTTGACTATCTTTATTATTTTCTTCGATTTATACAAATATCATGTAATGCTCTTTGAATTAATCAACAAATCTGCGTTTTATTAACATTATATGAACGATGTATTGTTCAAGTATCTACATCAGTTTTGTCAAATTTATTCAGATGACATTATCATCTACAGCAAGATCTTAAAGAAACACAAGCAACATGTATGATTGATCTTGAATAGACTACGAGAAGCTGATCTACAGATAGACATCAACAAGTGCGAGTTTCATGTTCAGAAAACTATCTTTCTGTTACGAGTGTGTCGAAATTGAATAGAATTTTCTAGTCAACAAGCTCTAGAGGTTTTGATTCATGTTGAACCTCTAGCCTCAACACTCTATTCTAGCGCTTTCGATACTCGAGCAAACCTGCTTCGTTCTCTTTGTTTTGCCCTACTATAGATACAGCTCGAAACTCTCTTTGATTTCTTCTGTATTCTTAATATTCTAGTTATAGCTACCTCTATTGATCAAACATTCTATTCAGCTACGCACTATCTCGCTGCAGTGTGGTTAGATTCTAGGCACGATCTCAACATTATATTAAGAATTCGTTTACCACATGATATCGATTTCATTACTCATTCAAGCTACTCGACGAACAACGAAACGAGTATAAAGAAATTTGTTTTACCTGGTGATCGATGCAATCGAAAGACAGAACAACATCAGAGGATCAATAGAATCAACGGCAAGACTGTTTGAATTGCTAGAGAATCTACCGCTCATTAAGTACGCACAGTTCACTCGATTAAGAGAATCACGATAAAGAACCTTCGTGAATTGCTCTAGAATCAACCCATTCTCATGAAGCAGACGAGTGAAAATAAGCTGTTCAACCCATCCCTTTCCCTCTTCGCCCCGAACCAAGCTCGTGAATCAGGCGAGTCAAAACAATCTGTGCCGTCAGATCAAATTAGTGAGTCTGCTACTACAAATGACGTTCTCATAGTGAGCCTGCTACAATGGCACTCTTCGTCAATGCGATGACCTACCTACCTTCATCGCCTTACCTACCAGTGAACCTGGTTCTACGTCCACATGCAAATAGTGAGCCTGCTACAATGGCAAGCCGAAAGTTGATCTCTTCGATGAGCAAGTCGACTAGTGAGCCTGCTTCAATGGCATCCTTCGTCAATGCGATGATCTACCTACTCTCATCGCCCGACCTATCAGTGAATCGATCTACCTCGCGTTCACGTGCAACTAGTGAGCCTGCTTCAATGATCATTCTATCTCACATAGTGAGCCTGCTACAATAGGCATTTGGCGGGTTGATTTGAATCAATAGAAAGGTTGATAGAAAGGCAGGCATCAAGGCTCTACGTCAGTGCTATGAACTACACTACAAGTCATAGAAACATGACTTTTAAAGAGAAGAAGGTAATGTTACGAGTGTGTCGAGATTGAATAGAGTTTTCTAGCCAACAAGCTCTAGGGGTTTTGGCTCATGTTGAATCCCTAGCCTCAACACTCTATTCTAGCGCTTTCGATACTCGAGCAAACCTGCTTCGCTCTCTTTGTTTTGCTCTACTATAGATACAGCTCGAAACTCTCTTTGATTTCTTCTGTATTCTTAATATTCTAGTTATAGCTATCTCTATTGATCAAACATTCTATTCAACTACGCACTATCTCGCTGCAGTGTGATTAGATTCTAGGCACGGTCTCAACACTTTCTAGAACTCTTGATATCAATCGAAGAATTGAAGATGAATTCGCGAAAGATGCAAGCAGTCGTTGATTGATCTACACTCAATAATCTCACTTAAATGCAGTTCTTCATTGACTTCTGCAATTTCTATCAACGCTTCATCAAGAACTTTTCGAAAATTGTTCATTCAATGATTTGACTCACTCAAAAGAAGATCATATTTGAATGAAATGAAGTTTGTCAGATTATCTTCAATCATATGAAGAGATGTATGATCAAGACTTCTATACTACGTCACTTTGATCAAACTCATGAGACTATTCTTGAAATCAACTCATTCAACTACGTCAATGATGAAGTTCTCTTTCAATATGATGACAAAGAAGTACTACATTCAATTGTCTTTTATAGCAAGAACATGTTTTCTGCTGAATGCAACTATAAAATATATGATAAAGAACTTCTGATCATCATTCAAGCATTTGAACACTGACGACTTAAACTGAAGCTAATGAACATTTCTATCAAGATGTTCATTGATCATCAAGCGCTCATCTTATTGATGAAAGATAAAGAGCTGAGCAGATGTCAAATGCGTTGAGTTCAAAAGCTCATTGATTTCAACTTCAGAATAATGTATTGATCTGACAAACAGAACATCAAGATCGATGCATTAACTCGTTGAGCTGACGTCGTGTTTAAAGATTCAGAAGATGAGTGCATTTGTTATTAATGAATCACTATTCTGACTTTGAATTGAATGAAAATTGCTGATTTAAAGAAGAACATCAGTGAATCAATCTATATTCTATAAACAGATTCTTAAGACTAATGAGATCAACGAGAATTGTACGCTACTTCGCGAAGCAATAATCAGAGATGAGACACAATGTGAAGATATCAAATTGAAAAGTTGTCGTGTTCAGAATGAAATCTTGTATCATGATAATCAGCTATAAGTTTCATTCAATGAACTTCTACAAATGAATCTGATTCGTGAAGTACATGATCAGTCATCGATGAGTCATTCTGATATTCTTAGAACTATAAAGATCATAAAATGAAATTACTATTGATCATTCATGCAAAAGACAGTAGATTGATATATTTGAAACTGCTATGTCTGTCAACGTTCAAAAACATCTAGAGATAAATCAAACGACTTGCTTCAATCTCTATCAATATTCGAACAGCGATGACAGAACATAGTCATGAACTTCATTATCAATTTATCTAATTCGTACGACTACAATGCTATTCTGACTGTCATCTGCAGATTGTTAAAAGAAAGACATTATATCTTTTGCATCATTGATGATGAAGATATCACAGTCGAAAAAACAGCTGAAATGTTGCTTCAATGAGTATATTGAACTCATGATCTATCAAACTTCATTGTGTTCGATTGAGATTCTCAGTTCATCTTCATTCTTTGAAAGTCTCTTTGCAAACAACTGAACATTTCTCTTCAATTGTTCATCATTTATCACTCTCAGATCAACAATCAAAGCGAACAAGTCAATTAGAATGTTGAAAGATATCTTTGTTTCTTCTGTTCATACATGCAGAATGACTGATTCAAGTGATTGCTCATGATCAAGTTTGTCAACAATAACATCTTGTTTTCAATCATCTTCTTGATTCTCTTCTTCATGAACAAGAGCTTTTATTCTCATATGAGCTTCAATTCTGACATCATCGAGTATGAAAATACTTACGAGCGCTTGCAGATTATCAGAGTCGAAGATATATTTGATCACATGAACAAGACATTGATTTTCGCTCATGAAGCTCTGATCAAAACACGGAAACAAATGATGAAACAAGCTAACAAGCATAGAAAAGAGATCAATTACAAGATTGAATCAAAGATGTTTCTGAACGAAAGAAACATCGTTACAGCGAAACTCTTCAAAAAGCTAGATGACAAGATGCTCAATTCATTCAAGATCACAGACTCTGTTGACTTCTTTTATAAATTGAAACTATCAGACACTATGCATATACATGATGTATTTCATTCAGAGCTTTTTTGTTCTGCAGTTAATGACTCTTTGTCTGATCAGAAGAATGAACTCTTGAAATCAATAGTGATAAACGATGAGAACAAATGAAAGATCAACAATATATTAAACTTTCAACAATATCGAAGATGACTTCAATATCAAGTTAAATGAAAGAACTATGACAACGATCTCAACTAGTATAACGCTGACGACGATGAATTCATGAATGCTCAGAATGTTGTTGATGATTTTCACACTCGATATTCTAATCGAGCGCACTAAGAAAATACATTCATGTGAACATAAATAGTTGAAGAGAAGAGTAATGTTATGATTCTCGATCTATTCTCGACTTTATTCTCGACTTTATTCTCAACTTTATTCTCGATCTATTCTCGATCTCGACTATCTTTAATCGAGTCTAGTGAGCATTTGAGCTAGAGATGATGTCATCGAGTCTCTGCATCATCTGTGTAAGACGTCAATTCTTTCGAGCCTAGCGCAGAGGTCAGAAACACATATAAGCTGCGAGTTTTTCTCTGTAGACACTTTTCTTTCTTAGCATTTATCTATTAGTTAAATGACACTCATATAACTCGCTTTATGCTGATCTCTAACAAATATCTTCTATCATCTTCATTTATCAGTCAGCATGAAGCATCTGCATTCAATGTTCAGCTCGAAGCTACTGCAATCATATTCAGAAGACTTTCTATCAAAACAGCATTCAGAATCACTCAGATCAATCACTATTAAAGATGATGAACATTGAAAGATAAATGATATATTGAACTTCAGATGCTATCAAGGTTGAATACAGTACAAAGTCAAATGAACAGATCTAGATAGAGACAACGAATGATACTATGTTGATAAAGAAAAATTCGATGACTCAGAGAAAGTTTTGAACGAATTTCATAAGTTATATTCAAACAAATCGCGCTAAATATCGGAATAACTATCAACAAAAAGCGAGCAAATGAACTACATTCATGCAAACATGAATTTTCAAAGAGAAGAGTAATGTTACGAGCATATCAAGACTGAACAAGACTAGTCAATGATCTAGTCGAGATCTGATCTAGATCTAACTCAGGTTTGACTCAGATATGACTCAACCTCTTTTTCTTCCCCAACACTCTTTTCTTTCATCAACACTCTTTTCTTTCATCAACATCTTGTTTATCTACATCACATTCTTCTCGTGTCACAAACACATTTCTTTCGAGCCTAGCGCAGTCTCTGAACATTACATAAATAGAAGCTTTTGTATCAATCTTCTTCTATATTCTTAATATTCAGTTATAGCTATCTCTAAAGATCAAGCACTATCAATTCTGATCTTCATTGATTGTATTATCTAGGCACGATTCTGACAAAGATCTGCTATCACAGTGACTGTTTTATTACTCTCTAGTTTCTTTGAAATCTTGACATCTAAAGATTCTTTGTCACGCTGATGATAGATTCAGAATAAAACGTAATCTTCATCAGCAATCACTCAGATCTTGTAGTCTTCAGAAGTGAGCTTCGTGAGTATAGTAAGCGTATCATGCAATCGACTCTTGAATCGCTGCATTACTTCATCTACAGTCACAAATCAACCAGATTTTCAGTGTTTTTTGCATGTCTCTTCAAGCAAGATATTAATAGACTCTGTCTGATGAAGAAAAGTCAGTTTTCTCAATCAATTTAGATGAGAAACACATATAATTTAGATGAGAAACACACTTACTTTCTGAAAGACAGCGTTATCTGATCTGAATTTTGATTTATAGTCGAAGAAATACAAATTTCGATCAATATTTTTGTATCTGTTCAGAGTCATTGCTTCTCGAATCAACAAATGAAGAGACTTATTTAGCTTGATATTTCAGTAGTCAGAAACTTGAGGTTTTTTATGAAGATTCATATAGATGTGTATTTCAAAGTATGTCTTCAGTTCTAGCTCATCTGTGTTCGAAAATGATCTGACTTTAGAATCTCTTTCTTTTTCTCATCTGTGACTTTCATTGACGTATATATTGATGTATTTTGCTATCGTTTGAAGCATTTCGAAGAAGAAATAGAGATCTCATAGGTTTGCAGCATCTAAAGAGCTGATATCTGAAAATATATTGATTCAACTGATGTTTGAAGATATCTGAATAAACTCAAATCAATCGTTTATATCAGTGATAAAACGCAGATTAGAACGATCAGTTTCTAAATCAGTTGAATCAGGTACTACGTCGCAGAAAGGCATTATTCAGAGCAATAGAGAACTTTGTTGACATTGTTTCTATTTACAAAAAATAATCTTTTTGATCGAGCCTTATCACATCTGATTAGGGTCAACCTTAAAAATTAACCGAAGGCAAACAGCGGTTAAAGGGATAAACGTCAATTCGTCGTTCTGTGACCTATTCAATTAGTTTATCTTCAAATTCAGTCAACTGTTCAAGCATCTCGTTACTGACAACTGTGTTTGTTGCTTTGTATGTAAAAAAGCACACAGTAGGTTGAAACTGACGTGTGCAAGTCTGCCGCTTATTGTACGTTGACTTTAGTCCCCCACTGACGCTTTTTCCCCTTTACCTCTCTAAGGACAGATGAAATACCGCGCGCAAGAGTGAGTCACCAGTAGAAAGATGTAAATCTCCAAAGGCAGCTTGTCATGAGTATCCTTGAGTTGTTCAGTAGCGTAACACTCGCAGTGAAACATGTCAGCAAAGATGCATTTCTTCATAGAAAAATGGGGACGACCTTCGATTCGTACGACCAATCCAAAAGCTACACGGGCCACACTCAGAGTCGAGACAGTGCGAAGAATGGTGCAACGCGCGGCCAACAGATGGTGACGAAAGCACAGGGAAGGATAAGTCATTGCGAGCTATGACTGTAAACCCAAGAGCTCGCGAATTGATAAAGCACAGGAGGCGAATGAAAATACGGTCTCCAGATTAACTGGATTGATTTTAATTCTATTCCAACGATACGGGCTTATCCTGGCTGCTACATACCTGCTGCTCTTTTATTTTTTAATATTGTCGGCAACGCATATTCCCGAAGCGTGACTCTGAACCACGCGTTCGATGGCAAAGGACATTCCTTCCCCTGTCCTCTCAAAGATAGAGGAAAGATTTGTCCATCCTCCATAAGGGAGAAACCTGTCATAGCATTGGCGTTGGAAAAGTATTGTTGTTTTTGACAATGAACATGTTAGCCTCAAGGGTAGCTTTCTGTTAGAGCATTTGAACTAGATACCTTAATACTTAGGTATCAACTTAGCAACTCCATTCGATCCAGACCAAACATCCAAGAAGCAGAACAGAACTACCCAAACCGATCCCCTCCCCAAGCTCCACCGGCTACACGACCACATCAGCATATATTACAACCTACGTCTTACCGCCCTTAACTCTCGACCCCACCCACTCTCCCCATTCCTCTCACCACCTCCTCTAATCCCCATCAAGCCTCTCCATCCCCCCCCCAAAAAAGTAAGCCACCAGGCTGCTCTCAAGTACCCCACCCCAAGTGCCCCAACATCACTCTCCACGCAACGCCTACCAGAAGATTTAGAACAACCTTACGATTCGCTCCCACCGGAAGGTCGACAGCAACAACGGCAAAGTAGTTAGGCGGACCGAAAGAATCCTAATGACTCCATAACCCCTTTGTATATATAAAAGACACCAAGAAACTTCCTCCTCATCTCGCCACAACCAAAACGAGAAGCCCCGCAGATACCCCAATATATATATACATATACAAGCCCACACGGGGGAAGGGGGGTGGGGGGGACGACAAAAAAACCAC